>Ga0307507_10002526_pt1 | contig 38168 bp, 44 predicted proteins | sample 7_EM_MG_FD_207223 | JGI IMG/M metagenome (GOLD analysis project Ga0307507, IMG submission 207223) | Populus trichocarpa ectomycorrhiza microbial communities from riparian zone in the Pacific Northwest, United States - 7_EM | ecosystem: Host-associated > Plants > Roots > Unclassified | place...
ATAATGTAGTACAACAGGGGGTGGAGGAACGAGTGCTCATACTGTATTCACAATGACGAAGGTACAAAGGGTCTAATTCCCATAAAGCAAATAGCTTTGCTTTGCGGGTAGGAGTGATATGAAGGAGGTTCTAGTATTGAGAGTGAATGAACACCTCCCTTCGCTCATCCATAATTATCATTTTCACTATTGTCTGTGGACAAAATTAACTGCACATCAACGAAAAGGAAGAACTTTGGCCAGGACAGCACTCCCCCACCAACCCCTCCATTGTTAAAACGGGAAAAAAAATAAAAAGCATAAGTTCAGAGTAGAACAGAGAGAAAGCTCTTTTGGTGGCGTTGAAAATGCTGGGTGGTGAGGAGGGTTGCGCCGCTGTCGGATCGTTAGGTACCATCGGCTACATTGTTCTCTTTTTATTAAACCCATTATATCTTCGAAATTTCACATAATTCTGACGCATCCTCCGGCACTCTTGTAGGAACCACATTCCGAATACACGATGAGAATACAAGTACAATTCATTCAATCAATTAACTTATTATCTCTAGTATCTTTTAGTATCTTTTTGCTAATAAAGCAAAATAGTTCCTTTGTTTTTAATCTTATTAGGTAATTGAGAAACATTTGCCGAGAGTTTTTGCTGTTCACACGACGAGCCTAATCCATATAGGCTGACCCGGTCCGGCCAGGCTCAGGAATAACCAGGTCTGCATGCTCGGGCCAGGCTGGCTCCCGGAGAATTTCGACAGGCCGGGCCCGGCTTCACTGAAGCCTGGCCTACCTGGCCCGTTGGGAATACTGGGAAGGGCCATCATGTCAGACCCTCAACCCGCAGGCTTGAGATACCTACTTCCCCGGCGTAGGCCATACCAACGACCCACCATCTCTCCAACTGCTATCTTCGAACCTCGATTGTGGATAATGCCCAGGGAGGCCAAACTTGCCCAAGGGGCGCAATATCCCGATTGTTACGGCCTATAAGAGGAGGGGAGGATCATCGGCTGGCTGGCTCTACAAAGGCAGATAGCTCTGGCGCTTTTGCACGTATTAGATGCACCTCTTTGTGCCGAGATAGTATATATAAATTAGGAGAGCATCGGAAGGGAAAGTAAGTTCCGAGGAGAATAATAAGGTATTTCCTTGGTGGGGGCCGGGGGTCGAGCCATATTGTGAACTCTACCACCTTTTGTAAAGAAACTCGGAAAAAGTACTAGTAAAGTACACAATTCTATTTGCAAGGCCCTAAATCCTCCGATACTAGTCCTCTTCAGGGAGAAGTATAAGGTTGTGGATATTCCTCCCGTCTTCCAGGATAAGCACCTAAAAAAGACACGGCTGAGCTATCTGGTAGAAGCTGAGGACTTTTTGGAGCCTTGATTTTGGGTCTCTTAGGATATGGTTCAACTGGCTGGGCTTGTTTGAAACTGTGAGAAACCTTCTCCTTAGAGCGGGCTAGTGTCATCCGTACTCACCCAGAAGTTGAGAAGAAACATAAACATAGGGTCGAGCGTCTGTCATGCATCAGGTACGATTTTCACGCTGAGAATAGGAGTTTCACTGAGAACCATCGCCAGAGATTTGATAAGCAGAAGCAGCTCACAATGGTAGGTTAACTAGTAGCACCTCTATTACGAATTTCGTGAGCGTGAGGAAGCTGCTATATGCTCTTGAAAGATGTTTACGTACACACATAGCCTATCATACCTACACGCAATCCTTCCAAACATGCGTACACTTCTCTCAGTGGCCTCATTCTTCAAAAAGCCGCCTTTCTCCACCTCCCGGTTTCTCCTTTCCTCACCTCCTTTCTTCCCTACGCCATTTTCCCTTCTTCTCTTCTCCTTCCACGCCTTCCCTAACGATCTCCACTTCCTTGTCTTCTCCGTCCTTCTCCATCACCAGGCCTCACGCTCGTCAATCCCGTTTCCTCTGTCTCCCTTGCATCAGTCTTTTCTGCTTTCCGTTCATAAGTTTCATTCCAAAATTTTTCCACAATTGCATTGTGAAGACAAGATGAAGTCTTTTCTCATTACCTTGTTCTTAGCCCTAGCCACTGCAATTCACGCTAGCGCTGCTGGTAATTCGAGGGTAACTATAATCCTCTCTACCCTCTTTGGTGATGCACTCTCACCTGTTCGCTTGTTTGATACACACGGTTGTCTTGGTTTCCAATTTTGTTCGGGATGCTATGTCCCGACACAACTACTGTGATTCCAAGAGGACAATCCTTCTTGCCCTCCCATTTGGGCCCACGCCACCATTTATCTCCCCTACTAACATAATTTTTTTGAACTCTCCTAGATCCGTGCTCATCTGGATGGCGGAGCAGAGCGCGCTGCCGGTATAGCAGATGCCGTCACGCCTAAATACAAGAAAGCTCATGGTGTGACCCCTGAGCTAGAGGCTATGATCCTCGCCGATGGTTCTGGTGGCCAAGGCACCAACAACTACTATGAGGGCTTCGTTCCGATCAACCTTATGGATGAGGGTACTAAAAAGCAAGTTGAAACAAACAGTCATGATGGGTATGTTTTTAGCCTTTCAAACCCCACGACACTGTGCCCTGAGGCTTCTAAAAACTAACAGATATTAACTGAAGCTTGGTCATCTCGATCAATCCTCAGCCCCGGGGCCATACTGTGATTACTGTTATCTCATCCATTGCTGCCATGGGGGATATCGCTGTCACAGCCCAGTTCACAGTTAATACGACTGCTACTTCGAAGACTATCACCTGTACCTCGCAAGAGCATCCTCCATGGATACCATCTCCCATTCGTCCTACCGGAACAGAGAGTGTTGGCCCTCCTACTCCCTCAAGATCTCCTATTACCACTATTACGGTGACACTCACCCCACGTACTACCACACGCACTTCACTTCCCGTGGGGACTGTTACCATAAGCCACATCCTTTCAAGCAATCCTGTTAGGACTATTACTATACATCCAACTCCTTCCTTTGTCACGGCCACAATCGTCAGTAGTGGTACTTCGGACGGTCCTGTCAGAACTTCAGCACTCACTCCAACCCCCACAAGGCATCCATCAGATGCCCCTGCTGAGGCTACAAGCCTGGATCCAATCCCTAAGCCTTCTTCCAATGTGTCACTCACCGGGCCCTACCCAACTAGTACAACTGGTCACGGGGCCGGGACTGTCTCTTTTTATCCTATCCCTACCAGTAGTCTTACCATTCCTACAGTGATCCCCCCGACTACTTTGGTAACCAGAGCCAGGGATCCCACCACGACTATCGGTTAGGCGATCATGCAGTGGACATAAGGGTAGTGGTTTTAATGTCTCCTTTGTTCCTTTGATTCGACTTTTCGTCCCTTCTCCCTTCCCTTTGCACCTCGATAGTATTTCTTAAAAACAACGGTACTGTGAGGGGTTACCGGACAATTTCTCTTGTTCCAATTCTATTCAGGGGTTGATTGTGGATAGCTGCTCTAGAGAATTGATGTTGAAATAGAATTTTTTTTGATAATACCTTACTTTCAAGTGACTTTTAAATGACATTATTGATATAGTGAGTGGCAGGACAATAGTCATAATATATCACTCGTGGATCTAATAAGTTAGCTCAACACCGGTAGGTTTAGGTTGCCGCAAATGTAACTTCTTAACGTCTAATAATTATTGAGCCCAGAGCTCATATCCTAGCACGAAACCTCCTTAGTAAGTAATGGAGGTGGATGTGATTCAAAGTAGTCATAGGAATGTTAGGCAATTACAATAGGGTTAGGGTTATAACTAAGAAATTGTCCGATTGGCCAGGCAGCCCCTAGTTAGTGTCAGGCGACAAACGTCCAAAATTGTAATCCCGTGAGCACAGCTGTGAGCAAAAGTATAACTATAGGTCCACTGGAGATTCCTGAAAATCTCTGCGATATGTCTTTTCACCCTGCGCCCGAGAAACCAATCTACATCTCTTCACGAACATGTCGGAACCACTCGCCTTTGCCTCAGCTTGCGCTGGAGTAATATCTCTATCCGGGACCATCCTCTCTTCGTCCATAACCCTCAGCGATGCCATAGAACTCCTCCGGGCCCGCTGGGAAATGAACGTCCGAGTATCTACTTTCTCCCCCTCATCTCACCTTAAAGAAAAACTAACGAAAAAATCAGCGTCTAAAACCCTACAACCTCCCAAAGTTCCTCTACCCCTTCCTCCTCCCTATGGCCGACACCCTAACATCTCTCGAGTCCAACGTCCTCTTCGCTAGCGACAACGACCTACTAGACTACCGCTCCCGCCACATGGCAGGATGCAGCATGACCGGCGTCGCCGCGGCACTAGTAGCGCAGGTGACGAATACCTCCCTGCAACAGGAATATATCCCGACGATACACTGGATCGTGCCGGCGCTATGGACGAGCACGCTCGTGTTCGCTTTACTATCCGTGTACTATTCCTTCCTACTACACCATTACTTGGGCGGGTTCGCATGCGCGGGTGATTTGCGGAAGGCGTTTACGCACAGGAATCTCAGCTCTGCTGTTGCTAGGGAGGAGGATGAGGGGAGAGTGCTACCGAGCCTTACGGTCGCGGTAAAGGTTTGGGTGCCGACGTACTTGCTTGCGCTAGCTATCGGGTCGTATATCGGAACTATAGGCGTGTATTGGGGCATTGCATGGGGGATGAATTTGCAGGGAAGGGGGGTGGGGAGCCGGAATGTTTGTTTACAACGTGTTCATACTTTCTTTAGTATTTCGGATTGATAATGAATTATACAGGTGTTTATATTCTTCCTCGTTACGACGACACTGGCAGTTTGTCTTTTCGCGGTGCCGAATACAGTCGGGAAGTTGCTTGAGGACTTTGCCAACTTGAGGTGGTATAAGGAAGGGCTGTTCTTTCACAGCCATCACGGGATGCATGAGCGTCCGCGTATCATCAGTATCGGAAAAGAAGGAAGCGATGGATCGGAAGATACGTTTGATACTAGCTCTAGTTTGTTGCCCTGGTTATGTTCTCTTTTGCTTTTGGGTAATAGGGGACTAATGTGTGGATAGCAATACCTGAACCGCCAAAAGCCAGAGTTAGAGATGTGGAGAGTCTTGGTGGCATGAGGGGAGAGAAGGAGGTTGATAGGGGTGTGATAGTGGAAACTGCGGAGGCACATCAGCGGGCGTCACCCGCTAGTGCTAATGTTGCGAGGTATATGGGGGGGGAGGCTTGTGAGGGATTTTTTATTTGAGGGGTCGGGGTTCCCTTGGGCTCGGAGTGATTTTTGATGACTTTCTATGGCTATTGCACTTTCGTTTTGTTGAGAGCACAAGTTATTTCCTTGAATGCGGTAATCTTGGGTGGAGGGTTAGAATCTGGTTTGTACTGTATAGGAGAGGCTTTGATGTATTATGACTATTAATAATTATTAATAATATATATATATTTTTTGAGAACCCTTTGCCCCAACAGCCATCACTCTTTCACGATGCATTCTTAGCTATTTTCGAATAAAGTTAGAACGGTAGGCGGTGCCTAATCACGCTGGGTTTTGGCATAAAAAGCATAACTTTTGGGACAAACATCATTCGTCCAACCATCCCAAACAATACAGATAATGTCTCCCAACATCCGCTAGCTATATACAAACCAGCAACCACTTTTCAACATTAGCTACCTCCTTCTGCCCGCACTACCTCCGCCACCTCCCCCCGACCCACCAGTATCCGCCAAACTAACAACCTCACCAATACCGGCCTCCTCCTGCTCATCCTCCAAGTTTCTGATCTCTTCTCTGCAGGCCCACCATTTCTCTTCCGCAATAGTGAAGGCCTCCTTCCGGAGTTCCTTGACAGTCTTGTTCTTGTGTGCTCCCGTTTCCTGTTGTGCAATAAGCATCTCGAGCCAAGCAACCGAAGTCCTCGCGAAGAACTCCCGAAGAGATTCGAAGGGGCGGGGGTGCGGTGTTTGGTCCAATGAGGCTTCTTCCGCGACTTCATCCGCAGGATCTGGTTCTTGGATGTCCGGGGTTTCGGGGATTTGCTCGGGGTCTATAGATTTACCCTTTTTACGCTATTTGGGGTTAGTAGGGTAAAAATAAAACCAAAGATGTAGAAGAGGATACTAACCAGGGCTTTCTCCTTCCGCCGGAGTTCAATCTCAGCTTCATCGATTTGCATCTTTTCTTCCTCTTCCTCCTCGTCTTCCTCGTCTTGGTCTTCATCTTCGTCATCTTCATCGTCCTCGTCCTCGTCCTCGCTTTCTTCCCACATCGTCTCGTCCTTGCGGGAAAAGATGGTCCTTACCCCGTCGAGTTTTCCGAGATCTATGGCGAACATCTCGTCGAATGTGAATTCCCGGTCCCCCTTTTCCCAGGTGCCGCCATACATGTACAGGACGTCATCGAGGACTGCGAGGGCGGCGTTGAACCTTTCGTGGGGGAGTTCGAGACTCATTATTTGTTCCTTGATGATGACAGGTTTCTTTTCTTCTTCGTTTTGTTCGTCGTCATCGTCGCCGTCTCTCCCTACCGCTTCTAGTGCTTTCAAATTTCTCAACAGGTCCTCCTCAGCTTCTCTAGCCCTATCTCTCCTTCCACCTCCCCGATCATTCCCAGCATTCTTCTGAACCCTCGGCTTTCTGAGGGTTAATGGGAAGAAGCGATTTCGGTCTATCCCCCACGCGAATAAATCATTGAAAAAGATACTTTCCAACCCTTCGTCACTATCCTCCTCGTCCTTTACTCCACCAAAAAGTATTCCTCTGCCTTTATGCCAAGCCATCGTGACCCCAACCCTCGGAGGGTTTGGAGGATTCCCAGGCTTCTTCCTCCGCTCCCATCGAACCTTGGTCAAGTCCTGATCCATCCTCAGAAACCAAGTGTCCTGATGAACCACTGGCTTCCAAGCTACCGATCCACTAGAAGCCTTGCTCCCGCCACCGCCCTTTTTATGCCCCGCAGACGGTATAGACGAAGACTTAACACGAGAGTAGCCCCCAAATAACACAGCCCCTTGCTCATGCGGCAAGAGCGAAAACGAGCTCCTTGCCTCAGGCCGTTGCGCGTGCGCGGGTAGCGAGATAGCAGTCCAGGTATACAAATTTGTGTCAAAGGCCCATACGTCACCCAAGTACTTTGTCGCAGAACTCGTGTCTTGAAATCCCCCCACTACCAATATGTAGTTTTTCCAAGCGACCATTCTATGCCCACTCCTCGCCGGCGGCCCTCCCCCTCCACTACCCCCCTTCCCACCCCCACCCTTACTCTCCACACGCACCCACTCCCGCGATCCGATATCAAACCTCCAAAAGTCATTATAGTGGTAGAAAGTCCCCTGCTTCGGACTCGAAAATTCTCCACCGAACAGCCACATACTACCCGTATTCCCACCACCATACCGCGACGTCGTCACGCAGTGTCCGGATCGTGGAAGCGGTGAGTTCGGGGAAGTGATCTGTCGCCATTCATCGTGAGCGGGGTTATACACAAACAATTCGTTGAAAAATTTCGCGACAGCACCGTTAAACGTCTCACCGCCGAAGAGTAATAGCTCCTTACCACTAGGGGCCGCCGCGAGGGTTGCGTTCGCACGCACAGGCGGTGGCACAGCGAGCGGGGTTTCAGTGACTTTCATGAAGAGGGCTTGCTATTCGCCATTTAATATCCTCTCTCTTTCTCTATCTCTCTCCCTTGCGTAAGGTGGGGGTGGGTACCTGACGGGCATACTCCTCCAGCACTGAATCGAGATCCATATCGTCCTCATCGACATCTGGACCCTTCTTGTTACTGGACCTTTTCTCCTTCTTGGATGTTTTTCGCGCCGTCTTTTCCGCTACGCGGGCTTTTTTGTCGGCGGACTTCTTTTTGGAGTCTTTTTTGCCCATTTTTGGGTTTTAGGGTTCTAGTGGTTGGTTGTTAATATGAGGAAGGAGGGGTTCGTGGGGTTCGTGAGGCTCTGTTGGAGGGTTGCTCTTCGGTTTCGGTTGTTGTGGTGTGGTGGGGGAGCTCGTATTGACTTATGGATTCCAGTATCATTGTCCAGGGCAGAGAAGCTCGGTTATCTTATCTGATCGAGCTGGCTGCGGGTCATGAGATGTCACTCTTGAAATGGTGATGTTGAAATAGTAGCTTTCGGATATGTACTTTCTATGTATCCGAGCATGACAAAGCCGGTCAGTATATCTTAGTATCGGTTCAATGCTGCCCGAGTTCGATTTATCCTACGATACTGTATTTATTTGTTCTCACATGTCATCACTCGATCAATTGATTAGATATGCAATTCTATTCTCATCTATTTCCTCTCGTCTTTCATATTGTTTCCTTTGATCTCTTGTCTGCTGCCGATATATGTTGTTATTTCACTACATAAATAGTGGGTCTCTCCAGCCCTCGTAGATAGTATGAAGTTCTTAAGCATCTCTCGCTCTCCTATATGTCCGGTATCCTCTGAAGTGTTGATAGTGCCGAATTTCCCTACATCACGCTAAAATGTAAACTAAAAAACTAGCTTCGCACTTTTCCAGAAATGCCAATCAAGTGATGATATCAAAAACACTTCAGGCCAAGTTTTGGTACAGATCTTTTTCCGTTAACAGGAGCACTAAACCTAATATGAGAATGATGTTACCGGTAATGAACTTGTTGATATTTACTAACCAACATCCAGGATTATATAGCAACATTACCCTCTATGAGGTCGAATCTACCAATCAAAGAAATACGCTAATTTCGCTAGTGGGTCTTTGGCACGGTGTAGGGAAATTCGGCACTATCAACCAACACTGCAGGGGATACAGTTCGGCCATCCCATCATTTCCCAATACTTTGGGCTACCAACAACTTAGGAAGAGATACGCTACCCTTCTCATTAAAATCCTAAAATCCAGCTTTCCCCGCGATAAGTATTTGTTCCTGAAAGCTATAGGCATTTTCACTCTAGCAAGCTATGCTCTCCCTATTTATTGTCTTGCAAACCTTTTTTTTCTTCTTCCAAGAAAGCGAGGTGTAGATAATGCCTAGTGAAAGACACGAGACTAGCAGACGCCCGACAGGTGCAGTTGAATAAATATACGATGTTGAAATGAGATCTGCACAACAATATACTAACCTGGCGCCTCAGCAGCTAGCTGGTTGCGTTACCAGGTGGTCAAACCGCACTTCTCAAACTCGTAGTACTCGCACGGCCAAATTCAGTCGGACACCTTGCAGGTGTCCGGCTTCGGCTCCGCCGCCCGAGTGCAGTGCAGTACATAAGATAAGTGACCAATAATGAACTAAGTTAGCTTATATATGAACCCCGGCTGGTCCAAACCAGTCCTTCTCACTCTTACTCTACCATAATCTCTTTCAATTGGTTTGTAAATTTGCTGGTAGGGCATTTTTTTTACAGGTGAATTTTTTTTTTCCACGGGGGGATGTTCTCATTCGACCCGATACCTGGAGAGTGGCTATCTACATATCGCGAGGAGCAAGGGGAAGTTTGCCAATGGGAGAAATGATTTAGGGGTATGTAAAAACATACATTTGTTATGGTGGTGTAGTGGTGGGAAGACAAGGTCGGGCTAAAATCTAATGATTTCTGTTGCGACTTGAAGGTGCTGGGGTACAGTATGGTAATGAACTGTACTTACATTAGCGGATCTCCTACAAGGTAGTGTTGCTCTCTTCGAACTCAAGTAAGGGGAAAATGACCATGTTTCTTCTTGAAGAAAGGGAGGGAGGGGGGGTTTTTTTTTTGCTTTTCCCCCTACTTCGTCTAGCACTTGCTGCTCCCATATCCTTACACTGCAACTTCTATTTCTTGACTCTGATAATTTTGTTTTCGTTCCTGTCCTTATTCTTCTTCCTACTTCTCGTAATATTAAAATACTCATACCATTCAAGGTACACCGATAGGGCTCCTCGCTTCCCACACACGTATTCCGAAAGTCAAAACCAAACCGAAGCGCACTCATCGAGTACTCCCTCCACGAGTGACAACTCATGACCATCCCGTGCAGTGACATCCCCTCACCGTTTATCCAAACAGTCAAGGGATCGCACACACGCGCGTACACAGTTGTGCTCACGCAAAACAACAACAAACGGCACCATGAAAACACCCTATAAATAACTCCTACTCGCTAAAACTTACTAGCGCGTAGCCCTAACCCCCCCATAACAAGGCTGCAACATCCCACATAGCTCGTAAGTCGATAGGTAATTCGCACATCCTGACTGGATAAAGTGCCCAAACATACACCCCGGCATAGCATTAGTAACGGTAAATAAGTATCTAGGGTACAAGGAGCTACAAAGCATACTTTTGCATTCAGCTCAGGCTTAACTAACCTAAAGTCCAGCCGTACCAGGGGTACGACACTCGTACAAGGACTCCTTGTTTTTTCTTTTCTTTTTACCCTTTTATCGTTGGCAAATACCGCAAGACGCATGGTCAGCTAGTATCTCCGTTCTCGTGGTGGGACGATAAATTGAGATGAAGTTTGATTGGTCGCCTTGTTCCCTATAGACGGTTTCAGGAGGGAAGACGGAGGTTGGGGGGAATATCTGGTCAGCGGAGCCTGGCCGGGATCGGAAGTGCGCCGCTTGAAAAGTCTTTGGGCGCCGACGGGAGGTGGCAGCTGGTGTTGATAGGTAGTTGCTATAATACCATAAGGTTTTAAGGAGGAGTATTAGTTTTAGGCGTTTGGGGTGGGAGTGGTGCCTGAAAGGAAGGTATCGTGTGGTGATATGGAATAGGGTAGAATGGTTAGATTGTAGGGTTCGTTCGAGGACTGATCATGCATGTGTGTAAAACCGGTAGTGCAGGCATGGTGTTAGACCGGAGGGTGGGGTGGTCTTGTGCCCGGTGGGAGTTTTGGAGGGATTGTCAAGATTTCGTGGGTTTTGTCCGGCGGAGATATTTTACAAGAAGCCTTGAAAAAGAGCATAATATTATGGAAAAGGAATTTAGTGTATTGTCTGGGCTAAGCACCTTCCATGATATGCCCTCCCTAAAACCCTGAGATCTTGCTTAAGTAGAAGTATCTCTTAAAAAATATATAGGTTTTCAGTCGAAATTTGACGAGAAATATCGGTTCGAGATGCTTTAGATTGGGGAGGGTTGTTCGATCTAGTATGATACAAGTTTGTTGACGGAGGCTCAGACGGCTTTCTATGAGGGCCGGATTGGGTTAGCTGTTTGTGGGTGGAGAGAGGGAGAATGACGAGGGCTTCAAGTGGTGGGAAACACGCAGTCTGGATGTATGATAGTCCTGTTAATGTGCCGGTCTCCGGGGCACTCCCCCGAGTGGGCAAGAGAGAAAATTAGGGCCATCATCGTTGTTTCTTTGTGGAGGAATACATATCCTAAGATGTTGATTTCTTTATCCCCTGCTAGGTTTATTCCCTGGTCCCGTGACTCGTGATTGTACTACACTTGTTCCCGTTGACGGGAGGACTCAGCAAACAAAAGTAGAGTTGTCCTAATTACCCAAAGAGTGGACATCCCCTCAAATAAGATCCCTGATGGTTCCACCATGCCGTGAGAACGATATCTTTAATGGTCTCAAGCATTCCTTCAGGTGCCTCTATGAGCGCACTTTCTATTGTATCTCTATGCCCAGCATTTAAGTTACAGCACGAAACTACAGTACGACTAGAAAAAGACAGGTGTTCGTTCTCTTGACCCAATCACAAATGCAACCTAGAACATGCCAAACCACCAACTTGGGAGTGCAAATCATACTAATGCTTAGCATTTCTTTACTCGAGTAGGAGTCACAGGAGGCTTAAAAGAAATCTTGAGGGAGATTACCAGTAACTTAATTGATTGCGTACCATCCGTACTGTATCATACTCGAGTACTAAACCGGTTTGAACTGGCCCACTCCCGCACTTGGCTGAATAGCTTCTTAGTCCGGGAGAGATATTTAGCAGTTAACGCGAGTGCAGTAACTTACCGGAGAGTATCATACGTACACCAAGGTGACGGGGGTTAGCTATTTACCTACTTTTAGGCGGGAGGTCCTATAGTACAGCACAAGGCTGCAACCCGCTCTGCAGCGAAAAAATTTAGGCCCAAATCATGCTGGTCCAGTCGACGCAGCAGAGTTGAATCATCCAAGGGAATAGAATACCTAAGCCCCATTCTCTAACCTGCGATTGAAGATTACGGTGGAAATCGACGAAGTCAAATTATATCAAACCTTACCTTCTACTCTTGCCCGTTATTGTGACGGAATTGTGGCTCACCAAGACACTACGACAGAGCATTCTCTAAGACACCGGTAGTGCCTTGAATTCGGTTGCTATGCTCCCGCAGCAGGCCCGCAAGTATTGTACCGGTACCGTACCGCGCCCAAAAGAGACGTCTACAAGGCACAGCCCAAGGCCACTACAGTACCACTCTCTTCAAACGAAAAACAAGCCTCACCCCCTCCCACTCTACCGGTATTCCAACAATATTCGAATAAATGCCCCTTTCGCTACAGTACTAGTACCGCTTCCAGCGTCTCTTTTAGGAAGGAGTTATGATAAACCGATACTGAATCATAAGGTTAATATCGCCTATCAGTCTCACAGGCCTGAAATGTACCGACCAGGGCAAATATAATGGCCCCCTAAAGACTGTACGGTCACACGACGGATAACAGATCGCGGATAATCAAACTACGGTTAATACACTCAATTTGATCACCAATACTCACTACAGCCAATTCCCACTTTCAAGGAAGGTTAGCTGCTTTTTTTTTCTTCCGCGGGCTGCTGGCCGCCGTTATCGATTATAAGAACTTTTGTAGTGGGTGCCGTACCGAATTATGCTATCCGGTAGTTACTGGATTTACACCTGCAGCGTGGAGAAAAGGGGGCTGAGCGAGACCAAACTCCATCAAACCTGTCAAGCATGCAGCACTGTGTGAAGATTTAGTCGGTGGATTAGGAGGCTGCTTGTGCCGTGCTCCCCTTGTATTGCTCAGTACATATATGTTGAACAATGCTTTCCGCAAAGCCTAGTGGTTGGGCCGCAGCCGACCAACAATTGTGTCCACGGGATGGTGCGATCGATCTCCTTGGATCTACGCAAGAATCCAGAACTTGAAGTGGTCTCCATGCAAATTCTCGGTGCTCAAGCGGGCAGTGCGGTGACGGTTCCGTGTGGCGATCTTCTCCGCATCCCAATCGTTGCTTTATGGACAGCGGAGACCATCCTACAACAGCACCTTTACAAGCTAATCAGTTTAAAGCATCTACGGTCTATCTCAGCCCTGGGGGAACGAGGGCAATTATTAGTGGTTTTGAGGATACCGTGGCCACAACGTCATGCCCCAATTCTTGAGGAATGCCGGTATTGCCATGTGGGCGCTTCAGGTAAATCTTCCACTTCAGGGTATGATTAAAGGCCACAGCAAACGAATGATTTTCACAAGAGATATTAGCAGCAACGCGGCCTCAAGGCCCCTGCCCGGATGCCTGTCTCTATCTCAATTGGTCTATCATAGTAGGTTTTACGGGGCTGTCGAATGAGAGGAAAAAGGGGGCCTTTGGGAGGCCCTAGATAGCCTATTGCATAGTCCCGATTAAAGGCTCTGAAAAATACAGTGTCAATTTACCTCACCGGTACCGGTATCATACTTCAGTCGGAGTGCCAAGCCTACTGTAATATGGTGAGGAAAGGTTAAATGAGACCCCGCACTTGAATATAGAGCATGAAGCGCAACCGGGCGGAGGAAAGCAGCTTTCTTCCAAGCAGTATTCTGTATCCTACCAAGCTCAATTGCGATAGGGTCAGAATGACGCTAGAACATTGGATGCATTGCAATGCTGATGCTCGAGCACAGTACCGGTATTGTGATATACCGTTTTGTATGCTGCAGCTTATGACTCCGAACTCTCTGTGAACCCTGCCCGTACAGACGCCTGAATGAGGTCAACGCAAGCCACATGGCTGGGTGCTAGTGCTTAATAGTACTCGTAGGCGGGGTTACAGCCATAAACCTAGGGGTTTATCAATAAATACCAACCCTCTAGTCGCTCTAAACTTCTCCAACCCCTCCAACCCGTCCAAGAGCCCAAGACAATCCCTATATTCCCTAATTAACATATCGATACACACCGTCAGACATTCGCATAAAAAAAACGTTTACATAAAAATAAGTCGCTGCCCCTGGGCAGAATACAGTCCGAAATGATGCGGAGCGCGCCCAATCCCACACTCGAAGAAAAAGAGCAATACCATCACTATATCCCGAGGTTTGTTCTCCGGGCTTTTGCAGCACAACCCCAGCCTAACTACGACGAGCCAACACGACCAGTCAAGAAGAAGAAAAAACAAAGAAAAAAGAAACCGGCAAAGATAGCCGCTGGGGATGCCGAAGATCCCAAAGGGTAGATATCACTCGGTTTCCATATAATCAAAAGAAGCTACTAATCCTGACAGCGTCGAAGAAGATTCACCTGACGAAGCAGGCCCTTCCAATGCTCCCAAAGAGCCCGAACCTAGGGTTGAAATGGAGGTTGTTAAAGACAAAGGGAAGCCGAAACCTCGTAGGCCGAGGTTTGATCCAGCTATGGACCCATATATCAAAATTTACGACCTGGAATCTGGGGTCCTCGATTTTGGCAAAGTTGGGAGGTCTTATGGCATCCCCGACATGTATAAAGACGTGGATCACGAGAGAGCCTATCATGTCGAAGAGTCACTTTCGAGGCTGGAAAGTGACGCGGCGAGAATTTACCATCGGATCAAGAAGGACCACGAAAGCGGAAAGTACAAATTTTCGATCACCCGTAAGGATCGGAATGTCCTTCGCAAATTTCTTTTTGTGATGAGATATCGAAGTCATAAATTCTGGTCTAAATATACTGGGACAATTGACACTTACGAATATGACGATCGTGACGCGCTCATAGAATTCCTAAAAGAAAGGTCCATCACCGACCTACGCCAAGTTTGGCTCCTAAATTTGGAGGTAATCGTCAGGACGGAGATTGATGCGGACAAAGAGTGGCTCCACACTATCGGCCGCGAAATGTTCCCTGCCGATGCGAATATGTACGTGTTCCACATGTCGGAATCGTACATGGCGTTCTGCGAGCCACAATCCCCTGAGGACGAATTCATCCTTACCGACAATGGATTCGGAATATTCGAGGGCCCTGTCGTCTACGATACCGACAATCTTAAAAGCACAGGTGCCGACGGCTCGCCTCCCCAGTTGAAGGATCCGGCATTCACTGAGTTCCACAAGCTGGCTCCCTTATCGCCACGATTGATTTTGGTTCTACGATCAAATTTTCTCCGTGACGGCCCGATATGGGAGAAGAGAAAGAAAGTTTTCAGCGAGTGGAAGGCCTGGCCAAAGGCCGATTCCTTATTGCAAGATCTGCCAATTAAGCCCCCAGAAGTCCGTTATTGGCTCCTCCCTAAGAAGGCCAAAGAAGTCCATACGCTAGAAGACGAATTCTCCTTCGAGATATACAAAGTGAAGACAGATCAGGTCTACGTGATAAATGCACTCATGTTACAGGAAGCGGCTCGTTCGATCACTTGGGTTTCAGATGAATCCCTTGTGAGGTCACTCGACGCATTTCTTCGGAATCCGAATTTCATGCTTGAAGTGTCCTTGGCTGTATTCCCGGAGTTCACGCCGCGTATAGCCTTGCGGTATCAAAAGCAACGCTTGCTGAGCTTATGGGACAAACCTTATCCAACTGAGGAGATAAGGCCCCTTGAGGAATTCAACAAGATGAATGAAAACTTAAGGCAAAATCCGTACCTCCAGCCATATTACAAATTCGGTATGTTAGCCCTTTCTGTGAACCTACCGCACTAGATTATTTACTCGTCTTACTAGGCGGAGCACCTGAACTCTTCCGCTACGATTCCCATCAAGCGTTCCTACTAATCCAATTCCGTTCTTTTATCGCGGATCACAGTGGACCTGCAATTCCTTGGCGAAACAAAGTTAATAAAGCAACAATCAAGTTCATGTCTACCTTTCATCCGAGGATCGTTTGGTTCCACGTCAAAATATGGAATGTCACAGCGAACAGGATCCGGAAGGGTCTTGAGACTAGTCCAGTAACTGAAGAGGATTGTGATATGCTGACAGGGTCTGGACCAGAAGATTTGATAGCAAATTGTTCGCCCCCCATATCTGCCTAACAATAACAAGCTAATTGATGATTTAGTGGTAGACTTTTTGCCTTTTCGCCTACTCTCTCGGCTGATGTTTGAAACCTCATTGAGAGGGATTCACAGACTTGACAGTAGGGAGAAACTGACTGCCCAAAGAGTGTCCGGAGAGAAGCTGGAAGCCCACATGATGTTCCAGGATATGGACATGATGAGGCAATTTGGTACGCTTGACACCCACTAGCCACTTAGTCCACAAGCTAACTTACTCGCAAACATTACAGGTGGATTCGGCGGTTCCTGTGAGCTCTCCTATATCCTCCTCTCTCTCTCTCCCTTTCATCCACTCTATATGTTAATGCTAACCCTCGCTCTCCCCTTCCCCCAGGGTCCTTGGCTGGCACACCCTATCACTTCGAACCAGTCGACTTCTGTGATCCGTTTGGGCCAGATATTCCTCATGATCTCCTCTACGAATATTTCAAGCGAGACCTCTTGCTCCGCCACAAACTTCGTGGCAACATAGAGAAAATCATTCTTGGGACTCGCGGGACCCCGGAGGCGTATCGGCGGTTGAGTCAGTTGCTCTGGGATCATTTGTATCCGATACCTGCTAGTCTTTTTGACTGAGGAAAAGGGGGGAACGGGCCGGCGGGGGTATGCAAGTGGCATTGGGGTTATGAGGTGCCGGTCTGGCCTTTGTCTCTGTGGTGGCACGTAGCTATGAGGAGGTCATCCCCAGAGCTTCTGTGTGGTTCTGGGGTTTATGAGTTAGCATGGGCACGGAGGGAAACTCGTGGGAGCGGTTCATCTAGTTAGTCAGTCTACCTATATCCGCTCCCCCTCCGAATAAATAAAAGAGAAAAAAAGAAGAAAAAACTCAGCATATATCATATCCAATCATTCCCCTTCCCTTCTTATTCCCCGATACCCTTGCCCTTCCCCCCCCCCCCCCCCCCGAATACCCCTTCACCCAGCGATCAAGTTGCCCCTCATTCACCTTATCTCATACGATACAATCCTACTCACTCAAGCATGTATTCAAAATATCAAATACCGTTATTATGTAAAAAGAAGAAAAGAAAGAAAGAAAAAACACTCCCCTCCCTAAAGTAAGCCGTACCATAACCCACCAAGATTACTCATCCAGCCCACCGATATCCAACAAACCCCAATATACCGTAACACGACACTTTTCTCGACAGGATTAGAACTAGAACACGATCCCAAACCTAAAGAACTAAAACATAATACGCAGCTTAACCATCGATTACGCTAGCACCGTACTGCACTGCGCCGGACCCCTCTATCCCGGGGGGCGGGGGAAGGGGGAAGGGGGAAGGGGGAGTACCGGTACACCTACCTTTCCCACCACCGTAATACCGGTACCGTTTACCCATACCAACACACGCCTTAGGCCGAGTCTTCAAATAAAAAAGTTAGTCACAAGAACAAGACTAAGATACGGTAACTTAAACGAAACATGCTAAGTCCTCATCATGACGGATCACTCGATACTAGCCAGCTTCCAGTGTTGAAAAACGGGGGCCAGAGGTCAAGATATATACCGGAATCATACGCGTATAAGAGATGCTTAAGAACTTCATAATACAATCTCAGAGGGGGGCCAGGAATGCCTACTATTTATACGGTGAAATAGCAACATACATGAGTAGCGGAAAAAGGGTTAAAGGAAACAATATATTATAGAAGACAAGAGAACAAAGTTGTTGCGTATCTGGTCAATTGACCAAAGTATGATAGTGACATAAGGGAAATCTCTAATAGTGGAGGTAGAAACTCGGAGAGTAGGAAACCGACACTAAGAGTGAATGATCGTTCTGTGTCGTACTCTAGTACGTAGAAAGTGCATATGCGAAAGCCTATTTTCAACAGCCAGCCCCAATACCGGTATTTTCAATATCGGCAGTTCGTTATAATTAATAATATTATGATACTATGACACCTTTGCAATAAATTAATTTTTTCTTAGTATTATTATTATTTTATTCCAAATAGTTTGGCTTAGGTAGTGCTCGAGAATGAGACTTATAATATGTGTCTTCTACCGGTATCATACTCGAGATGCATGATGGCTATCGTAAGATACGATACGACGGTGTTTATGTCATAGGCGAGGTTCAGGCTTAAGTTAGGCTTTGCGCGGTTTTGATTGGTTGGGTGGTTTACTTGTACTGTATGTAGGCTACCGTATCATGCGTGGAAAGGGGCGTGTACTACCTAATTTCAAAAGTATTCGGACACCTTGGCGCCAAGACCCATACAAATCCGCGCCAAGCCGTCCGAATACCTTTGAAATCGGTTAGTATAGTAAGGCTGTGAGATTGTGGGGTGTGGATGATATGAGTGAGTCATGGATTAAGTTTTGCTTTGTGGGATTGTTTGTACGGTATTATACGGGGTTGAGTTGACTGGTTGGTTGGCTGTGGTTGAGTTTGGTTCAGGGGAAGGGTAGGGCGCTAGGTGTGTTGGGGATTGGTATGATATGCTAGTGGGGAGGAAGTGCCAAAGAAAAGATTGTAATCAGTGTAATATGAGTGATATCCCGTGATTACATTTACTGCAGTTAGGCCACACGATGCAACGCTAGTTGAGATAAAAACATTTACAACACCACTCTAGTCAAACTTCCCTCCCTCGGCCCGAACCCTGAAGCTATACCCACCCCCAAATTCCAACGCACACCCGTCCATCCTCTTCCTTTCCACCTCCCTCCATTTGTACCCCCAACCCTCAAACCTCCTCCTAAACACGCAAACCTCCACAACCCCCTCAAAGTTCTCATACGCAAACACATTCCCGTGCCCGCCACTCAGCGGGCAGTGCAATCCAATCCATCCTCGATGCATTTCAGGCCCTTTGATCGTAAGCACAATCTTATGCGTAAAGTCCGCCATAGAAATTTTAAAAAGACCCGCTCGGGAATCGATTTCTTCACTGCAGAAGGGTGTCGAGAGGGTTAATGGTAGGAGGGAGAATGGCGGTTTGAAGCGAAGGGTTGTAGTGGGCGACGTGTATGAGAGAAGGTAGGCTTTTTGGAAGAGGGTTTTGCCGCCGGCGAGGCTTAGTTTGAATTCCCCGTTGTCGTTGGAAGGAGCAGTCTCAGAAGGCGTGGGGGGTGAAAAGGCTTGAGCCCATGCCCAGCCGCTCGGGAACGCTACGCCCCAGTTCTTCTCGATATGTGCTCTTCCGATGCCACTAATTTCCTCCTGTCCGGCTCTCCCGGGTATGCGAATGTGGTATTCGGCACGAGAGTCAATGGAGAATACGTGCCAGTGTATCGGAAGTAAGTGAACCAACTCCCCTAGCGCACCCTCGGGAGAACTTAATTCCTCCCCTTTATGCCATGGCGTTCGTTCCGTAAGTTGGACATCCACCTCTACTCCCCCTGGAAGGTGTAGCGAGTAAGCTTGCTTTTCAGGAGTAACTGCATACTCCCCTATTCCGCCGCCCACTATTCTCCGGAACGGCTGGACGTTGCTACCCGCGACACGGGGGAGCCGCTGGTCGGTTATTGTTGGGAAGAGGTCTACTCTAAGGCTCTCTCCGCCGGAAGGGGAGGAAGGGTGGGGGAGATAGGAGAAGTGAACGTAGTGGGGTTTGTGTGTGGCTCTCCGAACGGAGGAGAGGATGAGGAGGATTGTGGCTTCGGGGGTTAGTATTCGGGTGTAGTAGGCTTCGAACGGAACTGTAGGGTGGGGGGCAAAGTGGTCCCGTTTGAAGCGGGGGTGAAGGAGGGAGAGGAGCAACAAGATGGGCTCTTTTAGGAGGGAGAAGAGGATGGTGAGCATTTTTGCATTTGGCAGTGGCGGGGGGGCCAGTGCCCGGGTGCACCGAATTTTGCCGAAGCGATGAGGTAGATAGAATATAATGTAATAATAGATTGGAGATGGGGCAGCTGTTGATGGTTGAAAGATTGATGGGAGCCGAGCTGCGGGGTTTGCTATTGGCGATAGAGTGATGAATTCATTCTTACCAAGTGCCTTGATATGATACTGGCACAGTATGGTGCAGCATTGCACAGTACCAGTACTGCACAAACTCGAGTAAACACATGATGTTGACTCTCTTCAAAATCAGCGAATAAGAATGACGTCCAGGCACCGGGACTTCTTGTCTTTCTAAATAACCTCCCAGTCCTCCTCCGGGTAACCTTTTACGGGCAGTGCTTCTGCTGTTGGCCCTCCCGATTGGCTTGTAAAATAATATTGTATCTTTTTATTGGCAAGGATTATTCCCTCAATTTGTCTTTCTCTCTCGGACCTTTTTTATTATTCTTTTTAGTGAACGGACCTCGTGAGGGAGCGTGTTCCCGTTTTGGCGCCCGTGGTTCGTGGATGTTGAATGGCTCCTCAATCATCTTTGGCACTGCAAGTGGAGGGTGCCCGGTTCCAATTGTGCGACTTTGCTCGAGGTGGGTGGGCGCGATAATTGTGTGAATTTGCGGAAATGGCATCGGCAGTGGGTGATCTAAGTGCGATGCCGGTACGATATGGAAATTTTGCTAACATTGTATAGGATGATACAGGAATAATATAAAGTACGACGGTAGTTCTGTAGCAAGCCTTGCCTGGTTGTTTATTTATGTCCTTTTATAGACTTTGTTTTGAGGCAACAACAGCAACTCCAGATACATACAGCATATTTATCATGCAAATACCGGTACGGCACATTGTCCGAATCATATCAGTTGCCCTCCAATTGACATGATACGGTACTCGTACCAAGACGCAAGGCAAACTTCAGAGTGCCGACGGTGGCTAGACCCGTTCCGGCGGTTTCGGTCATACAAACCTTCCTTGTGGCCCCTCCTTTCTCGAGAATTCCTAAGACCTTCCCTCCCCTCTCCCTCGCTCCCTCTTCCCTCTCCCTCCCTGCCAATTCGATCCAGGGATTTCCTTCCCGTCTCCTGGGAGCTTTTCTTCCTTTCTTTTTTTCTTTTTTCTTTTTTCTATCTTCCGGTAAGTTTTGCTTATCATCTCCCTCTTCAACCCCCTTCGTCCTTTCCCTTCCTTTCCATCTCTTTCCCTTCCCCTTCTCTCTCCCTCCTTCGCTCGCTTGCTGGTCAATCGTTGTCGATTCTTCTCAAACCCCCTTTCATCCAAACATGTCATAATGGAATCGAAATTGCCAACGGGAGGCTGCAACTACCACGACCTCTCCCAGCCTATCGCGAATCACTGCGGATGCCAGTCTTTCTGGCTACGCAAGAAGCCACGCAAAGGTCGTAGAAGGAACCAAGCACCACGCGTCAATCGAATCAGCGAGGAGCGGCAGTCGTTGATTGGGAACGGGACGGCGGGGTTGACTTTTGCAGCCTTTCGGCAAGAGTGCCAAGAGGAGGAGGAGGAGGAGGACGACGAGGAGGAGGATGTAGGGAATTGTCACTGCGGTCACCACGCTTGCTTTCATTCGATCGATCGCCCACCTAGGACTGCGCTCACGCAGAGCGCCTCGAGAGGCCATTCGCTGCAGATTTCGGATGCGGAGGCCTCTATTCGCTTGGATCGGTCGGGGGTGAACCTAGCAGCCAGCGGGATTTCGATGGCCAGTGGGACGACGACGGAGCGAGATCCGTGCTCTTCTGAACAGAGTCCTTCCATCCCCACCGCTAGACGGGTCAAGCCACATTACCAGCCTTCGCAACTCGGTAGCGAACATGGGTCAAAGCCAAGTAGTCAGAATACCAATATCCCGATTTTGGATATCCCCATGTTGCTAAACTTGAAAAATCGATTGGAGGCTAGTACCGCACCCGTCAAAAATCTCGAGTCGATCACTGCTTCTGCGACTGCCTCTACCGCCACCGCCATTTCGCCATCCGATATCGCAGATATAAGACAGGGACTTGCGGACCTGAGAAGGGATTTCGTGGCATACCTCGCGCTCCTTCGCACTGACGGGGACCAGCTCAAATTGCACAATGAGAGGCTTGAAACTGTGGAAACGTTCGGCTCGGTGTTGGAAGAGATGAAAGAGAGGATTGAGTTGATCGAGGATCGGAGCATTGAGTGTGAGAACAAGGTGTTGAGTTTTGAGGATCGGCTCGGCGATCGTCTGGCCCCTGTAGAGGCGTTTCTCGAGTCTCGCAGTGAGAAAAGGAAGCACTCACGGCAGGGTGACGGAAGTGATCGACGGAAACGCCGGAGACGGGGACAGGAAGGCCTGGGCGATAGCAGCAGTCAGCAGGAAGTCAGTCTGCCAACCACTGCGAGTTTCACAACTACCATGAGTGCATCGACTAGCCCCTCGGGAACCCCTCCGTCAAATACTAGGGGGAACAAGGAAGTTACTACTGCTCGCGTACTTGGGGCGCTAGAAGGCCTCGAATCTAGGTTTTTGGAACTGGAAGATGTTTCCCCACCCACAATATCTCGTCCCTGGATAATTGAAGTAGTCTTACTTCCGCCGACGCCGTTGAAAGGCATATGGGTCGACCCATTCGCCCAATCAGAAGCTGGAACCCAATACGAAAGTAGCAATCCCCAATCCACCAACACCACCTCCGGCCTTACATACTCCCGCCGGGCGTCGGGCGAACCCGAAACCCCTGGCATGGTCCCGAAAAGCTTTGGCATAAGCTCTAAAGTTTATCGTCGCCTACATAGTCGTGGGTTCGTTAAAGTGCTAGGAGTCACCGCCGGAACCGCCAGAGACGTTGCCTTCCAGATAGAAGCCAACTTTTCCGAACTCCTTGACTGGTGTCGCTCTTTCGAGCCCGACTCCCAGACTTCCTCCTCCCAACAGGGTCCCACAACTACCCCCACAAAACCCATAATGAGCTCTAGTCCCTGGCAGCCTCTGCGTAAAGTCCACAAACAAACCGCCCTCGAATACCTCCGGCCGGGAGAAATGATAGATGGAATTTGGACAGTTGAATTCCTCCGTGGAACCTGCTTGATGAAGGGCAAGCGGAGAGTCTTGTACATCACGCCTCTTCCCTCGAGTGGTTCGTCCACGATAACTTGGTCCGACATTAAATCCCTACCAAAATTCACCGAAACCCCCATCGAGAAAGAGGTTTCCCATGATATCCCGAAACTTGAGGGGTCAGACGACGAGTGCTGGGATTACAAGTCCTCCTTGGACGAGCCCGTTATATCTTTCACCACCGCTATCAACAGCCCTGGCTCATCATTTGGCCCCTTTCATTTAGAAGAGGAAGTCCCAGACCCCGCCGGTGTCCCCAGCCCACAACCCTCTGTGCCCTTCCCCTTCCGCAAAAGGAGCCGAAAAGGCTCGATGACATCGAGCAGCACTAGCGAGAGACGCAAGATTGGACGGAAGTCCTTCCGAGGCGCAAGCTCTACTAACACAGGCAGCGCCACCCCAGCCAGCTATATCGCAGGCACAGGTAGGAGTAACTCTTACCCTCCTGATGGCTTCGCTGGTGTCGGCGGCTTGATCCGCCGGGCGAGTAGCAGCAGCAGGGGAGGAGGTGCTAGAGAGAACGAATGGGAATTGAGCCCTGCCACGTTGGGCTGGTTTACCCAACACCCACTGGAAGAGAGCTGTTCCAGTTCCAATCGGGACAGTCAGCATACGACGCTTGGCGGTGATGAGGAGGCAGAGGGCACTGAGGAGGGAGATGCGGATACGGATGGTGACGGTGATGAAAGTGGTAATGCGGACGGCGGGTACGAAAGTGCTGATAGAGAGAGTAACGACTCTTGATTTGTTTATTCACTTGAGTTCGAGCATATAACCTTCTTTATGTAAGAGTTTTCTTTGTATCTACCCATTCATCCTATTCTAGTTACGGCCGTTTTATTTTCTCTTCTCTTCTCTTTTGCGACTGTTATACCGCCGTCCTGGGTCTTTGTTATTAGCGTAGCGAGTAGGTTTGGTTTGAGTAGCGATCATTGTTTTCTTTTGTATCACATATCGCATTTTGCATTCTTTTGACTGCGATTGTTGAGCAGGCACTGTAATCATATTGTTATAGTTATGGCGAATCGGTATGGTGTGGTAGGGATATATTGTGGGGAGAATTGGATGATGCCTTGGAGAATATATCGTAATAGAGTTTGAAATCAAACTTCGTTTGCGCCCTGTCCAGGGGTGTGGCGGAGGTTGTTTTTGGGTCGTTGCAGAGGGTAAAGCGGTTGCTAGGTATAATACCCAGGAGACGTGATAACAGGCAACATGGGATGTCACTCGAGGTGTCATTGCGTGCGGCAGAGTACTACGGTAGTAGGTTCGTGCTCGGGGGTACAATATGCGGTAAGAGGGTATCAGGCCAGCCCAAAGCCTAGCAACATCTTCCAATTCCCAACTATTCCCAATTCCACTAGCACAGCCCCGCCTCCCCCCAGGAGCCACTAAACGGCTACTCTAGTACCCCACTCTACACTTCAGCACAGTAACGCCACCCCCCCCCCCTCCCCCGCCGAGCCCGATAATAATATGATACTAAAGTTTCACCTTCAAGAACAGGGCTAGTTTACTAGGCGATGGATTAATCGTGAAATAGAGCGTGTATAATGTGTGAATGTATTATAAGCTTGTTAGATTTCACGGGATAGCCTCGAAGAAGGCTAAAATATTCATCTTTTTTTCTTTTGTTTAATGGCGTATGATAGAGATGGTATTTTGGAAAATATCTTGGAGCTTCTAGTGATCTCTGGAACGGAACGAGTTGAGGTTTGGGGAAGGCATGAAGTTCAGAAAAAGTTTGTTTTCTTCTCTCTATTCCTGATATAAAGCCCCCTACTATCCAAAGCTCAATTAAGTAACAAAAACTGGTGAATGGAGAGGGAAAAGAATTTTTAATGCAATTGTTAATTGGCTTCTTTTTCTTTTTTCTTTTTCTTTTTTCCTTTTTCAAGTTCTAAATTCCAATTCCGAGCATTAAGAAACCCGTAAAAACTTGAAATAATTGGGCAGTGTGCTATGTCGTTGGGCTTTCCCCTCTCAGCAAAGTCAAGAAATTTGTTTTTTTTTTCTGTCTCGGAAGGCGGAAAGGGGGATGTTGCTATGCTTTCTGCCCACTTTCCGGAGAAGGGAATTTTGGAACATGACAGATAGCAGTGATAGCACACCGTCCAATTATTCAAGTTTTTATAGTATCATTATCTGGCACTTGGCCATGAGCTGACAGAAAGGTTTAGTCATCAGTGCAAGAGCCAAGCAATACAGCAATCCTATATAACTGTATCATATAAAAACGTCAACCTGTCAGAGGTCAAGCTACCATATGACCGTTGATCACTGCCATTATTGAGTGGTAGGCCTAGTAAAGGGCATTGTACTAGTAAAGGCCGATACCTAGCCAATTAGACTCCTGTTGTTGAGTTGAAAAGTGCATAATAGTACTAGTGCAGGTCAAACACCAGGAACCAAAGGCCTAATTAATTGAACAAAGAAAGAAGACCATTTCGAGTATTTTTAATAGGTCTCTTTTCCCCATTCCAACTGTGAATACTAGCATACATAGTGAACACCTAGATTACCTGACGATTAGCAGCCAAGTGGGTTGAGTGATCGGCCCAAGAGTTGAAAAATATCCCCTCGCCCTGCCAAGGCATTGCTGCAGTACTGCACTGCACTGCACTCGCCCACTCACAAAGTGTAGTATCATATCCCGACATAAAAATGCCAAGAGCCGATGCTTTACCCCAAAACCCGGTGGTATTGACATCTATTTTTTTAGATACTTTATGAAATCATGAGCGTGAGGAAAACCTGGAGAAGGGGAAGTTGGGGTCGATGTGGTGTAGTTTGTTCCCTGTATCTCACCATGCCTGCTAAAGCTTATAGCTGTTGAGTTTCCTATCGACTGAGAGGTACTTGAGATAAATACCTTCTAAGTCCAAAAACATGCTCCAACATTGCAGACCCCGGTGGGATTTCATCTCGTTGAGGATATCTCCTTGCTCAGAAAAGTAGAACGAGCTGGACAACCTCGAGATAGATTCGATTAATTATGGATTTCAAGGGTATCATCGAGAGTTTTGGTTTTTTAAATCAAATCTCATTTGGGCTAAGTTTAGACTGAGGTTAAGAATTATGAACCCTTGTATCATAGATGCATTGCGAGGTTTGCTCTCTTGCCTGTGCTTGAAGCTATCCTTTTAGAAGTTCCTGAGGCCGGCTCCAAATCAGCCGGGTAGCCGCGACTAGAATCATGGAATCGAACTCCGAGACGTTGGAGTCGCCCCTCCTACCTGGTCTGGTGTACTATACCTCGCTTTTATCCACCCCAGGGGAGGGTTCGAGGTCGTTTTTTTCGGTCTCCTCCTCTCCCTAATCCGAAGTCGGGAGTCCTAGACTTGAGGGTCGGCTACCCCAGTCTTCACCATAATATTATTATGGTGATAATTGTGGTTGCTAACAATGATATATTCCACCGGAGAAATTTATGAGAAATGATCCAAGCCTATGATATTCTGGGTAGGAACTTCATACGATAATAATCATATCGATAGCGGTCCAGTACTGTACTAGTATTGTACTGCGCACGACGACTAACTCCCTGGTTGCTTTGAATCACGGTATATCACTCGGATTATAGGCACTGCAGTTTGAAAATCTAAGACACCACCGGCTCAAATTAGAAAAAGAGATCTATCATTATCCAAAAAAAAACTATACTAATAGCTGGTTCATGCTTATGTGGCAATATATTCTCCTGAACGGAAGTAAGCAATTCCGCGATCCGGTATCGTCGATCTATCCTGTCGACTATTTAGATATCCCGTATGCAGTCCAGATGCAAACACCCGAAAGTTAACAGAATTTCCCCTTCCCAATTTGCTACAGGTTCGTTGAAGTGAAATGAAGACAGTTTTCACAGTTTCATTAAGCCTAGAAGATTGATAAGCGCTCAAATTTCCCAGGGCTGGCTTATTCATCGAGGAGGTGTCATAGTTTGCTGTACTCGAGGACAGCGATACCTTGGGTTTCGATCGCCACTCTTTGCTCTATCACTACAGCATACCTCTCTCGCAGGGCTGACTATAACAGATATCTCTTTCGATTTCTAATAACTGGTACCGTAGGAACTCGAATAATTGAACTTCATGCTAGGATGTTGAAGTTGCCTTTGCTGGTAAGGTCTGGCTCTTTTTTCTTTTTTTTCTGTCTTGAGCTCGTGCTGAGGGGGTCAGTTTTCGCTGTGCGCTCGCCCCCCCTATCCAAGAGAGGGAATTTCGGGCATCTTAGCGTGAGTTTCAATTATTCGAATTCTTACAGTAATCTAAATAGCTCTTTTCAGAACGAATTCTTATCCCGCCCTTCTCTTATCTTACGCATCCTCTCAGCTACAATAGAGGTATGTTCAAGCCGCTCTCAACCCATTCGAATTCCCCGCTAACCATGCTACACTAGGAACACTGCTCAGCTGGGATTAACCCATCAAGCTCCATCCCGGGTTATCTCAGGGACAGCGAGCACAAGACGTGCTCAGCCCTATCGCTTGACGAGCTTACCGTTCTATGGTTACACAAACATGCGCAGCTGCATACGGCTCTCCACGCAAAACACACAACATCAAGACAGTGCTGGTAGTCCATGAATCCTAGCGCTCCCAGAATAAGAGTTTTAATCGCGATAGCGAATTCATTGGTTAACATCAATTTCCTCGGGATCCCAATCCAGGTCTACTAGCAGGGCAGTAATATATTGGGTTTCATCGAAGAAGGTTAGGCTGTGGTGCTCAGGCCGAAAATATTGCTCCCATGAAGTGGTTGACCCATGGGCATGAAGCCTAGCTTAGGTTCTATGTGCCTGTGCGGCAAAATATAGAGGGCCGGCCGCACAGAATATCGTGGTTATCGAAGGTTAATCCTGCGTGCGAGTGAAGGCGGTTTAGTTGTCCCTCTGATGCTCGTATTCACTCAGACTCGCGACTACTAGGTAAGACCTTGACTGCTAGGATGGCTCGAGTGCTGAAGCAGGTCACGGAGACTACGAATGAGTCGGCGAAAGTACTCGACCGGATACTTTAAGCACTTTCTCTCGGTAGTTATTTAGACGGGGATCCTTTTCTCTTCGCATGGTTAGCTCCTGTCACCTGATGAGAGAACTGGACTAAAGCCATTTTCTGCCGCGTGACACTACCGTAGTTGGATTCGCTTCTCCCGGTACAAGGACTCGCGCCGACTTTGGTGTTGATCAACGGAGAAACACAACAAAACCCAAGGCCCATTGCACCGTAACTTACTTTGCGCGCAAGCACTAAGGCAAACATTTCGACCACAGCGTGAGGTGAGAGCTAACCCCACCCTATAACCTTATATCCCACAATTATAGGAATAAATCTGGTGGGAGGTGTATGGCTCAAGATAGCGAGTTATTCCAGCCGAAGGATTCCTTGCGAAGGCAAGACTCTCATGACCCGCTAATGCAATCAAATCGCAAACGCGCTCGGAGTTTCCTTTGACAACCAGTAGCGATTGTGCTGTTCGTTTTCAATGACCAGCCCACCTTTGTTTTGCGGGGCTCCCCCCAGACATGGCTACCCATGCCCAACTCTAGAGCCCTGTCTGGTAAGAGAGAGGGTCCAAAACTTTGAAATCTATGGCGGCCTTGGACTGTTACTCCCATAGGTATATGAGGGCTTATCTATGGTCCCGAGAGCGAGAGAGAAAGGCTCCAACGAGCTCATATCAGACATTCAAAACACATCAGAGGTACACCACGTGCCCCTTTATGATTCATATTTCCCGCCATTGGAGTCTCAGGCATTTTGTGAGAATCCAAGCACCCTATAGCTTCGCTTGAGGGAGTAATTGCTACACACCGATCCAAGGAAGAGGGTAGTTAAATCGAGAGAGTAGCTGGATTGACAAAAAGGCTAGTGGGAAGAAAAGGTCACCCGAGGGAAGACCCCCTAGTGTTTCGAGAGGGTGTGCATTTCGAAAAGTCCTAAGAGAAATGTAAGTTCGAGAGTGCTCTGCTCCCCGCCTACAGGATACAATTGCATGCCAGAGGCCTCAGGGATGACCCTTTCGGATTATCATAAATTTGGCACGTCGATTTCATGACAGCCCCTCTGTCATAAGTTTAGGCCGCGATGGTAGGACATGCTGATATCAGCACAATGGGCCGTATTAGGCAGCCCTCACACTGGCCATAATGTTTGCCTCAAAGACAGCATAGCCATCACCCTGGTGCGTTCTCCCGGGTAGTGGTAGATTGGTACCCAGACATTCAAATACCTTGAATTCAGCCTGGGGAGAACGAAGAAATTTCACATTTTACTGGACCAACATCCCGTGCAGGCCGATTGACGTTTGAGCTAAGTTTAATCACTCGTCCCTCCCTCCCTCCTCCTCCAGGTAGCGATCCCCGAGCGAATGCTTGGAGCTATAGAGGCACCATGAATTGAGGAGGGAACCTACGTGTAGAGGAAACCAACCACGCCACTGCCACCACCAAGTGCGGAATCAGGCCGATATCAAGGAAGTTTGCTGCACATCCTCCAGTAAGGCTTCGACTTCAAGGCAAGAATGGGGTCTCTCCCAGAAGAAGCAAGAGAAAGATGTGAGATATATCCACAAAGCTAGCTCAGGAAGAGCATTCAATGAGAAAGAAGTAATGGTGGAGGCGGATGTGGATGTGGATGTGTATATGTGGGTAAATCCAGCGTGAAAACACATAGTGCAGTCATTGCTGGCTGTTGAATCACGCCCTTGGGGGTTCCTGTGAATGTTCGGGGGTCGCGGGAGTGGGTAGTGATGGTGACGTTGACATTAAGTTCCAAACCAGCTATACCATTGCCCCATGGACACACCGGTAGTTGGGGAAGCTGTGGCGGTTTATACTACAAGACTCCACCCGGGTGCCGATCATTGTACCAGATTCGATGCATCGCCTCCATTCTAAGTAGCTTTATAGTGCTAAAAGGAGTAAAAGAGGAGCAGCCGCGCTTACCATACCTAGCCTGTTATTTCGGCAAGTATTTTTTATATCTGGGTCATGACGATCCTCTAGGGCTTAATGGAGACAGCTCAACGGTGGTGCCCTACTCTCGTCATGCTTAACATGATTGGCATTGCTTCTGTTTGAGAAATGCGCAAACGAGTTGGTCAATTCTTTCGGATCTTAATACAATTATAGTGAATTTAGGAATTATCACCAGAGCAAGGTAGCTATCTCTATACTCAATGCTTGGTTAAAGTGCTGTACTCTTGCAATAGTTACTACTCATATTACAGGGCGCTTGTGAGGCTCCGAACGTTAGATCTGAATTGAGCTGATCTAATCTGGCTTGGCAGCTGGTGTAACAACACCACCCGCAAAGAATTACCAGTACGTACATCAGCCTCAAAAACCACCATCCATCTATTGATATGCGTAGAGATCGTAAAGACTAGAGGACGATCCGAGGCTACAAGTACAGGCACGCAATCATTTATCCATTGATGTATAGTACTCACGTTCTTTGTCTCTTGAGCCGACTAACCTGAAGGCTTCGGTACGGCCCGTCGGGCAGTAGCGGCACCGACGTTGCTTGTACTCGAGCTGTTATAGGTGAAGCATCTGTAATCCGGGAAGATTCCTCGCTAAGTAGGGCGTTTTGCTAACTTATTCGGAGTGTTAGAGTGTAGTCGATCAAGTGCCATACCGGTACTTAAGGCGTCCAGGCCAAGTACCGTAGTGGTAGAATTATGCGCCAAAGCCTCCTAGATTTAGAGAGGGGTTTTCCTGCAAGATGTGTTGTCCAGTACGAGTTATCGCCGCCACATAACTCGCCGGCCAGTGGCAAATCAAACCGCCGGATATCTTGACATGCGAGTGGAATTCAAACCGAGTTATGCTATGCTAACTCTTAGGTAGGGGATATTGACTCCGCATTATAGGCTAGCTTAAGCCTTAAAGGCGCTCGTCGTTTTTTGAAAGACCTAGTGCTAGGGTATGCACTGACTGGCATGACGTTGGATAACTTATTTAGGACGGGACGGGAGGACACAGTGAGGCATACCGCCAGCTGCAAGAAATATGCAGAATTGAAGCCCACTGAGCCGACAGCACCTAAATCTCTCTCAAAAACCACTACTAATGGAGATCAAGAAGGATGAGGCTTCCTTGACTACTCCGCACACCCGCGAGAGTTCCCACAAATCTCTCAAATTGGCCTCTATCACTGGACTGCCGACAAGAGAGATTCGAATGAAAAGAGGATCAACAATAAGCGAGTGCAGCGAGTCAGCTCTCAGTGTGCGCATCAACCATTGCCTGGAATCGTTCTGCTCCCCAATGCGTTGGCGTTGCTGTTCCCGTCCAGTGCCCTTCTCCTCCTCCCCCGCAATTGTTTACTAAATTCTAAGCTCTGGGAAACCTATATATGCCCCGGCAACGCCGACGATGGGAAAGTCTTCAAAAGCAAGATCAAACTATTAAAACGCACACACATTGCCAGTGGGACTAAATTCATTCCTCCAACGCGCCAATTACCAAAAACCGAGAACGATAAGGTATACAGCACAACACGATAGGCTCCATGGCTGCCATCACCGCGAACAGACCCTCTGGGGGATACACGGTATCAGAGAATGTTGACAATCCCGCAGTCAGAAATTGGGTTGAGCAGAAGTATTATGAGATCGGATTTAACGGGGATGGGATTTTTATCGGGAAAAAGGCCTTCAAGAAAAAGCTACTCCAGGACGCACCAAAAGCTTTTGCAAACATTAACGATTCTTGGTGTATTGGGCTCTATGCCAATCAGATCATCAGGTAAAACTCGAATAAGCTTAACCAATGGAGCATAGGATATGTCAAGGTACCGAATACTAACTCTTCAATCTTGTAATCTCTAGGAATATGCGTGTGACAGGAGGCAACGGTCGTACGGATACTGATGGTATGCCAATGGAGTGCTCTGTATGTCTCGGCTTGATATCCTTACTATTAATTCCATCCCTTCTCCATGTCTGACCATCTGTGTGCGCAGAGATACGAGACACATCACTCGTCATACGAACCAAGATCTGGCTGCTTTTCAGCTGTCACACCTAAGTGCCTGGAGAAACAGGCCTCGCTACCCACATTCCACCACTCTCACAAGGCGGCAGATGTCTTCAACTACCAGACACTACACGAGGCTCTCCAAACACTAGACGAGCCACCTCCAGGCGAATACGAATCGGAGAAGGGTACTCCGTTGCCAGCATATGGGTCTATTGCTCATCACTACCAACAGCAGGAATTTATACCCCCCCCTTGCCAATACCAATATGGAATACCCATCACCTCACAGCCGCTTCCGCCACCGCCGCCCTTCCCACATGACACCTCAGCATACAATTTCATGCAGCCAGCGTATCCACCCGCTCCAGCATATGGGAGCTTAAGTCCGAACTACGGATCAATGTATTCAGCGTACAGTCTGTCGTTAGCATACACCCAACAACAAAACCAGCAGCACCAGTACCAGCATCAGCAACCCCCTGTATACGGATCAAACGGGGTATGCACGCCAGCAGCATACGGGTACAATCCGCTTTATGCTCAACCCCTGTATTCCCAGCACCAACTTCAGCTCCAGCACCAACAGCAGTACTCCCCAACCTACATCCCAGCACCATACGGCTCACCCCCATCTTACGGCTTCACAAACTACACTCTACAAACCATACCTCCTTCCTCTTCCCCCACCTCTTCTTCCCCGGGCGGTGCACCGGCAGCAAAGCCTTACCATGAGTACGGCGACTGCGGGGAAACCCTCCCACTCCCAGCAATGGTGAGCGCAACCAGACTCCTGGGTGGCGGGGAGGTCCGCTCCCTGGCAGTATTCACATCTGTATTCAGAAACATGCCATACATAACCAAAGAGGGGCCGATCGCTGGCATGAAACTCAAAGATCCATGCCTAAATTGCAAAGCTCTCATGCAGACCATCCCATCGGAGATATCAATCCTCGCAGGAACAGGCTCTGGCTGTGCACTCGATTGGATTGTAGAAAAGGCTGCTTCCGCATCCACCACTACCACTACCGCCACTACCACCACCACAACCCCACCAACACCCATCCCTCCAATGGTCGGGAGCACACCAACGCCCCAAGGCTACAACCTAATCCTATCAACAGCCTACTCCGCAACAAAGCCGGACATCTACCACCTACTAGAAACTTGGACACTAAACAACACGACCCCAACCCTCCCCGAGCACCAAAAGGCCTCACTAAGAACGCTCTGGAAAGAATTCATTCTCCCCTTCCGCGACAGGAACCAGATCTTCCGACTTGACAACGGGGACAACGTAGACCCAAGCATGCACACCCTCAATTCCGTAGAATTACCCATTTGCACTGTGTTCTGCGCTATCGCGTACGTCTTCTCCGTCGTTCTACGACCGGAGATCTCTCAACTCACCTGCGCCTCCTTCTCCTCCTCCCCTGGCGCCGCTGGAGACAAAAGCGGAGAAGAAGAAAAAGAAGGAAGAGAGGAGGAAGCCGGCAGAGACGGGTTTTACTTACCACTCCTGGCGGTACTAGGAAAATGGTGTAGCACCATATGCCCATGGGCCCACCCGAACGTAGTAAACGTTGCCTACTCCTCCCCACCTCCCACATCTGCGACAGAGGGAATAGACACCCACTTCGTCATCGGGACCTCGAAGCCAAGTGTACAGGCCGGCTTCCCCAGCGAAGTTGTGAAGAGCAAGCATCAGGGGCAAATGCGTACTTGGAGGAGAATATTCCTAGAGGAGAGGTTCGGCGCGCTGAAAAATCCTTGTCCGGTTAAAGTCGCCGGAATGGCCGCCGGTGTCGCTAGTGGTGGTGGCGGTGGTGGTGTGGTGGGGAAGAAGGGATTTATTTGATTATTTTTGATTATGTTTTTTTTTTTTGCATAATATTTTCTCATTTGTATGAATTGTTCTTTTGGGCATGTTTTGGATCTTTACTTGGTCGGTTTAGGTTGGTTCGGAATTGCAAGAATTGGGATTTGTACCTTCAGTCTTCTCTTTACTCATCTTTTTTTACTTGTTTTTACTTGTTTTTACTTGTTTTTACTTTCTCCTTTCCTCTCCCCCCTCTCCCTTCTTTCTTTTATTTACAAAAACAATTATTTCTAATCCTCCACTACCCGTGAAAGAACAAAACAAAAAACTAGTATTCACTTAATATCACTCGCCCCCCCCTTACCTGTAGAAACTCGAATAATCAAACCCTACGCAGTGCACTAGTACAATACAGTACGGCAGTCAGAAAACGAACGAAAAACAAAAACAAAAAACAAAAACAAACAAAAAGGTGAGCAGTTCAGCTCAGCCTCGCCAATAAACACAGACACCACCAAACCTTACACGAGGAAACGATATAGGATACAATACTATAACCTAGCACCCAAACACAAGTAACCTACAATATAATAAGTTCCGATCAGCGTGCTGGTCTCATCAGTAGTTTCCACGGTACAGTACGGCATCTAGCCTCACAGGCGTGCCATCCACCCACCCACCAACCCACAACCACAGCACCAGATGATACGCGCAGTACCAGTATATGGCACCGCAACTCCACTGTTCATTTATCCTCTCTTTACGTCACTCAGGTTGCACACTGCTTACTTTACATGCCTAAAGTACCGTACCTACCTATAGTACCTTCCGCCTTCTCTCGCCTTCTCGTCTTCTCGACTTCGCCTTCGCTACCCGCCTGTCAGCCTGCTCTGATCTGCTCGCCCGCCCACCTCCTCCCTTGTGAAACATGAAAATGAAATGACTACTTTCTTAACCTCTTTTTCTTTTTCCTCCTCATTCTTCTCATCGCACGGGAGGGTAAGTAAGGCCACTACCGTAGCAGCGAGTGAAAACCACAATATATTTAATATTATAATATTTACGGGAAGTGGGGGGAAGGTAGTGGTGTTATCACGCTACTATAGGTATAATAATGGTAGTTTTAATAACGGTAATGATATTATGGTAGGTATTATATCTGGGTTGTATCATAATAGATTTTAGCTTATATTGTGATTTGATATGCTACCGATATGTTCAGATCCTTGGACTGTTTATTGTACAGTACTAGTACTATACGAAGGTATAAAGATTTAGCATAGAATCTAAAACGTAGTACCGGTACCGGTACGGTAGCAAGGGGAACAACAAATAGGGCGGCAGCGGCGGGGCGGGGGAGGGGGAGGGGGAGGTGGAAGTGGGGAGACGAACGAATGATAGTCCAAAAACTTACCGGTAGTGACAAAATCTCTAATTTGGTAAGGCTGCTCAGGCTACTGTGTCAGTGGTGTTCGTTGTCCCCGCTGCTGTCGGTACTTGTACCTCATTAATCGTTGAAGTAAGGAGCCGCCGAGGCGAAACTTACAATTGAGTCCAAGTACCGTAGGAACCCTGAAAGGCTTAAAGTTAGTCCTGGCTATAAAGAGTTAGCCTATAACTTAAAGTGCTATTGCGATTTCGAGACAGGACGAGGATAGGAATCTTACCATATTTGGACGGCACTATAAGTGCAAGTACAGGGCAAGTAAGATGTTATTGAACAATTATTTAAGGTTAACCAGCCTCATACATCCCCGTCCACTGGGGTTAATTGTTTCCTACCCTTGTACTTGTATGATACTGGGGCCTGATTATTCCATTATAGCCAGTTATTGCGGTACAGTCAACAATTGCCTATGGACTTGTAACGACAACGCCAAGCCACTATAATACTTTCCCGAAAGGGAACTATATTATTATCAAATATTTTGACGTTGCCGTTGCTCACCCCTTCCCAACACAGAAATTGAAAACATTGACACTTATAATATATTAGCCCCACAATATCATTATGCCGGCCCGGACGGGAGGATATTCTCATAGAAAAAAAAAATCTGCCATGCGGGGTTCCAAAATGCCCCCCTTCCTTTTTTTCTCCGTTACCCACAGTTCTTCCCCCGTCTGCCCGGAGACTCTACCAAGTACGATAACCGTACTGTACTCCCCCTGCTTTACTCGAAATGTCACGGCGGTTGTAAAATGGACCGCCAAAATTCTGAGGCTCTGGGCCAATTTGGCTGTATGCAATAGTGGTCTATTTTACAAACCTTACGAGATTACGGGTACACCTTTATTGACAGAAGTTATCCTTTTCCTCCTTTTTGCTATCGTATCGTCGGTCGATCATGAGGTACTCATAATAGTTCGATAGTGAATTGTCCTAGCAAAACCTCCCCATCGCATATACCGCCGTATCGTACGAGCATCATTCCGACGAAACATCCTCTTCCCACAGACACAAATGCCACTCTCAAGCGCGAAGTCCATGATAACGAATACCGAACCGCCTCTTCCGAAAACTAGTTTCGTCCGTCCGTCCGCAATGCGGTTCATCTGTTGTCGTTGTGACTGGTGTAGTTGCAAACGTGAGAGGTTATACGGGCACCGGTACTGAGGCTAGACGATTTGGTTTGCCGGTGTGGTTGTAGGAGCCGGGCATCATATTGACACTTTGTCCGTGTAGGGTATGCGGTGCGAGGTATCATTTTCCCAAAGCACGGTTGTTTCGCACAGGCACAGTACCGGTACAGTAACTCGGTGTATCTTGGGGAAAGTTTAATTCTGGTGATACGCTCCTGGCATCTGGGTACCGGTATCGTAGGCTGGCTGGTTACAATGGTATGGCAATAGTGTTGTGCAGTGCACGGACGGCATGGTGTACTGGTAGTTGGTAAGGGATTAGAGTGCGATTTTGGGGGAGATGAAGGTTAAGTATAACTCCAGGAATATTGTACTAGTACGGTACAGTACAGGTGAGAAAGCCCCTAAAAACATCATATCATAGAGATATTGCGAGTTATGAACTGGAAAGAGGATGACGGGCAGAGCCCCATGGTGTAACGCACCCACATCCCTCATCACCACCTAAAAGATACCAGCAATAAGCAGCCTATCAAACCTGGCTCGGCCCGAAACTCGGATAGTGAGCACTTCGCTCCTTTCTGCTTCTCCCTTCTCGCTCTAGCTTCCACTCAGCCGCACCGCATTCTCTCGTCCCCGATAATTCCCGCAACATACGATACGATACCGGTAGATGACAACCACGCGAAACAAGCGATAACATCCCTCAGCACAACATCACGAAAATCCCATAACCCATTCCTCTTATGAGTCCCCAATGTCCCGATGATACCATAGTGAATAAAATTATAAACCAGTAAACAAATCCCTGAAATAGCCATAATTATTTTTTGCTTATCTTTTCGCTATCCCCCAAGGAGAGAAAGGGAAAGGAAAAAAAAAGGAAAATTCAAACAAAATTTAATAATAATAAAAAAACGAACCCCCCGAAGTAACACCTAAACAATATAAACACTACCACCACCCTTTCCGATCCTTTTTTTTTCCCGTATGCAGATGGCCGTTAAGGATGAGCTATTTCCTCGTCCTCGATCGCGTATTGATCCTCTCCAACATCTCCTTCGCACGAGCCCTACTCCTAGTAATCGGTCCCCCACCTTCACCTCGCCTTTTCATCCGCCTTCGCCTCCGTCGATCGAGCAGTATCTCTCCAGCCCTCATACACTCATCTCCTGCCGTTTCACACCGCCTCAGACTTCTGAATTCATGTTCGTCAGCACCTTCGCGACTACTCGGGATACTCGGTAAGTACTTTGCGCTGTCACACTTCGGCCGCTTGGACGGTACAACGTGCGTGTATGGCTGTGCGTAGAAAACTTTTGTGGTGGAGGGTGATAGCGAGTCGAGGTTTGCAAGGAGTTTTCGCCGGAGGAGGAGGGTCCTTGTTTTTGTTTCCCTTGTTGTGGTGGTGGTAGTGCGGGACAACAAGACTTTAGAGCCGCGTCTTGGGCAGTGAGTGTTTACTTGAGATTTGGATTTTAACGCCGATGTTGATGTGATCGTTGGCTGGGCAGGTGATGGTGGAGGCTTCGGAGGATAATTATTGTAGTGTTTATGATGGTGGTGGTGATAGTGTTTTGGTAAAGGTGCGTGAATCATTGTTGGTGGGTTGAGTGGGTTGTAGGTGAGTCCGCACATCTCGACAAGAAAGGAGTAAGTAAGTTTGGTTTGTGGAATGGATTACGAAGGGGAAATGGGGGGGTTGGGTACTTATTGTAGCCACAAGTTGTGTTTTCAGAGTGGCACAATTGCATTGAGATGCG
>Ga0307507_10002527_pt1 | contig 38154 bp, 16 predicted proteins | sample 7_EM_MG_FD_207223 | JGI IMG/M metagenome (GOLD analysis project Ga0307507, IMG submission 207223) | Populus trichocarpa ectomycorrhiza microbial communities from riparian zone in the Pacific Northwest, United States - 7_EM | ecosystem: Host-associated > Plants > Roots > Unclassified | place...
GCTTGGTTGGGGTAGAAAAGCCCCGCACAGGGCACTTTTATCCTTATCGATTTTGATATTTTATGCATTTTCTATTGGATAAAGGATATTTTATGCTCGCTTATTCGCATTATCCAAAACCACACTGAGTTAAATAAAAGCTGCCATATAGAGTAAAGCGTTCAGTCTTTATACGAGCTTAGCTTGGGACTTATTTTCTAGAGTTTTGTCTATAACGCTTTATATAGGCGAAGATAGTCTAATAAACTTATCGCCACTTAATTAAGATATGCTCCAGCCATAGCTAGTATAAGAGGAAGTCCGTCTAGTTCCTTAGTAAGCCTTATAGCATTAGGATCTAGCATTAAAGTTAGAACTATAATCACAAATCTAGAACATCCTTACCATTTATTAGTCCTTCTCGTCTTAACATGTTTAACAAAATCTTAAGACTATTACGCATATTTTCTAGCTTTCGAATTTGGATAGGATGACCAATTCTAACTTGTGACGACCATATTGTAATAATAACTAAACCTTAATATAATTCGGGGAGAAATTTGCGGACATCTAGTGCTGCAGGATCCGTGTTTCCTGGCAATTTTGGGTTGTCGTAGTTGTCGTATACCATCAGCTATCGCGTGTTGTTGGGTAGACTTAGCCATGCCTTAATAGCACCTATTACTTCGTCTAAGTTTTCTTTTATATCTATACTGCTTAGCCGGCTGACCAAGGGATGTTCCTATAATATTTGCTGTGCTACCTTGGCAAAGCTCTGCTTTAGAGCATCTTTATCCTTAATATTCAGCCAGAGTATGGCCAAGTAGTTGTCCTTGTGTCGCTTCATATACGCAACAGTAAGCTAAGTTTTGCCAATTCCGCCTAGACCGTAAAGAACAACAGTACAACGTCCGCCGTCGCTGCCAAGTGTCCTATGCATTTCCGCGAGTTCCTCCTCTCTTGCTACAAAGTATTCGATCTTAGAAACATTAGAGAGACTAAAGGCGATAGAAAAGTCTTCGTATTTAATCCCTATTCCGGTTAATAACTTCCTAATACTTGGATGCATCTTTACGCTTAATGACTGCTAGTGATAAGAGAGAACGACTTACCCTTTAAAGCCTTGTCAATCTCCTCCCAGAGCCGCCTTAACGCCTTCTCTCTCCCTTTGCCATAAATAAGCGGCATATAGACATTAAAAATGCCTAGTAGCGAGTACGCCTTATCTTCTGTGCGTGTGGTCTCACGTTTCTCTGCCCATAACATTTACTTAGTAACGCTGAAGTTAAATAGAGGACTTCCTTAAAGACCTTTAACGGGAATTCCTATTATCTTATAGATATATCGCTCTAGAGATTTCTTATTGCCTAGTTGCTCGCCCTCTTTAGAGAAGAATTTAACTAATACTAGAGCAATAAGCTCTTAGAGCGTCCAACCCCAAGTAAACCATCTGCTTTTCCGAAATGCTGATTCCCAGGGCAGCTGGTTGAACTTATTGCTGGCGCCGGAGGCATGTCTCGAAACATCCGACAGATATACATAGCATCTAGCGGCATTACGGTACCAGCGAAACATAGAGTTAATAGCCTCTAAGAGCTCAGTGCTGTTTAATTTATTAATGCAACAGGTGTCCACCTAGAAGTATTGTAAGCCATCGCGTCTGGCCTGTTCTCCGCAGAACCGGATCTTGTTATAGCCAGGCTTGCCCGCGCCAGTACCATCTATTAGGTCTTCGAAGGTGGCCTCCTCGGTATCCACTCCCCATGTGTGTGAAAGTATCGCATACTGGGGAATATCGTTGCCAACGAAGTCCTTGGTCAGGCTGAACTCGCCAGCGTTGTTGCGTTCCAGAAGACGCATTATCTAGACCGCATTTGAGAGAACTCAAGGGAAGGGCATGTCAAGGCAGACGTGAACGCATCTCAGCGACTTCGTGGAGTGGTAGACGTGGGGCAGTCCAAGGAGGCTGAACTTTCACCGCTTGGCCCGCCAACCATAAATCTCAGTTAATCCCAGCTCGGCTAGTTCCGCTTGCAAGGTGTGCGACCGGCTTGGAGCCGGGATTTATTTTGCGCGGGGCAGCCTGCCACGGCTGCCAGGCCTACGTCATCTGGTACCTAGTCATATTGGTTGGGTTCGTGAAAATCCTTAGGGATGGCTACTGGAGATATATAAAAGATATAATGATAACAATTGAGTAATACGCACCTAGACCAGAAATAATTATAGCTACATGTACACTTGGTTACAGGTCATGCGACTGAGTAAAGGAGGGGCCTTCACTGTAGCTAGTAGAGGGGATCCACGGTCGAGGCGTGGCTAGACGTTGCGCAGTGACGACTAAAGGGCGATGGCGCCTCGCACGTCCCCCAGGAACAGGCAATGAACAGGCAACCTCATCCGTCGCAACAATCGCAACCAAGGTTTGATTGAAACGCCTACACCAAACAGGGTTTTGAACACATTTCCCCCTCTCCCTTCACTTGCTGGTTGACGACTCTTGCTCTCCTACTCTTTGTTCATTTTCTTCCTTAATTGTCTCCATTCTTCGCATTGCTTTTTTAACGTCGCTCGTTCATCGCAGCTCAATCGTATGGGCAGCTTTGCTTATCGCGTTCTTCCTTGTTGAGCGCCGCATTTAGTTGTGAGGCATCGACGCGCGTTGGGTCTCTACATATTTGAACGCACATATTAGAAATATTGCATATGTCCCTCCAACCACCAAAATGAGGCCTTCCATCATCCTTTCTACCCTCTGCCTCGCTGCGACCGCCGTTGCGCAGGCCGTGAGCGAAGGCATCGCTCCCTCCGCCGCCGCGCCTTCTGGCTGCAAACCAAATTTCAGCGGCAACTTCACTCTCAACACCGCATCCATTGTGAACACCCAGAAAAATGAGGTCTCAGAGGTCTGTAATCTCTCTCTATGTCCTTCAATTTACATTTTCGTCGATGCTGACTCTTTCGTGCAACTCCAGGTCGTAGACTCCGCGGTAACAGTAACCCTCAAGAATGGCATCCTGCATGACTCCCTTGGCCGCACCGGCGATATTGTCGCGAACCACCAATTTCAGTTCGACGGGCCACCGCAGGCCGGTTCCATCTACACGGGTGGCTGGTCCGTTTGCGCAAACGACTCCCTCGCCCTCGGCGGCTCTGCCATCTTCTACAAATGCGCCAGCGGCAACTTCTACAACCTCTACGACATCTCCATTGGAGACCAGTGCATACCTTGCTACATCGTTATCGCGCCTGCCACCCAGGCTTCGCCTACAACCAGCTCCCCTGTTGCAGCGTCGGGCTCAGTCAATTCTAACAGTCACCGGAAGTCGACAATGGGGAGCACAGCTTCGAGCGCCTCTGGTACAATTAGCGTGATATCTTCTATATCTGCATCGGCGCTAGTTAGCGCCAACAATGCGATAACCACGGGTGTGTTGTCTTCAGGCTTTGCCACAGCCGCTATTACAACATCGAGCAGCAGTGTCTCTGGGGCTGCCACAGCCGCCTCGGGAACCGCGCAGTCTTCCTCCTCGGCTGCAGCGGCTGTTGCGACCGTTGCTCCCGGCAGGATAGTTTTCGGTGCCGTCGCAGGGATATTCGGCGCTGCCTTCGTGCTATACTAGCTCGGTAGATTTGGATAATTTAATGTTGGGTACGAGAAAATAATGGTTACACGTGGAGGACACTAGCATTGATGTTTGTGACAGTTCAAGTCCAGTCTGGAAGAGCTCCGAGAGACTGCTTTGCCTCCTTATTTTAAAGTTTCTTGTATATTAAATTATGTTTCTTATAGCGATAGAATTACAATGCAAATATGCCCATAAATTGGTTTTCACAAGCATTTCCTCGCACAGCGCTAAGAGTGTTTTCGCGCTGATAATGATCTCCAATGTCGTAATGTCCGCACTCACATAACTGCACCACTCAACCGCAATTAGCAAGTCACTACCAAAGCCTGAGAATGCTTCTAAGGCTCCGTCGTGGTTTCTCCATAGGTACGGGGAAATATATTACTATACGAACGGGAGCGGGAATCTTAACGTTCTTCTTAACTATACCGTATTTCAGACTTGGCGAGGATAGGCCGGATAGGCCTCTCGGATAATAGACCTATCAGCTAATAGTATCCGGAGACTATCCGGATAGTATCCGGAGACTATCCGGATAGTCTCCAGATAGTCTTGGCAAAAACCCCTAATATACTTACACTTGTGTCAACCGGATAATAAGGTATGAGAACTCTGTTTATTAAAGAGGGCTTCTAGAGCCTTTATATATACACTAGATAGGTAACAAATAGGTTATAAATAGAATGACGACTACGTCGTTATTCTATAATAGAAATAGGTAACATGCCTTACCCCTAAGCGAGACACTGTTTATCCTTAACTAATACCCCCCTAATAAATAATTTAATAAAAAAAAACTATTAATATAATTATTTAATATATAGAAATTAATTTTAAATTTTTTTTTTTTAAAATATATATAACGTCTTTGATCACCAAGTCGGTTAGAACACCGAGTCGGTCAGTTTCTGCCAAGAATACTAACTATCTCATCATCGCGAAATGCCTTAATAACAAAACGTGTTAATATCTAATCAAGAAGATAGAATTGATCTTGCCCTTTAAGCCTATCATATAGGTCATTTTCGAAGCCTCCAACGCGCTGCTGACGCCTTTAAGGTACCATCTTTAACGTTAATTAATCAATACAACGGAATCGTCTATCAACCAGCTACAACCCCTAACGGCCAGAAGCTCACCCTAACTGAAGAGCAGACGATTGTCCAATATATCCTCAACCTTAACGCGCGAGGGTTTCCGCCCCGGAAGTATAAAGCTGAAGATATAGCAAATAAACTATTAGCTAAGCGGGGTGGAGAGCTAGTAGGTAAGAAGTAGGTAAATAGATTTATAACGCGTATAAACAAGCTTAAGATGGCGTTTAATCAAGCAAAGGATATCTAGAGGATAAGGCAGGAAGATCCTAAGATAATAGGCGCGTGGTTTAGGCTTATAGAGGAGATAATAGCTAAGTATGGCATCTATAACAATAATATATACAACTTTAATGAGACTAGCTTCTAGATAGGCATTATTGGCTCTATAAAAGTTATTATAGGCTTAAAAAGACGTGCAAGGCCTAAACTCATTCAGCCAGGTGATTAGGAGTGGGTAATAGTTATCCAGAGTATCTGCGCTGTAGGGTACACTATCCCACCCTTTATTATCTATAAAGGGCGCGTCCATATCTTAGCGTAGTATAAGGAGGCTAATATCCCGTGCAATTAGAAGCTCTTAGTCTCTAAGAACAGATAGATAAACAATAAGCTTAAAGTCGCGTGGTTAAAGCACTTTAACGCGTATATAGAGACGCGTTAGATAGGGGGGTACCAGCTACTAATTTTAGACGGCTACAAGAGCCATCAGTCCTAGGAGTTTAAGGACTACTGTCTAGAACACAAGATCCTTACGCTTTATATACCTACCCATTTATCGCATATCCTCTAGCCTTTAGATATAGTCTATTTCTCGCCTTTAAAGTTAAAGTACTCTTAACGCGTTTAGGACTTAGCACGCAGGCGCGTCTTCTATATTAATAAAGAAGGCTTCCTACCAGCATTTAAAGGTGCATTTTTTAATATATTTAAGACAGAGAACTGCTAGAAGGCCTTTAAGGCATCCAAACTTATTCCTCTTAACGCTGCAGTTGTCTTAAATTAGCTTAACGTATGGTTACACACCCCACCAGAACCTCCACCATAAGAGACGCCCTAGCAGTTAAAAACTCTAAGTAATACACTTAAGTTTGGATCGCAGTTAAGGCTAGTAAGCGCTTCCCTTAGTAGGTCGCCAATAATAGTTAGTACTGGCTTCTTACAGCTTGTTAAAGGCGCTGAACTAATACTGTACTAAAACGCGCTTTAAGCCTCCCGTATCTTTAAGCTTAAAGAGCAATTAGAGATTATAACTAAGAGGAAGTCACGTAAGAGGAAGCGTCTCCAGAAAGGTAGTACCTTAGAGTATGGTTAGATAGCAGATTAGGTAGCTACTGGACCGTCTTTAACAGTTCAGCAGTCCAAGAAGGCTCGTGGTAGAGGTAATTAGGATAGGGCTCAACCAACTTAATATCGCTATAGAAAGTGCGGAGTAGTAGGGCATAATACGCGAACCTATCAGTAGGCTAAAGAGGCGTCTTCTGAATCAGAAGCTAGTACGCAGTATATATTTTCAGATAGTAGTGGTAAGGAAATTGATCCTGAGTAATATAAGATAGTCGCGCCAAGAAAAACTGACCGACTCGGTGTTCTGACCGACTTGGTGATCAAAGACGTTATATATATATATATTATTAATTTAGTTAACTTTTTATTAAAAATAGTAATAAACAAACTAACGTAATAGCCATCCATACGAGTCAGCCACCTATCCGAGTCACCCCCTGAATCGCCGATTGGCTGCACGGACTCTCACCCAAATTCGATCAATTTAACCTCAATATACATCATCTATCTGAAAATACATCGTAGCTCATTAGAAGCTCCTTCCAAACCTTCTTTGCAAAGGTAATAACGCCTCATAGAGCTGCCTTACGCTCCTTTTAAGTAGTTACTTCCTGTTCCTTACGGGCCCTTTCTGCAGTCCTTTTCCGTGCCTCTGCTACTAATAACACCCGTGCCTTGCCATACGTCGTCTTTGTATTCTTACAACGCTGCTACCTCTGCTTTTTAAAAAGCTCCTTATTCATACGCTAAAGAATTATATTATTAGTAACTGCACCAATAGCAAGTTACTAAAGATTAAGCAAGGACTCTACGCGAGGGAGTAATATACCTTATAACAGTAACCTAATTATATCGTTAATTCATTTGCCAATAGTAGGAGACACAGCTATATTAACCTAAACGCCATCTTTATTAGTAAAGCTTATAAAAGGAGGCGTATCTAGTTGGATCTTTAATAGAACAATAGAAGAATTGTGGGGTATAAGGCCCGTTGCTCGCCATATACTTGCTATATTAGTTAATAATATAGCCTTATTCCGTGCTCTTTGGTAATACTTAAGAAATTAGCGCTTTGTAATATTTACAGCCCCATATAGAGAGTAGTTATAGATTTACTTCTTATATGCATTCGCTAAGGGCCCAAATACACCTATATCTAGGGGTTAAAGCATATGGGTTAAATAAGGTGGTAGGCAGAGAGGAATAATTTTATAAGCTTTACAATACTTAACAAATTAAATTAACATGTGGCTCTCATAGCTATTAAGAATTAATAAGTAATAGAGGCCGTCGAAAACGGACTCTGCACCTGTACGTGGTGACGGCTACGAACCTGGGTCTTCGAAGTTCAGACCCAGAGCCAACGCAGAGACGTCGCACAGCGTGCGATACGACTTCGTGGTGGTGGTTGTGAGCGTTGGGGCGGTGGTGAAAAGTTTTCAGATAGTGAGATCTCAAAAACCACCGCTGTTGGTACCCCTTCACAATAACAGCTTATTACTACGGTACTCTATTAAGGCACCTATACGATCCAACATGGATGCACAGCATTCGATATCATCCCCTTACCCCCAGTGGAAAGCATTAATAACCTCACATTAACAGATAGGTGGACGGTTGAGCGCGAACAAACGAGCGAATATACGGCCCCTCCTAACCCCCAGGGCGATCGCCCGCGGAGCATGCGGTCACTCGCCATTACCGTAATACTGCCTGGCAGCCTGGACAGCGACCTCACGGTTTTTTGTCTCCTCCCTACGACTGGCCATCCTAGGGAGAGCCTGGTTAGGGCCCAGGCACAAAGACACCTAGTACACAGTACACAATATCCCGCTAGCTTTTCGGTATTATAGCTATGGATAAATCCCCCTTACGCCTTCAATAGCTTTAGGGGGGGGGAGGCATGGCGTATAGGGCAATAGTCAACAAGAGATAGCATATAGGGGGTGGTTAAGGCATAGGAAACAATAAAGCAAAGCACAGCAATTAATTGGCAAGGCCTAGCTAGGACGTAGTAAACCCTAGCTTAAATAAGCTAGAGAAGGAAGCAGTGGTTCCCAAGGAGTTCGAACATCCAAGGAGGACAGGACGTAGCTGTAGGCCCACAGGGCCGCTGCTACGGACGGACATGGCAAAGCAGGGGTTTTTCATCCTACTGAGGTGGCTCATAGGGTTTTTCCGTCCCCTATATTAATAAGGGTTTTCTTCCTGTCAATTTATAAGTTTCCCTTATGTACAGAGTAGTCTGCGTGGGCCTAGATAGGATCCGTATCAGACGTTAATCAAAGAGTTACTACTAATAAGTAATAGATTCCTTAAAGCCGTGGCTTTATATATAAGTTAAAGTATTATAGCTAAGTAATCGCGACCTCCGAATTTATCTAACCAGAATCGCTGACTTAAAGCATAGTCTTAGGTTTAAGCTTTGGGCTTATCTAATATTGTAGTATCTACTTGCCCTTAAAGATAAGAAAGGAGGGTAATTGATATTAACTTCCTAATATATATTTAATTATAGAGACCCAATTGTAATTACCTAACTTAGTAGCAAAAGCCTAAGGCTCTAATTAAGGAATTAATACCTTAGAGCTATTACTAACTCCTATTGCAACTCCTTTCTTATCCATATTATATTAATCTTCCGCGGTAATACCGTACATAGTGACCGTGCTCGCATAAAGTTTAAACCAATTCTTAAAGATTTTAGGGTCCTCTATATCCTTTTAATATTAAGAAAGACTTTAAAAGAATTAAGATTTAAGCTCTAGATATTAGGTGAGGAAGTTCTTATACTAGTGCTGGCCAAGCTCTATAGGACGGCCCCCTGTAGTAAGGATGCTCTTAGCTATAGATTTAAGGTGTTAAATCTTTAGTAGCTAGCCCTAAGATACTATCTGGGTGATCTATTTAATTAAATACAACTCCTTGGTAATTAAGAGCTTTTAGAGCTTTTGGTGATACGTTTTGCTTAATTAGCGGCCTCTTAAACGGTGGCCGAAGCTTAATGGCGGGACGTTGAATAAATGGGCAAGTTGACGGCTAGATATGCTAGGATTTTCTTAGTAATGCTTAATAGCAAGTTATATTCGAGCCTCCTGATCGAGAGTATGCCAATTGGGGTTGGTAGAGGCCATGGTTGTGGTGTAGTAAAAGGATATATCGAGTAGAAAGGGGGCAATTCGATCGCGATCATTAGGTGACTCGGGTGGGTGGCTGACTTGTATAGGTGGCTATTACGTTATTTACTATTTGAAAATTCGCTTTTTTATATTTTTTATATTGTTTATATATCTATATATCTATAATAAATCACTTATATATAAAAAATTAATAGATTAGTAAATTATTAATCTAAACTTATATATTATTACTACATTTATAATTTTATATTATATAGTTATTATATAATAATATATTAAGTTATTAAAATTATTATAATAGTATAATAGTATAATAATATAGTAATATAATAAATATTAATAAAAAAGTGTTTTTAAATAATTATAATATATAAAAATAAAAATAACTATTATAAGTATAAAAATTAATTTTATAAAGAAAACTTAAAGAAAAATAAGAAAAATAAGAAAGATTATATATTTTTATAATATTTTATATAATATTTTTAAGTTTTTTAATTATATACTATTAAATATATATATAGGTAATATCATAAAAATATAATTAATACTATTTATATATAATTACTTATATATTACTTTGTTTAAATTTTTAATATATAAAAAAGTAAAAAATATTATATTTATTATATTAAAAGTTAGCAAATTTTATATAATTAATTTTTATTAGTTATTTTTACTTAATATATATATTATAAAAATATCTATATTGCTGCTAAACAATAGGCAAAGTGCCTACTAAGAGCTATAGACATCTGGGGCCTTAAACTAGCTACCCCCCCAGGAGCAATTATATGGCAACAAGGCACCGCCAGAAGTACAATTAACCTTACATTTATGGACGAAGGCCTATACTAAAGACTTAAAAGGTGTAACCCTAAAGAAGAATGGGCACTCACCTTAAACTATATCCCTATCCAAATATAGCTAGACCTGGATATTAAGGCGCAACTAAATAGCCAAAGATACGCAATAAGAAAACTTAAGACAGACAGCTTCCTTAGTACAGTTAAATAATAACTTTAAGACCTAGAAGAAATTCACCCAATACTAAATAAGCAAGGCTTATTAGCTACCCCTAAGAAGATTAACTAAAGACTAGAAAGGATCCAGGCAGCAATTAAAAATGGGCTAGAAGAGCACTACCCGGTCTTAAAACCGGGCCCCTACGCGTGACACGCATGGTCCGTATAGTACGCGGTTCTTATTGCCAGCCAACAACGAGCAAGAAGGAAATATATAAGCAGCTATAACCCTAAAGACGAGAGATAATATAAAGACACAAGAAACCAGTTAAAAAATACCCTAAAAAAAGAAGCAAGAAACAACTAAAGACGGTTTATAAACGAGTATACTTTTAACCCGAGCCTCCCCCATAATAAGGGCCTTTGGGCCATAGTAAAATAGGTAAAGAAAAAGGCAGGGCGCCTAGCAGAAAACCTATACCTACCACCTCTATAAAGAGCAGGGGAGTTATAGGCCACTAATAACAACAATAAGAAGGCAAAGATCCTTATAAAAAGGTTCTTCCCCTAACCGGCTCTAGCAGACCTTAGTAATATTACGGGTAAAACACCGGTAACTTGCCTATAGGGTAACAGCGACATAACAATAGAGGAAATGGCTAGAACTATTAGCCGCCTTTTAAACAATATAGTACTAGGACCAGATAGGATTCTAAATAAGGCTTTAAAGACCTATAGATCACTTATAGCACCCTAGCTTACAGATATAGCTAGAGTATACTTTACTATAGGCTACTACCCACAACTCGGCAGAGCTATAACAATAGTTGTTTTATAAAAAGAAGGTAAAGCAGACTACTTAACCTTAGGAAGCTACTGCCCTATCGCCTTAAAAAACACTCTTAGCAAGATCTTAGAAAGGGTAGTAGCGGACCATATAGCAGATACGGCTAAGGAATACGCCCTACTACCACAAAGCTAAATAGGGGCAAGAAAGAACCGCTTAACACTATTAGTACTTATACTACTCGCTACCACCATTAAAACCGTATAGGCGATGCGAAGGGACTTTATAGTATTAATGCTTAGCCTAGACATCAGCGGTACCTATAATAATATACCCTACAAGCGCCTCCTATACATCCTTAGGGCAAAGGGCTTACTAGAATGGATTATACAGTTTGTCTAAGGGTTTATAGGCCAGAAAGAAATATTACTAGTCTTTAGCGGATACTAGAGCCCCCCTATAGTAGTTACAACAGGAATACTATAAGGATTACCCCTCTTACCTATTCTCTTCCTCTTCTTTATAAGCAACTTGCTTAACTTCTTTAAGGAAGGGGCGACCTAGGGTATAGGCTTTATCAATAACACAAACCTAATTATATACGGGCTAATAGCCGCAGAGAATTACAGAACACTAGAGAGAGCCTATAATACCTATATAGAATAGGCAAGACAATATAGAGTCTAATTCTTACTAGAGAAATACCAGCTAATCTATTTTATAAGAAAATGTAACCAATCTATAGATCTCTAATATGCAATTTATATCCAAGGCTTTAGGGGTCAACCAGTTCAGGGCCTAAGGGTATTAGAAGTATAGGTAGATAGTAAGCTCTGGTAGAGCGTATATACAGCACAAGCGGCCTATAAGGGCCAAGCACAGTATATTGCATTATCCAGGATCGTTAATTCTATATAGGGTCCATACTTTTAAAAGTTACGCCTACTATATATAGCAGTTGTCCGGCCAACCATAACATATAGATCCAGTATTTAGGCCATTGGAGAATCTAAAAAAGGCCCCCCAAATTACTCCTTAAACCACTCTAAAAGGTCCAAACAGCCTACCTCTAAAGTATAATAGGCGGGTATAAGCGTACAGCCACAGCACTGCTTAAGAAGGAAGCCAATATTCCCCCCCTATAACTATATATTGAAGCCGCTGCAATATAAAGGGCGCAAAATAAACGCAACTCTAATGTTATAAAGTATATTAAGACATGCCTAAATAAACTATAGAGGGACCCTAGGGTGCCCTATAGGAGAATATACTAACAACCCTAAAGTAGGGAAGATATACTAGAGAAACAGGTAAAGAAAGCAAAAGAAGAATAGTACTACATTAGGGCCCAGGCCCATATAGAGGAGGAAGGGAAATGCGTAAGAAGCCAGTAAAAACAACAGTAAGAGAGAGAAAGGAGCTAAAGTAAAGCATAAAAGAATACTAGAAAACCATCTACTGCAATACAATACTAGTTGGACTAACGCTGGAGAGGTAAATAGGAGTTAAAGGTACAGAGGCTAACTTAGGTAAGAGAAACCCAAGCCATAGCATAGTTAACACTATAGGGGGTAAATACTTAAGGGCTCTAAGAAGGCCTAACAAAGGCAGAAAATATAATGGCAACACTCTTAAGAACAGGAATAATAGGACTAAAAGATTAGCTCTACTAGGTAGGTATCCTAGTAGGTAGCCCAAGATACAAATATAGCTGGCCAAGACAGACACTAAAACACGTAATACTGCTATACCCCTTACACACTAACCAAAAAGCAATGCTCTTAGTAGCTGGCATAAAAAACTATAATACACTACTCTTAATATAAAAAGGTCTCAAGGTGGTTACCTAGTGGCTTATTAGCCAAAATATACTAAACCAGTTTTAGGTCGTAAAGGAAATAGTAGTAGAAGGCAAAGGGGCGAGCACCAGGCGCCCCCTAATAACTCTATAGTAGTAGAGTTAAGTTCATAATACTAGCGCGTCCGTAGGCTTATTACGGCAGTAGTGGTTCCCAAGAAGGTTAAAAAGTAAGGTAGTAGAGCACTATAGGTAACTCGCAGGCACCTTATAGGCGCTGTGTAGGCGAGTCCCAAAAGGCAAGGAGATGGATTACGGGGTTTTCTCATATAGAGTTTTCTCCCTACATGTATATAAGAAGTAGTCCGCGTGGGCCTAATAGGGATCCAAATCGGACGTTAAGCAATAAATTATTATTATTATTATATTATAAAAATATAAAAAGCGTTAAAAATGATATATTAAAGTAATATAAAAATATTAATATAAAAAAGATTTGTTAATATTTTTTATAATATATATTTATATATATAATACTAATTATTTTTATATACTTTTTTATTATATATAAAATTAATAAACTATTATAATATATTAAAAATATAAAAAATAAAAAATAAATATTAATATATAACTTTAAGTTTAAAAATATAAAAAATGTAATATAAGATATACAGCCATTTTAAATTAATTTTATTAGGGTAGAGAATATTTAATATTTTTATTTTTTAATCTAAATCTTATTTTACTAATATAATAGCTTATATAAATATACTTTATACTTTATTTAATAATAATATTAGTAAAAGTTATTAGAGTTATAAGTTAAGCTAAAAGTGTCTCGCTTAGGGGGGTGTCTCACTTAGGGGTAAGGCATGTTATTTAGACATTTAATAAGATACTTAATAAGACATATAAGGCGCGGGGTATTAAGACATAGGGTTCTAGACTTGAAGCTAGTATTAAAATATAGTAAGGAAATCCAATCTAGTTTAATACACCCCTCTAGCTGTATAGAGCCTTCTGGGCTGCTACAAAGTACCTAAAAGTTACAATAGCAATTTGGTGTTAAGTTAAAGAAATCCCTTATATAGTTACCTTACCTAAATATTATCTATATTAAATTAAATTAGATCCTTAATGTTAACGAGGTTTAATTGTTAAATAAACGTCTTATGCTTTTAATAAGGTAGAGCCTTTGTTAAGCCGTCTGCTGTTATATCTGCAGTAGGGACCCATTTAATATTAATCCTTTCTTTATAAACTTTCTAGCGGAGCTAGTGGTAATAAATATTAACGTATTAGAGCTTAGTGTTAAGCTTAGTGTTGCTTTTAGTAAGGAGTTGTATCGTCTATATATTATCGCAGTAGATTACTTGCTTCTTATAGGTATCAAATCCAACCTCTTTAAAGAATCGCTGCTATTAAATTAACTTAGTAGCTGTATGTAATAAAGCTAGAAGCTCTGCCTCTATACTTAATTTTATTACTAATTTTTGCTTGGTTAATTACCAGTTAATTAGTCCTCTAAATAAGGTAAATAGGTAGCCTTTTATACTTTTCCTACTAACTGGATTATCTTTAAATAATGCGTTGCTTGCCTTTATAAAGATTTGGTTTTGTATAATTACAGCACCTAGTGTACCAACCACCTGTTTACAAAGTGCTAACTAATTAGGGGGAGGGCGCGTTAGTATATAGACCACGTAGTCTACTTTAATACAATCGACAGTCACCATCCAAACGAGCATACAATACTATACGTATTTCGTGCCCCTGGATACGACTTATTGTATCATTAAGTTGATATAAACACTAATCAATAAGCGCGCACAGATTAGCAATCACTTAACACCTCCCCCCAAGCGATATACAACAGCGACCACCTGTTTATATCCTAGTACGACCTGCTAGAAGGTCGGAAGTTAGGGATTACGGACTATATCACCAACTCTGTATACTTATTTAAGTCTTAGTACGGTTTACCGGAAGTTTATAGACACAAATACAGACCTTTATGGAACCCCCTGCCCTCCTACAAACCATTATGGACCTGTTAATCGCCTTTATGGACTATTACAAGACCTCCTCTACCCGCTATAAGCCACTACCACCCGCTATAAGCTCCTCTTGACCCGTTACAGCTTATATAGATATACTACGCTATATAGCATAGCAGATACAAGCAAGCAGATTGACAAAGGTTAAGAGAAATGGAGCTAAGGAGTTAACCTTATGTCTATAACTAACATCAACAACTACATTAAATTTAAAATTCTTGAATACGGATATTTTAAGCTTATAAATAACGACCTATAGGAGCAATATAAAGAAGACTTTGCGGACTTTACAGAAGCTATTTTTAAGGCTTATAACCCTATTGCTATCCATAACCTACAAACCCTTTTACGTTACCAAGGTGTATGGGTTAAAAGGGACAAACAAGTCACTGTTACACAGTCTTTATATAATATAATATATAAAGAGGACCAAACAGAGTGGACCAAAGAGGAAATCCTAGACTATATTAAAACTAGTGGACTCTTTACTTCCTTTAAACTTAATAAGATCTCTGGCCTTATAGCTGACCCATTTAACCAAATTCGTCCTATAGACCCTAGTGGCTTTAGAATTAATCTTACTGGCCAAAGCATACCTAATACTTAAGTTACAGACCATAATACCCCTGTAAACTAAAATACGGACCAAAACACTTCTGCTATTTAAGTTATAGATCCGCAAACCACCTAAGCAAAGACCTATGGCAAGGAGCTAGCTAACCTGGCTAAGCTCTATACCGACGAATCCAAGTACAGCGGTGAAAACGACAACTTTGACTTTAAACTAACTATCTTTACAGACCTCTACCAGAAGGCTAATATTCCCAAATAAGAGTTTAGCCAAGCCTATTCTACTATATTGCGCGGCCTAGCCCTTAACCACTACTACACCAATCTTAAAAGTAACCCCCTTGGTATTCCCTTTAATAAGCTATATAAAGCTATATGTAACTACTTTAAAGGGCCGGAATATAAGCGTGATATCCTTACCTAATGGAATACAATTAAGCTACGGACCGTAATTAACAAGAATAGCGAAAAATCGACTATAGAGTGCCTGCAAATTCTTATTAGAGACCTTTAGCACCTATAGCATGGCCTTAATATTAAGCTTTGAACAGACGACTTCCTGCATAACAAACTTATTATGGCTTGCCAGGAAGTAGAGCCCTGCAAATATACCTATTATAAGCCTATAGACACCTTAACTGGCCTTATTAATAATTTATGGTTATCTATTATAACATACGAAGTTTTAAACCCGCTAGGCAGTACTTAAGCCTTTATTACGGACCTATAAAACCCACAAACTGACTTAAATACCTACTTTACGGACCGCCGCTACCGCTAGCAGTACCTGCACCGACTAAGTCCCACCTGTAACCACTACAGCAACTCCTATATAAAAGTATACCCCCGTAGGCGAACTAGCCAAAAGTGCTTTATATGCGGTAAGGAAGGATGCTGGTCCACAAGGCATACCTAAAAAAAACGTAACAAATCTAAGAAGAGATTTAATAGCCAGATTAACCAGTTTATTTTAGACTATAAAAAAGAGGAAGTAGAGGAGTTTCTTAATAAGTTAATAGAAGCCCTTATAATTAACTTTAACTTAAATACCCAGGAATAGGAGACCTTAGAGACGTTCCTAACTACTTTTAGACCTTTTATGGACGGCCAAGCCTTTAATATTACAACCATATTAGCCAACTGCTCCTTTACACACTTAATTGCACCTAAAAACCAACCCATAAGTATACCTGTTGGACCTGTTATGGATGTTACGGACCGCAAACAGGACCTATTTGCATATATTACCACAGAACGCTATACCCCTAAAGAATTCTATGGCATTATAATCAATATAGGTGCCTCTAAGAAGTCTACTGTAGGTTATAGACAATACCTTGTATATAAGACCACCACAAATAACAATACGGATATTAATACTATATAAACTGGGGTTATAAACGTCTAATTCGGCATTGGCTTAACCACATTAATTAGATTAGTTACAGTTAAGACTCTAATTAGCCTAGTTAACTTCTATATAGTAAAAGCGGACACCCCTTTCCTACTCTGCCTTGCGGACATAGACAGGTTATAGGTTTACTATAATAATATTACAGACACCCTAATTGGCCCCGTAACTACCCTAGAAAGTAAGCATATTACCCTACCAATTACATAATAATTTGGACACCCGTTCCTTATATAGGGAGAGACTTTACAAACCTATATTTAGAAATCTTTTGACTATAACCTATACTACCTTACCAGTACTGAAATCCACCGCCTATACCGCTGTTTCGGCTACCTGTTAGCTGAAAAGCTATATAGAGTCCTTAAACGCTCTGGATATAACAATATTAATAGGAAGGCAATTAACTACCTAACTAAATACTGCTCCTTTTGCTAGAAATACAGACGTTCCCTAGGCCGATTTAAGTTCACTCTTTATAAAGACCTTAATTTTAACCACTTAGTATACATAGATATTATATACATTAACGGCAGCCTAGTATTATATATAATTAACAAGGCAACCTGCTATTAAGCCGCCTGTTAGTTATAAAATATATCTATAAAACACACTTGGGATATTTTACAGACCTGCTAGATTAACACATACGTTAGACCCCCTAAGTATATCACCCACGACGCTAGTAGGAACTTTATTAGCAAGGAATTCCAATAGTACGCTATGGCTATGGCTATTTTAACAAAAGCCGTTCCAGTTAAGGCGCACTGGTCCGTTGGACTTATTAAGCAAGCTTACCTAGCTTTATAAAAAGCTTACCAGATTATTATAGACGAGTATAAGGACATTTAAAAGGAACTGGCTTTACAAATGGCTATAAAAGCCGTTAATAACACCGCTAGCCCTAATGGACTAGTACCTACCCTCTTGGTTTACGGAGCCTACCTAAGGATAAGCAACCTAGGCCCTCCTGCCCCGTCTATTATAGAATAAGCAGCTGCAATACGGAAGGTAATAGCTGAAATAGTTAAATTACGGGCTAAATAAGCTGTTAATAGCGCCCTATATTATGGTGGGGTAAATTGGACCACTAGATTTAATATCTAGTTTGGGTATAGTTTCGGGAGAGCATAGGCCTTCCGTGGATATATAGATTGGTCTATGGCCCTAGAGTCTTTAACAACTCCAACAGGGCTAACAGACACACAGTTTCTCTTTAATACACTCTTTTCTTCTCTTCTTACTGACCGCTTCCCTACTGCCTAATTACAACTGACTGACTAACTAACTATACTGTGACTTCCTATCTAAGAGAGACCGTACCCTCCTATATATTTTATAGCATTCCACGTGGGGACAACGGCAAGCTCTTTAGATTAGAAGTCTAGTGCTACATATACAGGAGACGCATAGGAACAATCTGGAACTGTAAAAGAACTAACAGACAGAAAAAGGACGTGTGGAAAGGGAGGCAGAGAAGTACAGGCATATTAGTGACCGGTGCGCAGCCACCACCATAGGAATGAACTAACGACACTTTCAGTCTCCGTACGGGAATGGTTGGTCTCTGTACGGGAACAGTTGTTAGAGAATAGCGATTGGAATGCGAGTGCGTAGCGCAGTAAGACGGAGGATAAAAGAAAGGACTATGGTATGTTAGGAATAGCGGAGAAAAGTCTTCTACATTTTATTTACTATATTTGCAATGGTCTATATAATTATTCTTATGTTTATAGGAGCTACCTTTAAATTTATAGAAATAATAGCAATAGCACCAGCAAAGGGATTGTTAGGGATATTAGGTCCATTCTATAATAACAGTAAAGGTGCTAGAAGGGGAAAGGAAAGTAAGCAGCCTATTAAACCGCGAGTCTCTCCTAAACTAGGGGATGTGATACTAACCCTAACTCCCACAACGTTAGGGACTAATAACTCTTAATAGATAGAGGATAAGGGTTATAAGGTCTACCTGCCTATCCCTAGAGAATCTGTAGGTCCGCTGCATCCCACTAGACTACTAATGGAACGAGATAAGGTATATATTATGGCCCAGCCTATGCTGGCTCTAGGAACTCCTAGGACCCCTTACTTTACAGGACAAAATATGTCGCAATTTATTAAACAGTATAAGTGACTATACATCCGACATTATATTACGGACAATAAGAAGCATTAAGGACTTCTGGAGTATTATAACTATTAAATAGGGATATAGATCCAGAGCCTACCTAAGTTTATAATTGGTAATTAGATGGAACTTATAAGGAAGCTTAGGACAGACTACTAAGAAAGTGACTACTTTTAATAAGTTAAAACGGTAGAATTCTTAGAAGCTTATATGCTATAGTATAGGAATAATCCACCCAGCAATATACATAAATACTATAGGCAGCTTATATTAATCTCCTAAAAGATTACCAAGGCTGGTAATTTGGAAAACCGTAATTAAGGGTACTTGTTTGCAAGGGGACTCCTATTTAAATATTAAAGACATGCTATAACTAAAATAGGAGCTGACCCAGATAGATAAAAGTCTTTTAACTTCCATCTAATAAGGAGAGCTGTAGAAGACAGGCTTAATTCACATAAAGGCGTAGATTGGTTGTTAATAATGAATCCTAAGGAGTAAGGCCTTTATCAGCTAGTTGGACAATTCTATAATTAGCAACCAGCTGTAACTAACTAAAGAGATACTGCCCTTTGACCGCCTATAGTCTCTCCGCTAAGCGAGTCGGTAGGTACCTATTAAACGACTTAGAAAACGGACCCTAAGCTAAAGAGACTTACTAATTAACTCTAGAAGCTTAATCTTGGAACGGTTAAATTGGTAGGCGTTATATTTTTAATGCTATTCCTAAATAGGATTTGCTAAAATCTAACACAGTACACGCAGCTCCTAAATAGGGCGTTAGTACGGTAAGAATAAATGGGCCCGCGACTGGCACTAAATAATAACAGACCGCAGCCGCCCTATAAGGGAGCGCCATGAGAACGATATAAGCCGGGCCTAGGAAGGTATAGAGGGCTAGGAAACTTTAGCATATACCTAGCATAAGCTTAGACGTATTATAGATATAGGGGTTTCTACTGTTTTATTAATTAGTGTCTATAGCTCCAGGAATTAGTTTATTATGGTTTCCTATATATAAATAAGAATAACTAAATCTGCGCTAGAATATAAGAGCGCCTAGGAAATACGATTCTGTATTTACTAAGCGATAATTAAATTAAGTTCCTTAAAGACTGGCTAAAGCAGAACGCGAATATTAATCCTAATGCTCTAGTAACAGGCGTCCAACTAAAGGCAGCTTTAGTAGAGCTTGTAGAAGGAAGTAACGCTAAAAGTAAGGAAGAACTTGGCGAGTTTTAGGAGGATGTGTACCAAGTGGAGTTAATATATATTAATTTAGTAGGAGCCGCAACCTAGTTACAGCCTACGCCACAGTTATATAATCTTAGGAAACTGTAAGGGGAAGTAAGAGTAATAAAACCACCTTTAAAACCATCTAGTTAGCGACCGGCAGTAGTTTAAAATGTATAACCAGGAGAATATGTCCAAATCGCACTATAGCCCTAGTAGTAAGCTCCTTAACCACCGTTAAGTAATAATAAGATTAATAAAATGGACTATACCAAATAGCTAAAATAGACGGAGTAAATAGTGGATGTAATAACAATAGCTAAAGCACCACGACCAAAGCTAGTTAGGATAATAGATATACTAAAGGGAAATATCCTAAGCCCAGCCGTAATAGCGGATAAGATTTTATTAAAAACTATTAAAGTTACAGTTAGTAACTGCCTTATGTATATGCCTAAGGTCGCAAGGCTATTCTTTAAGCCTCTCCCGCTACCCCTTGCGGAGCCTTACCAACAGAAGCAAGAGGACGTTAAGGCATTTATATTGTTAGCATACCTGGCGTTCTATGCTAATTAGGCTGGCTTAATAACTGCTAAAGTGGACCAGATTAAACAAGAAGTAGAATTTATCCGGTTTTAAAGATAATGCCTAAAAGTAAAAGCGCGGATAGGAGACAGAAGGGCTAAATACTTAATTAACTCTAGAGCGGAGCTTAACCTTATTAAGGAAAGTATAGCTCTATAATACGGCTTACTAATATCAAGTCTGCCTTTGTAATTATAAGGTGTATATCTAACGTCTGCTAATAGGACTTAGTCTAAGTTTATTAGATTGGTGCATATGGTCCCTATAGTAATAGGTAACGTCTTAATATCTATAACGTTTATTGCTGTAGGAGAAATGTCACATAAGGTGATACTTAGTAAGCTATAGTTAGTAAGGGCTAAACTGGCAACAAAACGCACCGCAACAGGTTAGGTATCTTGCATTATTTAATTAGAAGATAGCAGAGTTAAAATAAGGTTCTTAACGTCCTATAAAAATGTAATGTTCTTTAAACCAGATAAAGGTATTAGTATAGACAATAGTTTAGGAAATGTATAACTAGTGCGACCGCTAGGATTGTATCCGGGGTTACTTATAACCCGGTGTATTAGAATAAGGAGGACGTTAAGATCAAAGAGGAGGGAAATAAGGTGCGGCTCTAACACAGATGCTTGCCGTTTTGGATATCTGCTAGACAGAGCCATTAGCAGAAAGAAGATTATAACATTAAATAAAGAGAGCTTAACAGTAAAACGTTAAAGAAAGTCCTAAAGAAATACTTAAGAAAGAATTGGAAGCTAGTATTTAAAGTAAAAGCTAGGTCCCTTATATATCAAATATTAAAAACAACGGATTTATTTATAATATAAACAGAAAGCTACTAGAGCAAGGCCTAATAAAACGCCATAAACGTAGTAACTGCGTATAAATGAAAGGCAGATAAGGTCCACCTAGTTAATTTATCGGCACCAGATGGAACAGTTATGGGAGGTATAATAGAATAGTGAGAGGTAGCCTTGTGTAGACAGAAGGCATTAATCTAAGGGTTGCCTCTTAGTCCATATAATTATTTCCTTAAGCCGCGATATACTAAGCTGGCCTATGGTGCATAATTAAAGCTAGAACAATTAGAGCGTATAATTGTAGGGGATATTTAGCCAAGAGAACAAGAGATCTTTAAGGCTATACTATTTAACTAAGAAGAGACGCTGGCATAGGAGTTCTTTAAAATGGGTTGTGTTAGCAGAGATATAACTCCACCATTAAAGATTAAGACTGTGCTGTATAAAGTATAGTAAGTACCAAACTTTCCTATACTAAGGGCCCTGCGAGGAGAAGTAATAAGTATGTTATAAGAACGACTAGCTTAAGGGACTCTAGAATATTATAAAAGCCTATATAGGAATCCATGGTTTCTTATAAGCAAGAAGGAATATAAGAAGTACCAACTAATTAATATAGCAATGAATATTAATCAAGTAACTATTAGGGACGCAAATCTGCCGCTATATACTAATGAGTTTTCCAAGGAGTTTATAGGGTGTAAGGTTATGTCTCTAGTGGACTTCTTCTCTAGCTATAACTAACTGGAGCTTAATATAGAAAGCAGAAACCTAATGGCTTTTATAATACCTTTAGGGCTTTTATAACAAACGACGGTACCTATAAAAGGCACGAATTTAGTAGCCTAGTTTATAAGGACAATTACTAAGATCCTAGAACGATATATCCTATACCATACCTTGCCGTTTCTGGATAATATTACAGTGAAAGGCCTATAGACAGTGTATAATGGAGAAGAAAGTCTTCTAGGCGTACGCAGATATATTCTGGAACATATTATATAGCTAGACAGAGTACTTGCAGATTTAGAATAAGCTAGATATATAATCTTAGGCGCAAAGTCTTATTTCTACAAAGATAAGATTATAGTGGTTGGTTACCACTATAATGGCAAGGGACGATATCTAGAGGAGTTAAAGGTCGCAAAGATCGTTTACTAGAGAGACTATAAAGATATTATATCCGCCCGAGTATTCCTAGGAGTTGTTGTGTATTACTAAATATAGGTGGAAGACTTTGTAATTAAGGCAGAGCCAATCTTCTAACTACTACAAGTAAACGTTCTGTTTATATAGGGCATAGAGCAGATTACCGCTATAAAGACTCTAAAGCATGCTATTACTACTATACCCGCATTGGTTTAACTGGATTATAGTAAAGGGGCTAGGCTAATTATTCTCGCCGTTAACGGATGCAAAAATAGATAGGGGTGCGGCCTTATATAACTGGATATATAAGGTCGTCGTTACCTATATTAATATAAGAGCGGCATCTGGTCTTAAACAAAACAGAAATATAACTCAAGAAAGCTTAAGTATTGGGCATTACTATATGCGCTAAAGAAGTGTCGCGTGTACCTATACAGCGTTCGCTTTATAGTTAAGACGGATATAAACACCTTAGTCGCATAACTAAATTATACTGCTACTGATTTACCTAGAGCCTTAATAATAAGATAGCTAGCGTGGATCCAGCTATAGGACTTTAATATTAGACACGTGCCAGGGAAGAAGAATAGCCTAGCTAATAGGCTTTTGCAACGGCTGCCTAATGGCAAACAACCTGATAAGCTAACTAAGGATATTGAAGAGTTCATTAACTATAAGCTGAGTGCCTTGGAATACACAGCTAGCCCTTTTAAAATAGAAGCAGATCTACCACTAGACAACTTATATTTAGAGAAATCTTAGAAGGTTATAAAATAGCTAGTGACCTTACAATATCCAGAAGAAATGAATACTAAGAAATTTAAAAAGTTTAAAAGGCATGCGCTAAAGTTTTTAGTGCGTAATTAATAGCTCTTCCGCTAATAGTCTAAGAATATACTAATATGGAGGGTAGTTAATAATGAGACTACTTAGCAAGAAATTATTAAGAGCCTTTATAACCGGAGTGGATATTACAGACAGGAGGGAACGTACTAGAGGGTCTTAAATTAATATTAGTAGCCAGGACTATGGGATTAGATATTATAGCATATTAAGTCATGCCTATAGTGCCAGGAACAACAGTTAGGATAGGAAGAAGAAGTAATGCACCCTATATAGGAGTCTACCTTGTGGCAATAAGTAATAGTGGATATCACGTTTATGCCGCTAAACCGTCTTGGATTCCGGTACCTGACTATTGCTTGAGAATATATATCTAGATAAGTGGAAGCTCGGGCCCTTTAAAAGAAAGATATAAAAAGTATAGCAAAGTTTCTCTACGAAGATATTATCTGCTAATAGGAAGTGTTCGGACAGCTCTCTATAGATAGTGGAGGAGAGAATGCTAATATTACTACTACGCTTATAGAGCTCTACAATATTAAAAGGGTTATGGCTTCCGCATATCACACATAGGGGTAAGGTTTAATAGAGCGGGGCCACAAGCCTATAATAGACGCTTTAGCGAAGATGGATGGCGTATAGCTAGACAATCTTTATACCGTCTTATAGGCAGATAGAACGACTATTAAGCGGTCTACGGGAATAACACCAGTAAGAGTTATATACGGATATAAGCATGTTCTTCCTATTAAACTCTATATACTAACCTAGCAGACGCTGCCTTAGGAAACAGTCCGGACCACCGCAGAGCTATTAGCGCTTTATGCAAAGCAGTTTAACCAAAAAGATGTAGATATACGAGAAGCTATCGCGTATATAAGACGGCTGAGAACGGCAAATAAAGAGTATTTTAATGACACCCATTACATTCGCCAGGACGGATTTAAGGTTAAAGATATGGTTATGCTCTATAATATACAGCTTAAGTAAGATTATTCTAGCAGTTGTAAGTTAAATCTAAAGTAGCTAGGCCTGTTCCGTGTACGTAAGAGTTACCCGCATAAGGGATAGTATTTAATTAAGGATCTTAACGGCATACTATTCCGCGACCAAACTCTAGGGAATAGATTAAAGAAGTTCTATTAATAATAGGTATCTAAAGTCCGTTAAAGGGACTGGCTTGACCAGTTAGGCGGAACTATGCTATAAGAAATAACAGCAGAGCCAGAACCTAAGGAAGATATTATACAAAATCCACCAGTATTACAACGCCGTGTAGTTTAAGAAGTGTGCGTTTTAGAAGGATTGTTTAACAGAACTAAGTATAAAACGTTTAACTAGGGGATAGTTAAGTTCTAAGGTAGGGAAGGGGACGTAAATAACAACTACGCAATCTGTTTATTTGCTATATTTTCTAAAGCTCTTTCTATTACGCTTTCTTATTTGCTTTTTTTAGTTACAGGAATCCAATGCGTCTTAACAGTAAGGTAAGGGTAAAAGAATGTTTATACGCAACTATCTAGATTCGTTTACTGCAAAGATATTAGTTTTATTTACTGCCTTTACTAAGTCAATAGCGATTTTCTATCCTAGGGATGGAAAATTATAATTAGTCCGTTTAGTAATTAGAGCTAGCAGAACTCTATACCGCCACCAAATTTGGTAGACTATTTAGATTAGGAAACCCTATTAAGAACTTCACCTTTTCGCCCTTAATAAACCTTAAAGATAGTTATAATCAGCTAAAGTATAAACTAAGTAGAATTAACAACAGTATACTTATTATGTCTTCATTAAGCAGACCACTAGTACTGTATAAGGGAGTTAAGTAACAGATCAGTAACATCCTTACAGAGGTTAGAGGCTTCGCAGTTAATAGGCGTTAGGCTGTGCTTATCTAAATCTATAACGAGATTCTGCTCTCCTAAGAGAACTACGCAGATACTACTAGTATAGTAGTTGATTTTATTGGCAATAATAATAGGCTGTAAGTATCTCTAGGAAAGGACACGTTCTTATTAATCTTTAAAGATATCTCTAACGTTAGTAAGATGGCAAAGGATCAAAAAAATTAGTATAATAAGGCCAGAGAAACCATCTAAAAGGCCTAGGGACAAGGTATTCTTAACGGGCCGCTTAAACACGCAGTATCCTACCACTTCCTTTCTGCCGCCCGAAAGCTTACCGACCACCTACTTTATAAAGTGATATTACGAGTTAATAAGGCCCTAGTTAAGAGGCTTAATTATCTAGGACGCGGCATTAAGAACACTACTTAACTATAGCCAACTAATTTCGCGCTCGCGCCTAGGATGTTAAGAAGGGCAATATTAGACTAGGTAGTAAATAAGCATGGCTTAGGAAGATACTTAACTGGCTTCCTTATTCTAAGTAAGGACCTGCCGCTAAGAAGTAAAAGACTAACTACTATGGGACCAGAGGTTACTAATATCGGAATTAGGTAAGTAAGAGAGAGCTTAGCTCTTACACTGTAAATATATTTATAACACGCTTCTAACGTAATAAATCTATTAGCCTTTTAGCCGTCAACACCTATTTAAGAAGGAGGTGTTAGTATTATACCAAGCCCGTCTTAATAAGGATTACCTATATTAGTTAACTCGCTTTTGTCTTCTATAGATAAAAGTATCCTTGTAGCTAGAACACCTATTAGCTTGCCCCTATAGCTGCTAGTATCTTCTTTAAGAAGGAATCTAAGGAGAGGGCTAATAGTTGCTTACCTAGAAGTAGGAGGGCTAGGAGTAAAATCAATATTTAATAAAAACGTTATTGAGCCTAGAGATAATAAGGAGTATATTAAGGAGACCATAGATACTGTAGCGATACTCTGTTTAAAACGAGGGTGTAACTGCAAAAATAATATGCTAGTTTATCTTAAAGCGTCCCTAAACTAAACCACTAAAATCAAACTAACTAAGGTTATAAAGCTCTTGCGTAGCTAGTATAGGGCGGCTGGTTCTAATCCAGAGATATATAAGGTCTGCTAGATGCATACGCAAGCCATAGGAGGACGTGTGGGTTTGGTAATAAAGGGTCTAAACTATGCTGTACTGTGTTATAGACTCCGGTTAATATACCACGCTTACAATTAACTTAGGATTATAAAAACGGATCTAACTATATACTCCTAGTTTAGAAAAGCTTATAGACCTCTAGTTCTATCCGACTCCTTAGGACTATATAAGTTCGTTTATAACTTAGCACTAAGGTTTTCCTACGACAGAGAGGCTTTGCTTAATTGGATACTATTACTAGACAACCAAGATATATAGCAGCAAGAAGGATCCGTGGTTTTGAACATATTTGGATAGTAGTAGGATTCTAGCATCTCAGTAATAATCAATAAGAAAATGCGTATATACCACCATTATTAGCGTCTAATTAATAGGCGGCCAAATTACGGCTAGTTAAGAATAATGGTTTACGGTCTCTGCTAGTAGCTAATAAGATAAGATCCTGAGTACTACTATCTCTATTACGCTCTTAGGCCTAATAGCTAGTGGCAACTTATCTCTTATCCTTATTATGCGAAGTTTGCAGTTAAGGGAGACTCCACAGCTTTCTGCTATATTAATATAAACATTCCTTCTCTTATAGAGAGCGGACGCGGTGCCAATATAATTTAAGGAGGCGTTTCTCTAGATGATAAGACTGAGGATAATTACACAATTATTCTACCTAGCATGCATTATTACTTAAAATTGTAGTGGGCAGATTTTAAAGCGCAAGGATTAACTAAGGGTAATGGATTTGTACACAAGATCTTAGATTAAGACTGGACCACTAAAGACGTAGAAAAATATGCGACTGACTAGGTGGCTCAGCTGTGTAAGAAAGGAGGTGTGTGTATAACTATGCCTTACCTTCCTTATGGGGCTAAAAAACCTTTAACTAGGACCCAGTAGACAATGCTGCTACAGTTTATTGGCATTTAGGACAATTATAATAACCTTAAAGTTATAGAAGGAGGAACCTAGGCAGAGCTGGCAGATGCTTATTAAGACTTAAAAGCGCCGCCCTACACGCCATCCGGACATGCCAATCTTTATAGCGCAATCCCATATTGCTTCCCTGCTGCAGTTAAGCTTACCGCTGCCAGCGCCTTGTCTGACGCCCTTCTAGGTAAACGATGATGGGATTCTCTAGTAGTAATCCGAGATCGCGATCTGCTTCTTACTGGTAATAGGCATAAAGTTGTGAAATGGATGCATTTTTATTATCTAAAGGCTGTCAAGAACTACAAGGATGCGTTTTAACTTATGTATGTAACTAAAATAAAGCGCTTTAATAGTCGCTCGTACTTCTACTGCGTTGACAATGGAATTAACCCCTTAACTATTGCGGTAGATCCAAGCAGAGTGCCCCCTATTATTATAGAAGGATAGAGTTATACGGAGTTACCTAAAGAATTATAGGATAGAACTGAGCAGGTGGAAGGGCGCGAAAGAGCCATATTATCCAAAAGCCGTCAGTCTGATATGTCTTGTACTACTTAACCAAGCGGACGAGAGCGGTCTTATTTAACCAGAACAGAGTCTCCTCTTTTGCCGTCTTAGGTTTATGGCAAGGGTAAGGAACGCATGCAGTTACCTACTGCACCTTTATTTTAAAGATAGGGAGTTTTGGAGTTTTAGAGGTCGTTAAGGGACAACGACTTGGGTGGGGGAGGTATATAGTAGGGTAAATTAGACCACTGGATTTAATATCTAGTTTGGGTATAGTTTTAGGAGAGCATAGGCCTTCCGTAGATATATAGATTGGTCTGCGGCCTTAAAGTCTTCAATAACTCCGATAGGGCTAATAGACACACAGTTTCTCTTTAATATACTCTTTTCTTCTCTTCTTACTGACCGCTTCCCTACTGCCTGATTACGACTGACTGACTAACTAACTACACTATGACTTCCTATCTAAGAGAGACCGTACCCTCCTATAATATTACCGCAATAGACCTAATATGACCTTAGTTTATGACCTCCCGCTCAATTCTAAAGTCCTTATATGGCGTAAGAGCAGTAACTGGACTGGACCTTATCGTCTACTAGCTATAGAAGACAAAATGTGCTATATATAACTTCCTAGCGGACCAACTAACTTTAGAAGCACGTCCGTAAAACCCTACTTTCGGTCTGAAAATACCTATACTGTTAAACTAGACGGACTAGAAGCACCTACTGAACTAAATAAACTAGAAGCACCCCTACCTACTTTAGAAGTCCCCTAGAAACCTATTAAACCTACCATAAAGCGCGGTTAAGGACGCCCTTAAAAGCACCCTATAACTAAGAACCCTATAACAGAGAATCACCTAACCTCCGTAGGTACATCTATAAGGCAACTTCTACCTGCGGATATATCAGTTCTAGTATAGGAAAACCCTTTTACGGACTTACGGCGTAAAGAGATCAATGGACTACTTAAAAAGGGCGCCTTTGCGGTTATAATAGAGAGAGACGTTCTGTAAGGCGTCCGTATATTTAACTTACGCTTTGTTAATAAGATTAAGCACCCTAGTACTAACAAAGCCTTTAAGAAATTAAGGCTTATTGTATAAGCTTATAATGACTAGGGAAAGGACTTAGTCCTTATATAATCGCCCACAATTTAACAAGTTAGTTAATGGATTATACTTATACTTATACCTAGACTACAGCAAACTAAACCTATAGCCCTCTACTTACGGGACATCTTATAAGCCTACGTGCAGTCCAACACCTACCTAAGTAGGGACATCTTTATACGACCACCCCTTAAGCTTAACTTGGAATTAGGAACAATTTTATAGGTTATAAAACCCCTTTACAGAGTACTGGAAGCTGGAAACCACTGGTTTAAGATATATCACTAGCATTACATCTATAAACTTAAGATGAAGCAGTTAATATATAACCCCTACCTCTTATACACCCCATTAAACGGCCTTGGTATTGTTAGACTCCAAACAGATAATACCCTCTTCTTAGCGGACCAGACTTTTGTGGACGCTAAAGAGACTAAACTATAAGAAGCTAAGTTCCTAGTAAAGCCGTAAAAGCAGTTAACTAAGCAGACTCCAATTAAGTTTAATAGAGGCTTAATTATATAAAAGGGCAACTTAATCTAGCTAACTTAGGAACGCCAGGCTTAAAACCTAAGGCTTACTATAGCAAAGCCTACGGACCTCACCAGTTCCCGCGGAGAGATATATAAGACCGTAAATATAAAGGACCAATACATTGCATAGCGTGCAAGAGGTGCCTATATTGCTATAGTCTGTCAACCCAAATCTGCCTATAATTTATTCTTTATAGCCTAGGTAACAGATCCGCAAGAGGAAAATATTAAGCAGCTTAATAAGCGTATTTAGTGGCAAATTAACAATGTAACAAGAGGACTTACTTTTATACCACTAGACCTAAATTCCCTTAGCGTACTAGTATTTACGGACGCCTCCTTCGCTAATAATAGAGACCTATTATTACAAATCGGCTTTGTAATTGTACTTACGGACCGTAGTTAGGACGCAAATATACTATATTAGTCTTTAGTTAAATGCAAATAAGTAACCCGTAGTGTATTAGCTTCTGAACTATACGCACTAGCTTACGGCTTTAATATAGGAGCTGTAATCAAATTAACAATCTAGAAGATTCTATAATTGGAGCAATTACCCCTAGTTCTATACACCGATTCAAAGTCCCTTTACGACTGCCTAGTTAAACTAGGTACGACACAAGAGAAGAGGCTTATGGTTAACCTAATATGCTTACGTTAGGCCTACGAACGACGTAAGATTACAAAGGTTAAGTGGATTGGCGGCAGAGACAACTCAGTAGACGCCATGACTAAGGCAAAGCCGTGTTAAGCTCTTAAAACTCTAATTAACACGAATAAGCTTAATTTAAGGGTTATAGAGTGGGTGGAACGAGACTAACGGGGTACTTATAGTTTATTTACGGTCCGTCGGAAGGCCGTACGGTTCATTTACGGCCCATTAGAAGGCCGTACGGTTCATTTTACGGACTATAAGTAGGACTTACAGCCAGACTAAAGCGTTGTTTAGAAGGCAGCCTAGAAGGCACCTCGGGAGGGATTTCTTATGGATTTCTTTTGTGTTTTACGGTTCTATTAAAGCAATTACGGAGGTTATATACAAGTGGGTCTATTTTTAGGTGCCGCTAGTGTATAATTACAGCACCTGGTGTACCAACCACCTATTTACAAAGTGCTGACTAATTAGGGGGAGGGCGCGTCAGTATATAGACCACGTAGTCTACTTTAATACAATCGACAGTCACCATCCAAACGAGTATATAATACTATACGTATTTCGTGCCCCTGAATACGACTTATTGTATCATTAAGTTGATACAAACAGGTTTATTATATTCTTCTTTAAGTACTTAATTATAAGGGTCTTTATTTAATAGAGATAGGCTATTACCCTTATAATAGCTACATTGTATATTAGTAACGGATTTTATAAGAACTCTAATAGCTTACTTACTAATTTTGCCACATCTAGACAAGTAATATTTGCTATATAGAGTATTAATCCAACCTTTCTCTAGTAGACATAAATGTCCTACTTAGAGGCTTATACTAGATTTAGGTTAAGCTCCTTAATTCCTATAAGTGTATATATCTTATAATAATCTTTTACTTTAAAGTTGGTTGCAATCTTATCAATATAGGAGTCCTAGCTAAGCTAAATCTTCCTATTCTCTTAGTTATAAATTATCTAAATCCCTAGGAACTAGATAAGGTTACCTAGGTCCTTTATCTTATACCTTTTTATAAGGTGCTCCTTGAACATTTTAAGCTTAAGTAGGTCCTTCTTTCTATAGGCAGCTGTAATATTGTTAACGTAGAAGAAGACTATTAGCTAATTATTATAATATAGGTAAGGCTCCTCCGCCACTGGCTTTAAGCCTTCTTTTTTTAGTGTTGTAGTCAAGTTACTATGCTATAGTAGAGGTAATTATCGCAATCTATAGAGCGCTTGTTAAAGCAGTAGGCACTTACCCTTAATTAAAAATCTATCTAGATACTTAATATATACGACCTTATTAATCTTGCTGTTTATAAATACATTAACGGCGTCGCCCTACTAGCAGTCTAGGTTAAATATTACAACAATCGCCATTAAGGCTCTAAACAATTTTGCTGCTAAAGTTGCAGTATATATGTCCTTATAAACTAACTCTTATAAGTTACCTCTTGCGTAAAGACGAGCCTTAAACCTTATTAGATATCTATTGTTATTAGTCTTATAGGTAAATACCTAGATAATAGGTATAGTTTTAATGTTAATTGTCTTATTAACGACTTAAAACGTTCCTCGTTTTTAAAGGTCCGCGTATTCCTTTTTGGCAGTGGCCACGAATTCTTCCTTATATTAATATCTTTAAAGCTCCTTTTAATTTCTAGGCGGCAGTGAGAGCTAATTATAGTATAGGCTTTTGTAAAATGTAAGCCCTATATTAAAGGCTGATCTTTAAGCTAGAAGATTTTGGTTATTGGTAATATTAGCAAGAAAACCTACGTAGATATTTAATTGTCCTTTAAGTCTCTTTCCTTTAACCACGTTTTACTTTTTTATATTACTATTAATCTTCTTCTTTGGCTTAGCTTTATTAGTTAGAACTATAATATAATACGCCTTCTTTACTGAGGTCTTTAAGGACGGTAGTAGAGGCTCTAGTAAGTCAGGTTTTGGTATCTTATCTAGGGTAGAAAGCCCTAGAGCTAAGTTATTTTTAGAGCTTAAATTATATTACTTACTACTCTTAGTATTAGGCTCCTCTTAATTTCTATTAGAATCCACTTATTATCTTCCTTTAGTATTAACTCGAATCTTATCTTAAGTTTTATTACTTTTATTAGATGATAATTCTAATTTGTCTTAAAGATTCTCTATTTAATAGACATTAATAATTTCTAATATTTAGTTAGTCCTTACTCGGAGTACATCCGCCAGATCTGGTTATAAGTTATTATAGAGTAACTGTTTATTAAACTTTATATCTCTAGTTCTAATAACCTTCTAACTTAGAATATAGATTTAGAAGATGTTTGTTAAATTATACCCTACCAGATATCCTATATAGGCCCTTAGCGCGAGCTTATTTAGGCGTGGAATATTATATTTAAGAGGATAGGCCCTATAGCTATAGGCTTATAGGTGTCCTATATTAGGTTTCAGTAATGTTATATCTATTACTATTTGGACTTTTTTAAAAGGTGTTTACTACCTAAGTCTTTTACTAGGCGTCCGATTAAGTAGATAGGTAGCTGCTTTATAGGCTTCTAGCGTTAGCTCTTTTAGTAAATAAGCCTTAATTCTTATACATTAAGCCTTCTGTATAATTACCCCCCTAGATTATTCCGCTGGACCGTTCTGTAATTAAGTATTAGGTGCTAATATTTTAAGAGTAATACCTTATTTAGCTGTCCAATCCTTAAATTCGTCTATAAGAGACATCTCTTTATTTATATAGATTATAGCTACCTTAAAGCCGTATTGTTGTTTAATAATATTGCAGTATATAATAACTCTTTAGGTAAGGGATGACTTCTTAACTATTATATTAACCTTATTTATCCGCATTGCGTTATTAAGAAAGTATATTACATACTTATTGCTATTAAACGCGACTATTCCGGGTATTAAATTAAGGTGGATTTTATAGAAAGGAGCTATTAATAAAGTAGGTGTTCTTCTTAATATCACCTTATAAGCTTTACTTACTCCATACAATTTACATTCTACTATTATTGGGCCTTTTACTAATTAAGGTAGTTGCTTAATTACTTCTTTTCCTATATAGCCCAATTGCTAGTGCTATATAATGCCTTCTGCCTAATTTAGTAGAGGCTTTAATAAATACTTTACTGGTTTTAATTAAGTCGTAAAGGAGACCTCTAGTAAGTCTCTTTTTGGCTTATTGTATTTAATGGTGTTCTAACTATAGTGGTAGCTATAGCGGGTATACATCTTGTTATTGCTATAGAAGAGAGTGTTCTCTTTATTGTTCCAATAGACACCTTTATTATTAAGCTTTTAGAGGTATACTAGGTTAGTATAGAAGCCTAGTATAAAGGCTGCTTCTAAGAGCTGTATCTATTTCTTCCCTTTTAGGTAGTTAATTATAACTACAGCTATTCTATAGCCTACAATTTCTTCTATATGCGAGCCCGTGTAGATTTGCTCTAACATAGGTTTAATATCGCTAATAAATCTGGCTCGATTGTTAAAGACGTGTATATTTGTTCTTAAGTCAAGAAAAACACTATTATAAAGCTCATAGTTAGAAGCTACAGCTACATTATAGGCTCCTTTTTAATAAACCGCGAAGGTTCCTTTAGGATCTTAAGAGCTCTACTCCTTGCTATCCTTTAGCTATTTATTAACTTAATTATCCCTTTTAATTTGCTTAATACAAGCCTTAATTTCTGGTATTGTATTACCTTCTTCTAAATTTCGTTACTTGGTTTAAACCATAATGGGCGAGGAATTGACTCTATAATATACCAGCATTTATTAAAGTAGTAACGCTTTCTGTATAGGCACTTTGGTAGCGGTCACCTTTCCTTCTTTTGCTTATCTGCTGATAATTTAGGCTTTAATTTAGGCTTTAAATTTAGCAACTCGCTTAACTTATCTTTAAAGATGGCTACAAAGGATCCTTATAGGGTTTTGCCCTTTTAGACAAGCTCCATATAACGGTGATTTTAGTAGATTTTAACCAGTTTAAAGAAGCTAGGAAGCTTCTTCTTCTTTTACTTAAGCCTTTTAAGCCGGTTCTTCCAATATTCTAACTAGCTTAGTGTGATTAAATTAACTATATACACAAAGTCTCTTACTAATTAGTTACTATTTACCTTAGGTAGATCTAGCTCCTTATACTTAGTATATACCTTCTCCTACTTCTCTAACCAGACCTTAAAGTTCTGGTTCCGAGGCGCTTTCTTAAGCTTTGCATACTAGGTAGCTACTTAAAGCTTTTTAGCGTTATTAGTTAAAGTAATTCTCTGCTTTAGTAACACCAAGACATTATAGGTAGTGACGCATTTAAACGTGTAGATGAGGTAGGTACGTAAAATTAAGCTTTAGATATGGCTGCGTAACGTATTAAGAGCTAACAGCTATTTTATATATAGCTTTATATCATCCCTATAGTCGGCTTTAAGTGTACGGAGCTCCTTCTTTTCCTCCTTATCTAGCTCCGCGAGCTTCTTCTTCCCCCGGCTATTAATATCCTTAGGTAAGGCTTAAATAGGTGCTTTAAGCTTTAGCAGATTAGTCTTGGGTGTTAATAGGTCAATATACTCCCAGAGACGGTTGTTATTTACTTTTAACTTAATAACCTTAATCCATTTATCCAAATCGTTTGGGCTTGCTAGGATAACGGATAAGATAATTACTAGTTTGGTTTCTTGTTAAGAGTTTATTATCGTAGTTGTCTATGGTCAAGATAATAATTGATTGGATAATAATTAATTGGAATAAAGGCTTTAGAATCAAAGATAATGCAGTAAACGGGCCGGGCTTATAACTGTTGACCGGACAATAAGGTATGAGAACTCTGTTTATTAAAGAGGGCTTCTAGAGCCTCTATATATACACTAGATAGGTAACAAATAGGTTGCAAATAGAATGACAACTATGTCGTTATTCTGTAATAGAAACAGGTATTTAGACATTTGATGAGACACTTGATAAGATATACGAGGAGATATACGAGGTAAGGAGTAGGGTATTGAGACATAGGGTTCTAGACTTAAAGCCAGTATTAAGATGTGGTAAGGAAATCCGATCCAGTTTGACAACTTGTAATCCACCCCCCAATATTAAATAAATAATTTTTCTATTAGTATAGATTTATAGAGCTTATAAAGAGCTTTAAAATAGTACCACTTTTATCTAAACATCCTAAGGATAAGTAATATTATATAGATATAAAGCTTATAAGAGCTGTGCGGAATAAGGCTTAGGGGAGCCCTACACGGAGCTCTACCAAAGTTTAGCAAAAGCTCTGCACGAAGCTCTGCAGAAGCTCTGCGGAGGCTCTACACAAAGCTCTGTGTATGGAGGCTCTGCACCAAGGGCTGCACTACTACGGTACTAGGCAAAAGTTTCGTTAGTACGAAAATTAGCGTAAAATATCAGCTAGGATTCTTACTAGGATTTTCTACCAATCAGTCCCATAATATCTTTCAGCACTCTTACTATTTATTATACCTTGCGGTCGTGTACACACGCCTTTATACCTTTATCCTCCACAATCTATTATGGCGCCTTTAACCCCTTAACACAAGCGACTTACGCGTAATTAACGCCTTTAAGTTTAAACTTTACGCCTTGCTAGCCATACCTACGAAAAGATTGCATAGCTTTTAGATATTATATAGCGTTAAGCTTAATATGCCGTCCTTACAGAACGCGTTACTCCTAAGAAGCGTTCCAGTTGTCCTTTAATTCTTATAAATAAACAAGTTTAAAACCTTGTCCTCTACGTCTGTTCCTCATATACCGGTCGGCTTATATCTTATCTTCACCTAGTATATAACGCATTCTCGCACTAGCAAGTCTCTAAATATACTATTTAAAACGCCCTTTGGAGAGCCAGCTTCAAATAATATATAGCACACGCTAAACCTCCCCTTTCACAAGCCAACAAGGAGAAACGCCTTTAATAGGCCCTAGAGTATATTAACTAGACTAAGGAGCAGTGGTATGTAATACTGCGGACAGATAAGACCTGGGTAATAGGTAAAAAAAATATAAAATAATGGGTTATAAGACGTTTAGGAAAGGAGCTTAAGGAGACATATATAGTAGATAAGATTCGTAAGCAACAAGGCTGGATATTCTGGGGCTATTTTAATGGCTCTATAAAAGGTCCTTATCTCTTCTAGAAAAAGAAACAGGGTACAATTAACCAGAAGATATATTATAAACAAATTATGTCCCTAATTAACGGCTGGATTTAAATAAATCCTTAACTTTAGCTTATGTAAGATAGAGCTCTAAGCCACATAGCTAGTAATACAGCAGCTAAGCTTTTTACGCGAGAAATAGTTTAAATTTTCTAGCCAGCATACTCACCAGATTTAAATCTAATTAAGACCATTTGGAATTGGATAAAGAACTATATTTTTAATAAGTATAGAGACGTTTAGCTCTTATATAACCAGCTTCGAGTAGTAGTTAAGGAGGCATAGGAATCTATTACAGAATACTAGCTAAAAGAGCTTATCCAGAGCATAAAGAAACGTTATAAAGATATTATTAAGGCGAATAGAGGCCATACAAAATGGTTTACCTTAGCGAGCTTAGACGCGATTTTTAGCTAGTATTGGAATAATCTATGCCGTCTTCCGAATTGCAAAATCACGTCTAAGAGTGTTTGGCGCGTCTTGTTAAAATTATTACTAAAATCCGCTAAGCGGAGATTGCAAATATCTAATTTATTTATTTATATAACGCGTTATTATTACCACATAAAGTCATATTTTTTTTTAAGACTTAGGGCTTCTAAATAGTATGAATTTTATTATACGGCTATTACTTAGTCCTAATACTAATTTCGTTAAAGCCAAAAAACGCATTATTAAAATTATTAGCATATATTATGTCTTATTAAATAGTCTGCTAATATAAATAAAACTATATAGATCTATAGATATCTACTACTTAAAGTTATTGCAACATCTAGTAAATACTATAGTTGGGCCCTTCCTTAAAAATATCCTTCCTTAGCCTAGAGTGCCTCCACTACTACTAGACGCTATATCCGCATAGAAAACTCACTATGGCTTAAAAGAAAAGGACTAGTTATTAGGGTTAGAAGACTATAGTTAAACGGGAATGCTAGTAGGTCTTATAGAGCTTATAGGAGCTAGATAATTATATATAGGAGAATCTTACGTCCCTGGTAGAGAGGTAGTTATAGGATATATAAAATAAGCTTCTAGCCTTACAGGAGGCAAGCAAAGACATACAGTTAAGCTTAATAGATAGAGCCATTAGGCTTCTATATCCGTATAGCGGACGACCTAGTTAAATTAAGGTGTTAAGATGGATAATATATGGGCGGAGGGACTTGTTCCTAGTAGTAAAGATATTATAGGGTAAGAGCATAATAATGCAGGCGAATCTATTACTAATTTAAGCTTCTATTACTATTATTATGTTGCCTTTAAATATAATTAGAGAAAAGTAGCTGTTAAAGATATGGGCTATCCTAGGAGCAAATCCTGTATTTATATATACGGAGGTAATAAAAGTGTATATGGATATTTTAAAACATATTAAAGCGGGTTAGTTTATATATATTCTAGTATTACTAGAGTTACTATTAAGTAAACGGTTCCACTCTATCCTTACTTAGCCCGCTTTTTGCTTATATATTTTCTTAGTTATAATTAATAAGTGTTATCTAGTTACTAATTAGGTAAGAGCTTCTGGCCCTATTACGTATAGCTCTTTAAGGTCTAATTACTGCTTAGTCTAATAGTACTATAGTTTGTATATACTGTAATACTTCATCGGCAAAATATAGTACCCTTTCAATGGCCTCAATGGTTGGTGGTTGACGCAATTGGCGCGCAGTTGAGGTCATTTGGCAACTCGACCGACTAGCCTATGTCGTGTTTTTTTGACACGCAGCCTGCGCGCAGCCTGCGCA
>Ga0307507_10002528_pt1 | contig 38152 bp, 44 predicted proteins | sample 7_EM_MG_FD_207223 | JGI IMG/M metagenome (GOLD analysis project Ga0307507, IMG submission 207223) | Populus trichocarpa ectomycorrhiza microbial communities from riparian zone in the Pacific Northwest, United States - 7_EM | ecosystem: Host-associated > Plants > Roots > Unclassified | place...
CTTATCCTTAATCAAAGACCAGATATTTCCAATTGGATTGAGATCTGGTGAATTGGTAGGAATTTATAATAGTTTAATTCCATGCTATCTAAACTTTCTTACTCCATATCTTATTTTTCCAATACATAAGAGTAAAGCCCTATTTTAATCTCTTCTTAGCAAGGATCTAATCAAGATGAACCTTCTCCTGTATCACTCACTTTTTAAGATTTTTTTCTGGTTGCCTGCACTATATAGTCTTTCTAAAGATATCTGGTGCAATTGTCTTGACAATTTCTTAATACCTGTTATAGCAATCTTTGAGGGTTTTCTCAACTCTAACTTTATACTGAGCCTTGAAAGTCTCAGGATATCTTCCTCTACTCTCCTTATTGTATTCCTCTTAATCTCCTCCTGCTAGTATATTATGAACAGTAGTAAGAAGAATATTAAGTTGGTAGGAAAAGTGTCTTAAGGGGATGCCATTTTCATATAAATCACATACTTTACCTCGAGTTTATTCACTGAGATGCTTAGAAGAAATAGGTTTTTTAAGATCACTGTGAAGAATAAGAGCTATTATTTCTTAGAATAAAAAAGGAGAAGATATTATGAAGTATTAGTTGGGTGGAAATTATTTTTATAGAGGGGGTTTGTAGTGCAAGTGTGTCTGGAAGCGATGGGTTGCCATGCCGGCGCGGGCGATCGGTTAATTTTGTCCACGTACAATATTACCCTCAGTGTACTGAGTCGTTGTTACCTGCCCTTTAACTGCGGCTAAGAGGATGCTAAAGCATGCGTGGTTCACTTCGTCATACGTCAATCATTTTTCTAATAGATGATTGGCTCGAGGCTTGTATTACCGCTACCTTAGGGTTGAAAAGAGACACTTGAGCTAAAATTAATCGCTAGTAGGGGAGTATCGGCTTTTACAAAAACTGCGACCGCGACAACCAAATGGCATCTGCGAAACTAAAAACGAAGCCCCAAGGATTACAGAATCACAAAGGACTTCGATCGCCAATGCGCAACCCAGAGGGGGTAAGTGCTCTCTCATGCTCTCTAACCCTCAATTAACTAGCTAACGGTAATGAAAGGGGTATATATAAACCAACCAAGTCCTCCTCCTCTCCTTCCGGGGATCGTAACATACACCTTTTCTGTTCCACATAGCTTTGATGTAGCTTCTTCCTCGATGCAAAAATCGTTTCAAGGTTTGGGTCAAGTAGGGAGCCTTCAGCGAGGGAGTAGGGAGTAATATTGCAAGGACGGGATTAAGTGTTCGGCGATACAACAATGTGATGAGGGGACGAGAAGAGAGGGGGAGGAGTTGACGGTATCACTTTGAGGGGTTGGTTAGCTCACCATATGTTGGCGGGGTAGGGAGAAGCATAGAGTAACAGGCAAGTTTCCTGTATGAGATCATTGGAATGTTAGGTCATTGGGGTTTATTTGGTTCGCCGGCCCTTAAAAGGGGTATCTGACGGACTTGCAGATGGGATCTACAATGCTGGGTTGGTAGATATTTTTTTTTGTTGGTGGTTAAACTGGTGTTTTCGAACTCGCATTTAGAGGGGGGATAATTTCATTCGTGTTTTATTCTTTTTCTCAGAGTAAAATGGCTGAAAGTCGATTGTTCTCTTTATGAACTAGCGATTTACCGCCAATTGGACCTGGCCGTGATCATAGAGTGATATATTTTTAGAGGTAAGATGAAGATGGAATCCTTTCAAAACTTCTTATTGTGGTGGTCAAGCACCATACCGGTATGATACCTGCACAGTACTGCACGATACGGCGAAGACGCTTGCCACATGATTCCAGCTTCGGATGCAGGGCTTCCCACTTCTTGTGTCTCTCTAAGCTCGCTAAACACGCGCAACCGTTAGACTCGCAAGAAAACACGATTAACCTGTCAAGAGACGCATAACATTATGCTCGAGCAGGATATGCTCCAACAGCCGTCCACTTATCCACCACCAAAAAAGTTTTTAAAACGCTATTCACCACATTTAGGCTCCTGGCCCACGAAAACCCATTAGGTCCGCCCACCTACCCACGTACTCTCTGCTGATGTTCTTTATCACATACTAGAAGCATCCAATCTAACTGGTTACCTACTCCGCTCCCCTCAGGGCCTTCCCCTATCAGGATCTCTACTTCAAATTCCAGGGATTCTGCGAGGTCATATAACAAAGAGACCCATAAAAGATGTTTCCCAGGGCCTAGCGGTTTCCTCTGCTAGTGTCGGAAAATCCACTGTCGCGGGCACGACCCGGTCATCCCTCGCTAAGAGGAGTAGCCTACATGCTTACATTTTCCCCTCCGCTCATTAAGTCAATCTGGCGCTTGCGTTGGCGAGGCAAGGTAAGCGGACAGGAATCTTAGGCACAGACATATTCGGTCCTTCCATACCTAAATTAAACCAATCGAGTGAACCCAGGCTTTCTCCCCGTAGGTGTTCCTCTTGCGACGCTCCTTGTCCTCCCGCCACAAAGGCGTTTTATTGATTTTATAGATAATTAATTGATTCCACTGAGTAACTGTGGCGTTAAACACATGTCCATGGGGTATCTGGCCGACCAAGAAGCGCCAGTGGCCGGGAGGGGCATGATGGTCATGAAGGCAATGAATCAGATGCCCAACGAGGTCGGGCAGGGTGGGCTCGATGTTTGGGTCCTTGATCTCCCACTAGGAACCGGTGATGTCTAGATTAGCATCACTCAGCAGGCCATAGTAAACGGTGTGTACGGATTTCATTCCTCTTCCACTCAAAACTAATTGCATGTCACCGCCCGCTCGAAAGCTCAAGCATTCTGTCATTTTGCGGGGGAATAATGCTCATCTGGACTCTCATGAGGAATAAGAAGGTGTTGCCAATTAGGTTTACAAAGTAAGATGCGTGCATGAAGTATACTAATTCTAGCAAACAGCCGCTTGAATTGGTTCGACCGCTCATCATATAGCTCTCATTGAGAAAGTCAATGGAATCAACATGTTCAAGAAGGTGGACATCCCCGATGCGTTCTTTACCTGAGGACCAGATCTAAGCCATATGGCAACCCTTATCCCAAAATCCTATTCTCTAACACCTTCTTCCAGCTACTCGGAATGGTGCAGAACATGAGCATATTCACAAGTCCCAACTGCCAGCATGCTATTCGCATTTTCGGAGAGGATGGCGTCGAGAGAGAATGCAAGAAACATGGCATGGAACCTCTCGGAGAAGTTTTTTCACAGGTCTCTATTTGTCAGGATTCTGACTGCGAGAAGCCCACATTAGTATCTGATGCTACGGAGGTACTCGTTCTGGCTCTCCGAGGGATTGCTGAAAGGTCAGCAGAAAGATTTTGGGTTACGTTGATATTTCAAAACTTCACAAAACCGAGTAGTGAACACTCTTGATGTCATCCCACTTGTATCTTAATTTCGTCTCCAACAAAGGGTCGTTTACACCGCATCTCCTGCTGTCTAGCAAGCACCAAAGAAATAATAAACAACCCTCCTATGTACTTACCTACAGAGTATACTTCGGTTTCATATATACCTCTTGTTCACACCCCTCCAATACCTACCTACCTGCTATTCCCTTCCGACGGTGAACACACGAGCATAGGCGCACGGCGAGGAAGAAAAAACACAATCGACCAGGGGATATGGAAAAATATCAATTAGAGGAAAGCGGGAACATGGGAATTGTGTGCCTCCACATCAGACCACACCCCCCCTCCTCCCACCCAAAGCCCTAGCCGACAGGGCGGTTGTCGCATCTATGTCTTTTCATGCAATCCCTGCCTTCCAAGGGAAGAGCTATGGGTACTTGGGCTGGGAGGGGGATGTTGAGAACAAAATCAAGAAGAAGGGTGATTGGGAGTTCATTTCAGGGCGTTAAAGTTAGGGTTGAAGACGCCCGGCCCGATACTTCATTCCTAGGGGCGCTCCCAGCGACGAGGTTGAGGGGAGGGGGAGCAGTCGAAGCCTGCTAAGAAGGACGGTGATGGTGATAGAAAGAAGGCTAAAAACAGCAAGGAGAAGGGTGTGGTTGGTGGCATTGAGCTGAGGGATGGGAAGATTCAGAGAGGGTGGAGTAGGCCGCCTGCTATTGCTACCCCCGCAAAGAGAGATGCCCGGAATGAACAAAAAAAAAAAAGCAAGCTCTAATCCCCCAACGACCAGAACCACCACAACCACCGCCCCATAGTAGTAATAATTCCAAAGGACACTGGGGTCTTCGAACCACTTAGGTAGGCTTTTCGGGCGGAGTGATTGTTTCCGTAGCACTAGACAGTGTACCGGACCAGAGAAGATGTATCTCTCTATCGAAGCGTTGTTGCATCTCTACCATCTCAGCACGCCAGGCTTGTCTGGTTGTGGTGGCTGCAATCCAAGGCCCTGCGGCACTTATCGTAAAGATGGCAAGGAGCTCTTTACTCTTGGACTAAAGACTAAAAAATATTATCCGCAGTTAGTACACAAATATCTCAAGACTATAGGATTTCTGAAGCAAACGAATTCTGCGTGGCATGGTGTATTGAAGGTACGAAGAAGGCGAAATCTGAGTTGTTTGTGGTTTGCATATTTGGAAGGTTACCGGGAAAAATCCACTATAAGTACTGAATTACCCTGCCAGCACGTACAGTAATGTATTGGACCGGGAAGCGGATCAGACTCGGAAGTGGATCAGTAAAAACGCACCAAACCAGCAGAAATATGGGAATCCTAATTGAGGCACAACAGTAATAAGATGCATAGCATACTATTTCAGATTTGCTTGTTTTTGGGGTGAATTCGGAGAATTTATTTTATCCAACTTCCCGTAGTGGGGGTTTGTGCAAAATTCACATGTAAACCGATTCACCTCTGCGTCTGATCCACTTTTAAGTCCAGTAGGCTACACTTGAGAGGAATGAATAGAAAAAAATAGTATTTGGAGCCTTATATTTTCTTAAATAAGGGATAAGGAACCGGTGCTTATTAAGGCACTAGCGAAAAGAATGGGGAGAAAGGTACAGTGCGGCTTCTCTAGATCCAATTACTAGTAGTTGACATCATTATATACTTTCTATATATGGATGCCCAGATGAGGACTTCACGAGTACTATCTTCGCGGCAATATTCGTGGCCCCCCACGATTTTACACCTAAACTGGCTAATTTTAAACACCCCTAACTCATCCAAAAGCAATATAGAATTAATGAATTCAAGCTCTGGTGTAAGCAATTTTCTGAACTTCTCAATAGAAATTATGAGAATTTTCCCACCCTGCTATGAGGGTTGAGAGCTTAGAGTTGTAATTGGATGTGGTTGCAAACCACTCCCACACACTCACACTTTCATCCACCCATCTCACACTCCTACTCTGGTCATACCCTCTCATTCGCGAAGCCACACATCACACCTCTAACCCTTGCTCCCTCAGCCTCGAAAATCGCACATATAATGCATACCACGACCATGCCGTGCCATTTTCCTTAAGGGAAAAAGAGCCCCACTATCCTCTGCCCAGGAGAGCCCCCCTCCTTTAATTGAGAAACAAAATCTCTCACCTCCCTCTAACCAGTAACCAAAATTAGATTTATCGGGAGTGAGGAGCTTGTCATTGATTGGTCATGCATCTCATGTGCGAGTTCTTTCTCCTTCACTTACTCGTCCCCACAGTCTCTAACGTTCAACTCACTAACTAACTAGTTAACGGTAATGACAAGAATATATATAAATTAGCGAGGCCCTCCCCCTATCCTTCCAGCGATCGCAGCAGACGCATTTTCACCTCCACCCATGCCAGCTTTCCCTTTGGCGAACGCCCTTCCCGACAAAAAAAAGACGAAGATTGTTAGAACTCGCACTACTCATAGTGTCCCCGCATCCGGCGCTTTCATTCACCTCCAGCCCCTTTCTAGCAAATCGCATATCTCATATTAATCTACCCTACGCGATTGTTGACTAAGGAATAGAAGACGGGTCCTGGCAGACATGACGACCGACAGGTCGCTGAAACAGGAAAAATGTAAATGACGAATGACCCACCCTAAGATGTCCGTTTCGTTGGTTCTTGGGGTAACAAGAGATTTAGTAAAATTCAATGATAGTATTATTAGTATTTTATATACTGTAGAAACAAATGGCTTTATAGCCCAACCAATGTTGAGGGAGCCCCTTGTACAATTGGGCAGAGGGCCCACGGAGAAGTGGAATCTACCAGACCGCATGGGATAGCAGTCGGCAAGAAAAGAAAAAGAATTTTTAGCAGGGGACTGTAAGTAAATAGATGGGCATTCAAAGGATGGCAGACAGGAGAAACTGGGTTCCACCTCCGGAAAAATAACCAAAACAGTATCTGAAGGAAGAATCAATGGTATTGTGAAAAGCGAAAAGAATCACTGAGGTAATATAAGGCGTTTAAAGCGACTGAAAAGAAAACAGAACAAAGGATAGATAGCCAAGAAATTAGAGGAAACCCTAGATTTGGAGGATAAAATTGAGTCCAAAACGGAGGAGGACTGGGTCGTGGATCGCACCTCCGTTAGTCTCCACCAGTCAATCGTCGTGCTAAATATCGACGCAATCTGTAAGAAGCTACGATCAGTGGCAGGGGGAAAAAGCTCAGGGCAATGACCGCTAGCTTTGGGTTCGGGGATACCAACAGTGAAACCTAGGATCAGATAGGGGACAAAGTGAGGGGAAAGAGAGGCTCGGGATGCTACTTTGCTGTGGATCTCTCATTTGGAGGGTCGCTTGAAGCCCGATGAACTGTGCGACGGCTGGCAGTTAAATTCGGGCCACAGACCGTGTTCTAAACGCTCCGGAGGCCCCACGAGGGCCCGCCGAGGGTGGCGTCCATGAGCCGCGAACGGGAGCGGACTACTTCCAATAGTCTGTCCAGAACAATGGAATCCCAGGGCAGTCATGTTTGGCTCGGACGGCAGGCTCTATAGGTTGAGACATTGATTTTCGAGGATAGGGGTAGGACTGCAGGCGTAACAGGGGATGGCCGGGGGCGATGCGGGACGGCAGAGGACTGTCGGGGGTAGAGATGTTGTTTTTAATGGAGGTAATTGTGGGACTGAAGGATTTTACGGAGTGAAGCAAAGTAGAGTAATTTGTGTTGAAGGGGTTGAGAAGTTGTAAGATGGCAGGGGAAAAGAGGGAAAGCAAAACAAAGCAAATAAGGAGGAGAGAATCGTTATAGAGGAAAGAACTTCCACCGCTTGCGTATCTCACGTGTGCGCACAGGTACAGCTGCTTACAAGTGCTGGACATGAGGGAGTAAGGATAATTGTCGGAGTTTATCATATAGGAGACCCCTGAGCCCACATCCCATCCGTCTCTTGAGCTGTGAGGTGTAGGGCCTCAGCTCACCCAAATAGTGATGGACTATGGTGTAGTAAATAGTTTGTCTAGTCCTATACCCTTGCCTTGGGAACATTGGTCACCGAATTTCGATGCCAAAAAGAATACTCCAATCAGGATATGTTTCCCCTATTTTCAGGAATATTTTGACACAGACAAGGAAACTTCCACCTTCTGGTTCATTCACTTTAGAGTTCAAGAGTGGGTCCAGGGTAATTGCCATCTTTTTGGTTCAGCTCCCTCGTCAATGGTAGAAACCAACTTAAGTTATCTCAATATTCGTCAAGTTAAGGCTCTCGCTACATCTCAGTTTCCGGATCTTGAGGACACACCTTACTCGAATTCTCTACTCGATATTGAAGGATGCAGGCAAAATGTGTCGTTTCAGATTAGACAAAGTTGCTTGCGCGGAAGTTATTTAACCACCAGGCAAGTGATGACTAATGATTGTAATAGGACCTTTTCACGAAAAGAGACTGGTGAGAAGAAAGTCCCTTTTTTGGGGACAGTAGGACTCTAGTGTGGTAGTGTGTATGAAAAGGGAGAACAAGAGTGAAGTCTTTTTTTACATGGACTGTGAAATAAGAGAGTTTTGTTTATATATATTATTTTGAAGTAATACATAGTCTGCCAGGGTGCACACGTTAAAGTTTCCCTAGAAGTTTCATACCAGAGATTCGCTCTGCTCTTCCAGCTACAGTAGCCAGTTCAGTTCAAAAGATTGGACCTTCAATAATGATAGCCTGTTCTGGAAGACTATCAACTAGCTTAATATTCAAGGACTCCTGGATAACTGCTTAGATTAGCAGGCAAAGGGTAACCCGCTTAGAGGAATATGTTTGTCAGCTATTAGAGGAGATGGATTGGGGTTAATGTAGTGACAGGTATGATGCCAGGCTGCTTTGCTTTGTGGGAGTATGATGCGGTACCTGGCTGTCACAGCAGATATTGGGAGTCGTGTCGGCTGCAGTCACAGAAACGGGGTGTGTGGCTGCCTGAATAGATTCCGAACATCTGGATTACAGAGATGATATGTGGGATACTGAGTGTGAAAACACCAACTAATTAGTTAGATGCACAATGCAATAGATGCCAAGCAGGCCGATGACATAGCAGGCTCTCTACGCTGTTTATCCATCATAGTAGCAAAGTTAGATTAGAATTACTGGTACTGGTGGAATGCACTAAAGAAGATATCTGAAAATAATCAATGTGCAATGTATTACAGGACCAGCGAGTAAACTGAATATCAATGGCAGATATAATACGCAATGGCATGCACCATGAATAACTGATGTGAATATCAGATATTTAGTACTGTTATGTTGATTGTGGATCCTGTTTCATCCCCCAAGGAACTTGTAATCCGCAGTGCAATGTCTTTTGTTTGAACAGTTATAGTTAGACAGGACCTCGCCTTCCTTATCTACTATAGACTAAGCAGTTTCTAATATGTACTGCACAGTTTTGCCAAGATGTGCTTTCTCGAAAATAGAATCCGATACGAGCTGTAATAGCCGGTACACCGCTGAGAATTTGTCAGCATCTATATATGTTATGCCAAGCTGTATAATTCTCGGCAATGGATTTGCTCTGCATTTTATTTGTCAGCACAAGGCTGTGACACCGCCAAGCCAAATGGTTGCCATCGGTATTATTTTCTATATAGTTTCCTCTCTTCTCCCAGTTTCCTCTCACAAGACTTCTTGTCATTCTTCTTCCTCTGTTATTAATATTTATCTCCTAATTGACATTTTCTACATTTTTCACCACTACCACATCCAACACAACCTACCAACACTTCGTTCCAGTCTTGTATGAGCTACACAATGTTCCTTTTCTGGTTCTACATAAGTCACAATACTACTACTATAAAACTCATACGGAGCTTTGTCAGAACCTGAAAGAGAATTCGCACCCTAGCACTTGATACAGTTTGGTACGTATCTCTTTATTAATTGATGTTTTGTCATCAATTGAGTATGCTAATTTAAATAATTCAAATAGGGCATAATAGAAAATTGAAGAAGAATCCAATTGGTATCAGCAAGAGGAACTAAGAAAATACAGAGAGAAAAGCCCGTCTGTATAGTAGACATTCTCTTGCTTAAGATGAAGGAACAAGGGGAGGCCATAGGGTGGGTCTGAGGAGTGGTACCACAGCTAAGCTGGAATTGACATTTTATTGAAACCAGAATCTAATACCGGGAAAAGAGACAAGTACTCAAGCAGCAATCAGCGAAGAAGTAGGAGTGCTAAGGGGAATCCTAGAAGGTAAGAAAATCAACATTGTTATTATAGTTGAAGTCTAATGGACAGATAAGTGCCATGCACTCTAGCAACACAGGGAGGGGATAGTTAGTTCTCAGGGCCATCAAAGACGGCACGTATTCTGTCATACTATATTGAGTATTTCCTTTATAATAGTGAAAACAGTACCTATCAATGCAGAGCAGCGAGGACAATCTGGGCACTGTCTCAGCCAGCTTGGAGAAATCCATTTTAAGTTTCTTTGGAAGAAGCAGTTGTTTAAAACATCCAGGATATAACTGGCAACTATTACCTATTGTTGAAGATATTGCAGCATGGGAGTGAAACTGGTTCAAAAGACAAATATCAACAGCTGGGGAGGTAGTCCGAGGTCAATAGGCAGTGGGACCAGCTGAAAATAGGCTGCTGGTTCCCTTGGCACTGGGTCCAGTAGGAGTAGGAAGATAATTACTCGTATCTTGATCCTTTCTGGAACACGGTGCGATGTGGAGAGGCAATTATCTGGGCAGACTGGATGGAAGGTGCACTGGGTATAAAGTCTTGCACTAGACAAGAAAGTCAATGTCCTTGACGAAAGCACAAGGTTGAGAGTGATGGTTCCATCTTAGGGCATCTATCGTGAATAGAAGCATGACCTCATACTGCCTTAACCTAAGTTGTGGTAGTTCCAGACTATACTGATACAAGATGTTATACTGGCACCAGACTATACGCTAGGCCATAGGACCAGGGAGCTACTAGTTATTTATACTCCAATCATCCTTGCCATCCCACCATGCTCTCATTTAATCAATTTCCCATTCTCGCCCTCATAATCTCATCTCATTTCAACTCCACCCGAGTCAGATCTCATCATGCCTGGTTTTCCAAAACCTGGGCACATATCTCTACAACCCAAAATGAAGCCCGCAATTCTCAGTTCTTTACTCAACTTTAACATTATCACCATTGGAATCTAAATGCTAATATACTTTCAGGAATCATAGATGAGAAGGTAGATAGCATGATTAATATTTCCCGTGGTGGGAGCTTGACATATATCGGAAGGCTATATGATAGATCAGAAGGGGATAAGGAACAGGAGAAGAAGTAGAAGGCATCAGATGACAGAGCAGACTGGTACCGAGTCTATAAGGTGGCCACTGGTGTTGGTAGCAAGGGACAAAAACTAATTTGTGTAGTACCTATGGCTTCAAATACCAAAGCAGCTATTATTACACAACTTGGAACAACCCATGGAAGAATGAAATAGAGCCGATAGTTGGTGGAGGGTACAGGGGGTATGGCATAGCTGTAGGCCAATGAATTAGGGGAAGGTTTGAGTGGGTAGGATGTCGGTCTCAATGGTTCAAACATGTCATAGATGGAACCAAGGCTCTACTTTTTTTATTTCTTAGATTACCCTATTTTTTATCTTCTATTCAAGAAATACATCCTGGTTTCCATCAGTACCATCCAACAACCCAACTGGGCTCAGCTGAAGCATAACAATTGTGATTAGTGTTTAACTGCTCCAGTATTGGTGTACTGGTTCGACTTTAATGGAACGAAACAACATGGTAATCTCCTGGGCAGGGCTGAACCAACCACCCACAACTGGCCAACCAAGATAACATGCAACAAGGTTGCTGGCACCATTCGGTTATTCAGTTTCTCATTTCTATGACATTTAGAGCAGTAAGCAGACTGGAGCCTTCTGATACAGGTCGAAGTCTTGAGATAGCCCATAGAGGAACTTGCAAGTGCAAGATGGACAAGTACTAACCTGAATTTTTGGCCTATAATTGGTTCAAGTATAACCTGTTCCTAGGTAACCTGTGATTTGAAGCCCAACATCCTGGGCGACTGAAAGAAGATAAATCTCAGGTTATAAACGATTCTCTGGAAAAGATATAAGAGAGATGAATGACAAATCGAGTAATGTAAACTATGGTGATCCCACTTAGTGCTAAGATCCTTTTCACCCATAGCGACCAGTGCAATATTGAACCTCAATTTGATTTGTTCCATTAGCAATGGAGATATTCCTGTGAAGGTCTAGCCATAGGTACATTTAAATATGCTAAATCAGAACATCTAGCTCTAATTTTATCTGAATTAATTGTTGCTCAATTGTAATAGCTTTAAGATGGCTTATGGCAGAGAGAACATGCATCCTTTGTTAAGGGTATAAAAGTTTAAAGTCTTTCGATGAAGACATTGCACAATCAATGGAAGCAGAGTCTAAGTCTTTTATATTCTGAGTGAGCTAGTGTTTATTTACTTTTTAATAGTTTTTTTAAAGTAATGGTCATTAAAAATATTAATAGGAAACCATATATAAATTGTATCAATTTTACCATAATAGAATTGTAATTAATCTAGTTTGCGTAGTGAATTTAATTTTTCCTCATCAACTTTATGATAGTTATTTAAGTAACCTCCGGAAAAAAGGTTGTACCTCAAATATTACATACATATCTCCCTAGATCTTCTGGCCATAGCAGCCTGCCCTGTCTCCCTTTTGCCTCTTACATTGACTTTTATTCCGCCAAGCCCATCATGCCTGTAACCGCCTCCTGGGTGGTGGTGGGAATCGATAGGGTAATGATAGTATCTCTATACCAAATTGTGGTATGTAACGAGGCAAAGGACCGGAGGCTTAGACTAAGTTGTTGTAACAAACTTCTTACTAGATCGCAACTACCAAGTGGTTTCTAATAGCTAAGTATGTTTGGGTCTTGCTGGACTCTTGAAGCGAACCGAAGAAGTAACTGTTCAACCAAGTATATGGAAAACTCTGTCTGTCGAAGTCTGCCTTCTCGAAGTCCGTAGAATAGCAGGTCTTAAATACAGTTGTCAGGCTAACCGGAGCCTTGTAAACAATAACCATAAAGACTCGCAAAAAGGTAGCCTTGAAACGTTACATAAAACATATCAAATATCAAACGATACTTTGACAAATAACTAAAACATACTGAGTATCAAACGATACTCGAAACCAAACATAAAACATCATGAGTATCAAACTCAATCATAAAACATACTCAGTATCAAACGATACTCAAAACCAAACATAAAAGATCCTGAGTATCAAAATCAATCATAAAACATACTGAGTATCAAACGATACTCGAAACCAAACATTAACCTGTACCGGTTACACCCCGAAAACAAAATGAAAACATCATTTCAAACATAAAACAAAGAAACCTAAATCTCCTCGCAATCATAGTCGGTATCCAAATGGGGTTCCCAGAAACCAAAATCCACCGTTGGTTCCTCAGAGTGCTGCTTATAACCATCCTTAGTATGAGTAAATCAAACCGTAATATAACCGGAAAAAACAGTAGGAAATTTCTCCCCTGGCATGTTGTCCGTCCACCATGCCTGAACCAGGTCCTCCCTGTTTTCAAGTCCTTCCACTGGTTCCCAACTATTCTCGCTATTTGGGTACCCTTTCCATTTCACCAAGAACTGCCCTCTGCCATGCCTCGTCCTATGGTTAAGAATGGTCTCAATTTCCCATTCATTTTCATTATCGATTAGTATAGGTGCCGGTTTGGTGTGGGCCCTTCCAGGGAATGGTTCATCATCGTTAGGGTGGTAGGGTTTGACAACTGAGCAGTGGAATACTACTCTCTGCCGTCGATATATCCTCAAATCCATTCTAACTGTGTAGTTCGGGGTATGTTCATCGAATTCGATGACAATAAAGGGGCCTCTCCATCGTGGTTGTAACTTCCTGGACCTGCCAGATTCCGTCGCAAAATCGTCACCAAATATCATTACCATTCCCCCAATTTCAACAGGTTTAACATCGTCCCTCCTCTTGGCTGCAGTCTTGGTAGATCTAACTCTCGCTAGCTTCAGAGCCTGGTATGCTGCGTTCAGGATTTCCTGGTGTCACTTGTAATAATCGTCAGAGGCAGGAACCGCAGAAGGGTAGACTCGGTAGGTGTCTAAGAGGGGGTAGTCTCGACAATGGACCGCTTTGTATGAGGACATGTTGATAGTATCAGAGTGGCCAGCCTTAGAATATGCTGCCACCTCAGGGAGGGAGGTGAGCCAATTGGTTTGGCGGAGGTTGGTGACGTTTCTCAGAGCAGTCTTGAGCTCCCTGAATTTCGGTTCAGCCTGCCCATTCGTTTGGTGATGGCTGGGCGCAGCCATTCATGTGTTCGATCCCCATATTCTTAGGTGTCTGCTTCCAGAACTTAGAGGTGAATCATGGGTCAGCATCACTGACAATTGAGGTAGGTACACCATGACGTGTAAAAATATGGTGGCGGAGTAGCTCAGTAGTCCGTACTGCCGTTGCAGTAACTGATGTTGGGATCAGCCAGCTGGATCCCACTGCTCTATCCACTACTACCAGGACCGAGTCCTGGCCCTTTAATTTGGTAAAGGGGCCCATTAGATCAATAGCATAGCTTGAAAATATCTCGGAGGGGAAAGGGAGGGTTTGGGCATCACCCGCTGGTAGGGTCTTGCGTTCTTTGTTGGCCTGGCCTCGCTCGCATTGCCTAAGAAAGTCCCTGAAATCCTTCACCATTCCTGGCCAGTAGATATATTGAGATGCATACCGAAGGTTCCTATCTGCGGTGTGGTGTCCCTTGGTGTGGATCTCGCTGATCATTAGTTCCCTACGTGTTTCTCCATTGATCCCATGTCCCTTTGGTATGTAGAGACAGTCCTCTCCTCCTCGAGTGGTCGCATAGAGTAGGCCGTCACGGATGCGGTAGTGGTCCATTTTTCCACCTCGGCAGGTGTTGTTAGAATCTTGAGCCAGTTGGTATACAGGGTCGTTCCTGTACCCTTTGATCATCTGCTCCCTCCATATAGTCTCCATTTGGTTCATGGCTTGAGCCACATCTCTTTCATCCACGATTATTTCCCACATGGTAACCTGGCTTTCCTCCTCTTCTGCAATATCATTGTATCCCTGGTAGAGGTTTCTCTCGTGGTGGGGTAGCTTTGGTGGTTCAATAACTGGAATAAAGTTGTGGGAGGCAAGTGGCCCTCAATAGAGGGGCTTGGTAGGTGAGGGTCTGGGGGCCTGGTACACCAGGCACTCAGGGCTTTTGCAGGGGACATTCGTAGTAGTGCAGCCTAGGGCTTCATGTAGTCTTCTTTTGATCTTTGACAGTTCTGGTCGAGGTCGAGGGGAGAAGATAGTTTCCTCATTGACCTCCACATCCAGAGCGTCTTGCATTGCTCCTTGCTGGGGGTCATCGAGTGGGGGGCTGCTTCTCAACTCGCCTGAATAGACCTTATTCCTAATCATATCATCTTCATGAACAGGGCAGATCAGCAGGAAACAATCTGACCGGTGTTGGGCTGCATGTGGGATTTCCTCGTCTCTCCGGCCGCTGCTTATGCTCCGATAGTCATCTCAACGGTTGATAGGGTCCTTGTTTCCTTAATCGCTGGGAGCAAGCGCAGCTCGATGGATACTGCAGTTGCTGCTGCAGTCGGAGTGGTTATGGTTGGAGTTAACCTCAAGGACTTCAAATCGAGAGATGTCTTCTGGATTGGATTTGGTGAAGTGGCTAAGAGGAGAAATGACATTCTCTGAATTTTGCTGAGTAGGGTCTTGCACAGTATAGGGATAACTTTTGTCTTCTGTGAAAAGGCATGATAAAGCGTTCGCTAAATAGTTCCATTGTCCTGGCCGGTATCTGATTTTGTCCTAAACTGGCCTATGTATCCTCGCCCCCTAAGTTGCTTCTTTGTAGGTGTTCTGCTTGTTTTGAGGTACATCAGGGGCTGGTCATCAGTGACTATTGTGAATTCGTTTCCTGCCCGGAGGTGATGGAATGCTGTAACGGCGTCAACTATCGCCAATGCTTCCTTGTCTGTAGTGCCATAGTTCATCTGGGTGTTAGAGAACTTCCTACTATGGAGCGCTGCCGGTCTGGCTGTATCAACTGTTTCTCTTTGTACTACCCAAGCACCAACTCCTGTGTCAGAGGCGTCGGTTATCAGCCATATTGGTAATGCTGATTCATGGTCGATTGGTTTCATGATCTGGTTGCGTGCTGCAGCTCGCTTAATGTTATCCATGCCGTGGTCATGTGTTGCAGTCCACACGAACTCCTCTGTTCCAGTAAGCGAGGTCAGGGGTGCTGTGATCGATGTCAAATGTGGTATAAATTGGCTAATGTAATTGACAACTCCAAGAAATTCCTCTAATTGCTTCTTGTTCTTTGGAGTAGTCCATGCTTCAATTCTCGTGATCTTCTCAAGTGATGCTCTCAACCCCTGATCGTCAATGATATGTCCTAAAACATAAATGCTTGCGGCAAAGAATTCCGACTTCTTTCTGCTAGGGTAAAACTGGGCTTGTTTTCGTTTATCGCACACCATTGCGATGTGTTTCAGGTGGTCTTGTTCTGTATCGGAATATATGAGAATATCGTCAATATAAACCCACATGAATGGTCCTATGTCATTGGCGAATAAATCAGACATTATTGGCATGAATGTTCCTGGTCCATTCATGTCTCCTTGTAGCATCACTTTGGTACCGAAACATCCAAAAAGTGATTTGAAACTGTTCTTATCGACATCCTTGGACTCCACCCTGGTCTGAAAGTAGGCATCACTCAGGTCCATCTTGCTTCGGTATCTCGCACTTCCTAGCGAGTTCAGGATCATTCTTTGGTTTGGAATGATTGCATTGTCTTTGATGGTTATCTTATTCCTTGCTGTGAGATCGACCAGTGGTCTCATTCTGATTTTATGTTTCTTTTCTTGAGCGAAAATAGGTGCTGCTCCATGGACTGCTTTTCGTTCAATAATCCCTTGTTCCACCTTCTCATTTATCCATAAACTCATGTCCTTCGCGTATCTTTCTGGAATTGAGTACGTTGGTAAGTTCCTTACTTCCTTTCCTGGTATTCGGCGGATTTCGTGGTTTATCTTTCTAAGTGGTGGCAGTCCTTCTGGTATGGCTTCTGTGAATACCTCTCGGTGTTGGCCCTTTACATCTTCTGTGGTGACGATGGCTGCCCTGATATGTCCGCTGGTTGGGGTGCAATTGATCCTTATCCCAAATTTGGGGAAGTCAATGGCTAACCCGCCGCATTCGATTATAGCTCCTTGTTGTTTTAGAAATGGCATTCCTATAAGCCCGTCGTACTTCGCCAGGTTTCCAACTAGCATTTTGTTTCCTTTTGTCTGCAGTTTTCCTACTGCTAGGTCAACAGTTCAATCTTTATTGCTCTCGGATAGTGATCCCTTCATGGCCATAAGTATCTTGGGTGGTTCCTTCATTTCTATGCATGGTATACCATGGGTAGTGACAAAGGCGGTACTAATAAGACTTGCTCCCGTCGTCCCTGTATCAAACAGGACCATTGCTTCTTTTCCATTAATGAACATAGTACCTTCAAGCGCATGGTGTGCCTTGATCGTGGTAGGGTGAGTGGCTTTTGTAGCCACATAGCTTTCAAGTTCCAGGGTATTGATGTATACCTCATCATATTCGCAGAGTTCTGTTGCTGGATTGGATGAAGCTTCCTTCTTGACCTTCGCCTTTCCTTTGTCCTTCTTGCTTGGACCATCCTTTGCCATATGTCCCTCACCACCACAAGTAAAACAGGCTCTTTTCTTTCTTTGTTCCTTCTTCTTGGCGGTGTTGCCATCGTTATTGAACTTTTTCTTGGGTTTGTGTTCTGTCTTCTTCTTGGTGGATTCCTGAGGTTTTTTATCATACCGTTCATTGCCATATGCTCCTGTACTTCGATGGATAGACTCTTGTCTTTCTGCCATAGCAATAATACTGTTGATATCCTCGTCTCCAGTGTACTGAGTTTCCACGTCTTGCCGGAGTCTTGGGTGCATACTGGTAAAGAATTGTTGTATGAAAGCGTAGTCACTTATACTGTCTTCTGGTAGCCCTGATCCATGCTTGAGTAGATCTGTAGCTATGATAGATATTTTCTGGACTTGTCCATTCCACGTTTGCCTGATGCTGTAGAACTTCCGATAGGTATCGTCCTTATGCTTGGATGATTGGAATTGTTTAGTGAGATAGGGTACTACTAGGTCTCTTGTGCAGTTTTCTCCAAATAGCTCTGCCGCTTGGAATGCCGCTTCTTGGGCTAGTCCTTCTGTATAGACAATCCAGTAGTTACCTGTTCCTGCAGCATTCTGGGATACATTGTGCAATCGTAGATAGAGTTTGACTGAGTTGTACCATCTATCAAATGCCTCCGGTTTGAGGTCTTCGCCATCACCTCTGAACTTCTTAGGTGATGGAACCTTGATACTAAGCCTTGGTAAAGCTTCTGGTACTGGTTCAGGACCTGGTCCGCCAGCTCCTTCACCATGGTCAGACATGTGGTCTGAGTTGCTGCTTGAGCTGTCTGGATCGCCTGCCGGTGCCGCTACTAGGGCTATGCTGGTTATTCCTTTTTGTGGAGACTCAGGGAACTCGCCGGCGGTGACTGTCGCTGCCTTTGCTAGTTCTGTTGCTGACTCCACTAGATCTCGTTGATCGCTATCTCTGGCTAGTTGCCTAGCTGCTTCATCTATTGAGAACTGTTCTTTTGTAGGTGCTTTGACAAATCGTCCCTGTTCGTCTCTAGCTCGTTGTTGAACCTTCTTCTTGGGAGGTTTACTCCCACTGCATTCCTGGTGTTCTTCAACCTTGATGACTTGTTCAAGTTAAAAAAATGTAACCGCCTCCTGGGTGGTGGCAGGAATCAATAGGGTAACGATACTATCTCTATACCAAAGTGTGGTATGTAACGAGGCTAAGTACCGGAGGCTTAGACTAAGTTGTTGTAACAAACTTCTTACTATATCGCAACTACCAAGTAGTTCCTAATAGCTAAGTATGTTGGGGTCTTGCTGGATTCTTGAAGCGAACCGAAGAAGTAACTGTTCAACCAAGTAAATTGAAAACTCCGTCTGTCGAAGTCTGCCTTCTCTAAGTCCGGAGAATAGCAGGTCCTAAATACACTTGTCAGGCTAACCGAAGCCTTGTAAACAATAACCATATAGACTCCCAAAACGGTAGCCTGGAAATGTTACATAAAATATATCAAATATCAAACGATACTTTGACACAATAACTAAAACATACTGAGTATCAAACAATACTCGAAACCAAACATAAAACATCATGAGTATCAAACTCAATCATAAAACATACCGAGTATCCAACGATACTCGAAACCAAACATAAACCTGTCCCGGTTACAATCCCTTCAAGAGACTCAATTGCAACTTCCAGCATCATTCTAGTTCTGCTTCCGTCAGTGCCCCCAGGGGAACTCTCCTGGTCATAGGGTATCACATAATTGACCACGGTACTTTTTTGATTTTCCACTCGCACCATGTTGGCCATTATACCTCTCAATTGCCCTTGTATACTTGCAGCAGAACCCTGCCCTGTCTGAGTACCAGTTTACACTGGGTACTTTCTCTTCTTCTTGATATCTTCGTTATATACTCGGTCCCCTCAGTGGCCACCCCAATAAAGCCTTTCTTCAGGGCATACAGTAAACCTCCCAACATTATACCTTTCCCACACATCCTCTCCGCTTGATATCCTATGCTGCCCTAATTGCTTCTCTTTCACTTCCATCACCTAACATCAGAGACCTTGTATGTCCTATCATCCTTTCCAAGACCTTATGGGTTACACAACTTTTGCTTATTTTATTTCATATTCCCTCCTCAGCAAGTCTATCTACTTCCTTAGTCAACCTTCGTGCACTGAGCCACATTCCTGTTATACCACCCTATGTTTCTACCACGAGGTATCCAATATATTCTATTAAATGTTAATAAACCAATCCTATGATTGCGCAATCAGTAGTTGTCATCACCTCCTGCAGTCTCGGGTACTACATGTGCCATGCTAATAATCTCTTTGATACTTCCTTGAAAAAGCATTTGGGTTGTTCTATTTGGCTTATTCGCAGTACCCCAAGTAAATATTACATGTTCTGTAATGTCAGTTATCTTCCCTAAATGTGCAAAAAACATCTTATATATTAATATCAGTCTCTATAATTAACCAGTTCTTTTGTCTAGAACTTTCACTTTTCGAAACAGAACCAGCCGGATAAAGCCTTTTAATATCTCATGAATGTCGCGATTTCCTGAATTTGCGGGTATCCAAAGATTCCTACCCTGCCCTGTTGACCTCCAAAGCTGGGTTCTTGTTGAATGAAGCTAGTGCTAAATAACCTCTCTCAAATCAGGAAAGCTCTCAACTAAAACCCGTAGAAGCTAAGCTGTCCCAACTAGCAAATTCTTAACTGAATCCACTTCATGCTGTTGTCTCTTGGATATTTCCATCGATATTCATTCCATAAAAGCTTCAGAAACTCTCTCAAACTGCGCTTGAACTGTACCCTAGGTTCAAGGCTTAGTGTAAAGCCCTTTGCTTGTTTATCACTGGTTTCACCTGCGATTGGGGCTCTTTGTGGCCTGGTTCCTCCTTAATCAGACGTGGTAGATTGGCCGGAATTTTTATTTCGGGAATTGTCAAGCTATCCACTGTAACCGTGGATCGCATTAATTGCTGCCTTGCATTACTTTTATTAGACATCCTATAACACATCAGGATCATTGTTTTGTGGGTTCTCTCACATCACCTACGAGAATACATTTGAATATTCTCAAACCATCATACATGGTCCCTCAAGTGACCCAGTGAGTCTATTTTAACAATATAAGAGTCAACATCCTGATGATATATATCCGCGACAATTCCATTTAAATCTCGAGATTGTTCATGTATGAACCATGTCCTTCTGCTGCTGAAGTTCCCACCAACCAATCTTGATTAAACACTGCTCAATTCCGACCCTGAATCATGGTAGTGACATATCTCACTTTCCTGGTAGTGAACTGAGCTTTCAGTGCTCTTCAAAAACCACTTGGAAATAATGAACTACTTGTAGATACTGTTCAAAGTACTGAAGCGTCTCATTGGTATGGCTTCTATAGTGTATTATCAGTTTAAAGTCAAAACTGTATGAGACACAACTAACAGATTTGGTGAATATGGGATGTTCTGCGGCACTTTGATGGCCTATCGAAGCTGCGAAACACAGTAGTAAAACTTGAACGAGATTACTAATCTCTTTCCTGGTCTACTAAGAGATCAGACTGTAGTCTTAGTTCCACGAGGGATCATTATGAGCAGCAAAACTCTTCCAGATGGCATCAAATGATTGTAGCTGCTTGTATTTGTTCCGATATCGGACACCCCATTTCGGAAGTTATGTTCTGAATATACCCAGGTACACCCCATGGAGAATATCTAGGTTGCGCAGGTCGGAGTGCTGAATCTTCAGAAGCCCTAAAAGCAGGCTTGGAAGCAATTTGTAAAAAAGATCTGTTAGTTCTTGCTTGGTGTAATGGTTGTTAGAACACTATTTGTTGAAGAGAGATTCATACTTTTTATAATTACGTTTGGCTAGAGAACGTCGCAAATAGAATCCTAACTGTTCCGGTCGAAGCTTACCGACAGCCCACTGATTTTGTCCAATACTGTATAATATGCCATTTTCCAACTGATCTACAATCCAGCCGCGAGAGGTCAGAGGCATAATCAGACTGTTCAATTGGGATAAACAACCCAAAGTCTGGGGTTCTCGAGTGCAACCATTGAGCGGAGCATGATATCTATTCAACTCACAAAGAATCTCATTGTGGACCTTGCTTAGTGGAGCATACCTCGCTACTACCACTCCTGTAATGAAATCAACCATTGTCACTACTATTTCATAGAGCTGACATTGGATATTGCCTATTAGAATTTTCCCTAGTAAAATATCAATCCTAACTTGTACCTTTCCTATCTGTTATAGTTTCCTATTGGGTAGTACTTTCCTTGGTTCGATTATAACTACCTGCATTCCTTGTACCCAATTGGAATACTCTATCCTTCCCTCCATGTATCACTGGTTTAGTACATTAGTGATCATTCATTACTTGGATGATTCCATAACTTGTTTTGTTAGTTATATCCTGTTGCTTTTGCATCTTTCTTGTAGGACTTAGTTGTTTTCACTTTTATCTTAGTGTAGTAGTAGCTTAGCATCCTCATTTGGACAAGATAGTAGTTATGAGATATTTGTATTTAAAGAGCACGAGATCACTTAAGGATTCAAACTCTTAAGCCTTATAGGAACACTCACTTAAATATACTAAGTTGAACGCGCAGTTTATTAGTCTCTCATCTTAGCATATCTCTTGGAGAGATTTCTTTCGATGCTTTTCTACTGTGTCCCCAGAGTATCGCTGGATCTCTCACGGGGAATCGCGCTATACTTAGGAGTAGGCAAAACCTCATATCTGTGGGGGGATGAGCAAGACGGCCAAAAGGAGGGTTGTATGTTTTGATTCCTAATTTCACCAATAAGATACGATATTCCAAACACTAGTATTGATAGGCCATATTTTCTTATCTGCTGAGAAATGAGTGGAAAAGGTGAGGTCTGAGGTATATAGGATTATTACTAGCGTCGCTCAATCTGGCAATTCCTCCTTTGTTAGCTGTCAATTTGTATCCTAATTGTTAAAATATTCGCGAAGGTTCCATATTACAACCAGGATCCAAGCTGTTTGGATAAGGCGAGTTCAGTTTTGGAAAAGGTAGCGAATTATGGTAGTTGAGGCGATGGTTGTTTTATTGGCACGTTAGCTGCAGTGGAGATGTTTTGCGAATGCACAGGAAAAGTACTCAGGAGTTAGGAGAGTTTGGGAATTGACACAAGGGGAAGTCCGATGTTTGAGACTAAGGTACACTGAGAGATGGAAAAGAAAGGGTGTTGGACTACACTGATTAGGAAACCACCGTAGGTGTCAGCAGTGTTAAGGATTACTGTACAGAAGGAAATTGTGTGTCAAGATGAGAATATTAAATGAGAAGGAAGGAAGAACCGGCTGGAAGGTGGTTTGAAGTAGTTGGTTTGGAGAAGAAAAATGTTGGAGGAAGATGTGATGGAGACTCAGACGATAGGAAGGAAACCGTTTCTGTAACGAAGGGATTGTGTATATCTAGGACTCCTCCTGGTGGGGAAGAAGAATAAGTACCACAACACTATCTACTCTCATATCCAATTTATTAGACAATGAAATGATATAGAAGCGTTGTGAAATCTCGTCTTACAACATACCGGTATTGTACACCACCAATCAGCCATGTGAATCTCCGAAAAACCTTGCTCAGCTGGTTTTTTGGCATTCCATTCCCTCACAGAAGTGTAAACTATATCTTGAGCAAAACAATTTTCACCAAGTAGATATTTAGCACATTCAACAGGATTGGGCATAGATAACCTTTGTGTAAAGGAAGCTTCGTCTGTCGTTCGCCCTCGATACCTTCCTATTTTTATTTACAATAGTACTTGTAGTGATACCTTAATGTACAGCTTTATTAAACAATACAAACTTCTTTTCCCTGTTCTTCATCCACATACCTGACTCCTACTCATCAACACTATCAAGCAGCCGTCAACCAGAGTTAATATTACTGCTTTGAGTGCCCATCGCTTTATTAAAATATCTAAAAAAGTGCTTCTTTAGTACCTTCATCAGGAAAATGTCGGAGCATGGTCCACGGTGGTCCTGAACGCTCCTGGTCTACCAAGGGGGGTCGTGGTCCCCGTGGTCCACCTGGTCCATATCTGATCCATTCTGATCCAGACCTTTTGAAATTTTACCGAAAATGTGGACCAGGGTGGATCAGGGTGGACCAGGAGGACCAGGGGGACCATAACCCCCCTTGGTGGACCAGGACTGGTTTTTACATTTTGCTGATGTTTACGTCAACAAACCACTGGGCAAACTCAAATTAAGTCTTGTTGCTGAATGCTGATGCTGTCTTGTCTACGATGATTTTGTGATGCACAAGATCCTGTACCGCTCTTCCCCCGGTAGGGTGTATCGTCGGGATTGGTGGTCTCAAGCATGGTGTTCTTTCCTCAGTTTCCGAATAAGTGAGACTTTTCATATCCAAAAAGGTAACGTTTACATCACTCCTGAACTCACTTTAGACGATATTCAATTCCTTTGTCTCAAATGCTTTGCTGTAGTGATTGCTGGTGACGTCACAGTCTACAGGCTGTGCACTTTTTCCAGGATGTTCTTCATTACAAATGGGCCGGTTAAGAGTGTGCTAAGGGTATACAAAGACTATATGCGCTGTTTTCATATGGTTCAGGTACCATATACTTGACTTGTATTTTCTTCTAAACTACAGGCCTTGAGACACTTGTACTATTCTAGAAGAAATTAGATTCCTCAACAGCCCAAACCAGAACGGAAAATGAAAAATCACTTTTCAAGACCAATCTCACTTTGTGCTTAAATACATGTGGTAATTGAATACCTAGTTTCTTGACCGGAAGTGTACTGTAGTAATGGATAGTACACAAAAAGGTACAAATAGGACAAAGTTCTTCACCCTGTATTGTGAATTCTTGAAGATATTATGCTATCAAGGGATAGAAAAACTCGAATAGTATTGAGATACATTATATGCCCTGTTCATAACGAGTCCTTGACATGTTCTGTCTCACCTATCACTGACAAGATTGTAATAACAGTCGAGATTATATCTGTTTGTTGGCACAAAACTCCTTTTTCACATGCAAAAAAGAACTCAATGCGGTGCCGTTTCATTGGGGTAGCCTCTCCACCGGCGTTTTTATATTTGTTGTACATGGTGCAAACAATTAGAATTGTACCTTTAACCTCATATACTTTGTTCGGACCATTGCAGACACTGAAATGGCTAACGTAATATTATATGTTCCAATACCTCCATATTCCTTATCTGAACTGACACCAACAAAGTAGGGGTAGCAATAAGTCCATCAATCACCGTGGTCTACCTTCATACTCCCCTGAAAAGCTTGTACATTGTTTATTTGACACATCTTTTCAAGTGAATAAGTTTACCTTGCTCTATAGTTGCCTCATGGTAACTATCCACTTGTACTATTTGGTAGAGGCAAAAACCGCCCTTTGACATTCAAGATATGACAGTGAATAGTCTGTTTCAAGTTGGTCAGAATTGTCAAAACTCTTTTTACAAAAGTGAACAACTTGACTAGAACATTATTTCTTCTTAAATAAACCCTCTTTCCACTGCTTTTTCTCTCTGTTTCTCTTCTTCATACTTCAAATTACCCGACAGTCTCGCAATGTCCTTCTTTGACCTAAACAGGCAATCTTTCTCTTTCCAATAATCCATTTATATACTGACATTCCTACTTTTGCGGGATCATTCTGCCTTAGTCACATTTCACACCAAGTCTCTTGGCAGCACACATTCAACTCTCCCAATGTCAAGAATGAGCCTTTACCAATCGATTTTTAAACTATATTGATTAATATATATAAAAACTTATTATTGAATCAAAGCTTTCAACCCCTTGGCGTGGGGCTTCTAACTTGATAAAGGTCACCTTATCACTCATTGCATCTCAATCAAACCCTTGTCCTCATGAAAAAAGGTCAGTAACAGTTGATATTAGCAGACCGTTTTCTACCCATAAAGGTAGTGTTCTCACATCACTTATCCCTTTAGTTTATTTCTGCCGCCCGCTAGCAAAAGACCCCTTAGAAGCCTAGTCTTTCTTGCTTACTTCTGCGAGTGAAGGACTGTATAAGATCTACAATGAGCTGGTAGATAGCTTGTATGTCCTCCTCAAGGTCCTTTTGATATGACATGATAGTTGACAGCTCTCTAGACCAGTTCTCATAGTGGGTACATGTTACAATCCTCTTCTCTCCGGGTGATACTTGCAGCAGGTAACCGATGGTCTCCTAAGGATCACTTCGTCTTAGCCCGATAGCTATTGCGATAGCTAAGTCCGTTGACTCATATCTAGCAACGTCGATCACTAGGCTCATATAAGGCAGTTGTCCCTTGATTCCCAAAAGCGTGATGGATAAAGATCTTTCTATTGAAGGTATAGTCTATAAAAGAACTTAGATGGTTGATTGAAGAACCCAAATTCTATGCCTTTTTTTTTTTTTTCATTTTCATTTTTTTTTTTTCATGTGCTTTGTATTAACAACTACTGGGAACAAAGACTACGTGTAGCACTAGCTATGATAAAGAAAAAACGTCATCCCCACTTATCCACCCAGCGCTAGGGAAAGAGCCATCAACCCAAGTATCTCTGGTACGAGACCAACCGCACACCAGCCGCGCAAAATAAGAAATCAAACTCCGACTGAAGGGGCGAAACAAGAAAGTCAAATAAATACACGGGAAGGAATCAACAGGAAAACCCTTGCCATAGACACCATCAACAAAATAAATAACTGTTATAACCACTATGAAACCCAAAGTAACCGACAATGAAAGAAGAACAATGGGGGCGTGGGAGCCACTAAAACCATTGCGGCGTTGCAAGCATTACTCATGAACCCAGGGCGTTGACATCCGCCAGCGACGCAGTGCAATACAACGACTGAGCCTAACCATGGAGCGCGACCGTGGAGAAATCACACGGTGAGCCGAAGGGGCAGTAGGGTGCCAGCCAAGTGTGTGGATTGTAGCTGTAACCGAGCAACAGGCGGAGACCTTAAGGGGGAGAGGAGGGGTAGACCCAATAACCGTGGAAACTATCGGTAACCCTGTTCGTGTGTGACTAGGCAGCCTCTAGCGGAAGTGAAGAGAATAGAGAAATCGACCCTAGTCTGTTGAAAGGTTTTCTCCTACTGCGAACTGTAGTCCCAGCCATCTGTAACATGGGCGAGAGGGTGTTGCCGACAGTGCCAGCGCTAAGCGAGGCAGTGAAGCGGGACTGAAGAGAGGGGGGAGCAGAGCCAAACGACCCCTAGAAACAAGGACGCCAGGGCCCAAGGACATGATGAGGGAAGTAAGGCAGGAGGGCGGGGTGCAGCTCAGGGAGGGTGTGGGTGCAGCGCACTGAGAGTGCGGGGGTGGTGGATGTTGACAATGAATTCTCAGCGTGTTGAGATTTCAATCGCCGGGTGTGTAAGGGAGATGGTTTGTGACCCAAATCCCCTGCCACGAGGGTGCTCTTATATAGGGGTTCTTCCCTCCACCCTAACCCTGCGTGACTCGTACCCTCGCGTCATGCGACTCATGACTCATAGTGAGTCATAGTGTGAGATCCATAAGCTGACTCGTCCGAGTCAGCTGCGCCCTATCTCGCAACCAATCAAACCCTATAAAACAAGTCATATACCCTAACAGGGTCACATGCGTGAAACCCTTGACTCATAAATATGAGTCACGTGCGAAATACATAAACCACATGACCACAATGGTGCGTCATGTCAAAAACCAAATGACCACAATCGTGCGTCATGTCAAATATCAACCAATCACAATAAACCAATGACACGCTATTGCGTCGTCATATAAAACCCTGTGAGTCACCTGATCTCATAGCGTGAAAGATAATAAACCGATGACTAATAACTATTAGTCATGTGAGAGTCTGCCTTGCTTGGTCACCGTTTGTGACATTAGCTCTCTTCCCCCTCTCCCATCGGTCCCATGATACTAAACTCGTTCCTTCTACAGCATACCCCAGATGTGGCGCATCCTCTGTTTGGTTCGATTGTGGGCTTGTTGTAGTTTTTCCTTTTCCTTATCGAGTCGTTCAAGGTTGTTGTCTTTTGCCACAATAATTTAGGCGGCGCGGTCCAGTTGGCTTCGGAGGTCCGAGATCTCTGCTTCGATTGCTTCCACCTCCGGAACACTTTTTTCGCTCCCCTCCCCTCCTAATCGTGTCCTCCCGACTGTTCTCCTCCTTTGTTCCCTCCTGTCATTCTTTGACAGGGTCCCTTTTTCTCCCACTTGTCTAGGGTTGTATTCAGCATCCAACTTTTCCCACCGGTGTTCTTTGCAGTTGTCGTTATAACAGTGCTCCCAGCTCGTGAGGTCTCCGTGGGCCCTTCTGGCCCTTCCCTGACGAGGTTGTTGTTGTGGGCCCCAGTCCTCTCCTGGGTTTGCTTTCATCTCTTCTCGCCAGTCGTGGTCGTGGGCGACACCCGTTTCTCTCGATCTCCTGGTGCATTGTGGGTACCCGCCTGACCCTTGTTTTTCGCCGAGATGGATTTGACATCCATCCTCGGTACAGTCCGTCCAGTTCATGGAGGCGTGCCCCACCTGCCTTTCTGTTGAGCCGGAGTAGTCTCGGCTAGTGCGGGTAGCCTTGCGTGTGACGCGCTTGGCCTCGCTCTCTGCTGTGTGCGAGTATCGTCGTTGTTTGACGACGGGTGGAGGTGCGGAGGACGACCTGTTGATCATGACGTGTATCCACTCTGGGCTTTCTTGGGTAGCCCCGGTGGAATCAATGGACTGTGCGTTCTGCATTGTTGCAGTTTTCTGCGGGGTACCAGAGTATCTCATGTTCTGGTGAGTAGCGTTTCCACATAGCTCGATATTGCAGTTAGTTGTACTGGAGTCGAGAGTCGATTATTTCGTCGAGTTCGTATTCGTCTTCCCCATCTATCTGAATAGGAGGACGTGGTTCTTGGTTTTATGAGGTGAATCAATTGTCTTATTAAGCTTTGAGTAGGGAGCTGTGGAAGGTGTTGTGTATGGCCATGGACGGTGGCAGGGCCAGCTTATATGCGCTTGTCCCAACCTTCGCCAAGACTTTGAATGGTCCGATTTTCTTGTAGTCCAACCTTTTTGACGGTCTTATGGTCTTGATATTGGGTGGCAACAACCACACTCTATCTCCTGAATCTAGATTCGGATCAGGTTTCCTGTGTAAATCGTGGTACTTTTTTTTTGTCGTAATTGCCCGTCCACCATCTCGTTTCTTAAGGACTCATGTAACTGAGTCATTTCTTCTGGTTTCCTTTGTTTTCCTTGGCTCAGATGACCGAGCATCTCGTATTGGGGGTAGACCCCGTAATATACCAAGAAGGGTGTGTTTTTGATGGTTTCCTCATATCCGTTATTTTATGCAAAGTCTGCCCGTGGTAGGTAACCACACCAATCATCTTGTAGATAGTTGATGAATGCTCGGAGGTATTGTTCCAAGATGGCGTTGGTCCGTTTGGTCTGTCCCTCTGTTTTTGGGTAGAAAGCCGTGCTAAGTCTTCGTTCGATTCCTAATTTCCCACTACTTTCGTTCCATCAGTCCGAGGTGAATATTGTCTCCCTGTCGGTGATGATCTCGTGTGGTAGTCCGTGTAGCCTGACTATCCCTTTCAGGAAGAGATTGGCGAACTGCCGTGCGTCGTGGCCCTTTAAGCATGCAATCCAATGGCTCATTTTGGTCAGCCGATCAATAACCACTAGTATGGTTTCATATTCGTCTGATTTTGGCAGGTCCGTAATGAACTCCATAGCTATTGATATCAATGGTCGGTTGGGGGCCTCATTTGGGTTCATCAATGTATACGGTGCATGTCGGACCACTTTGGTCCTCTGACATGTGTCGCAATTTTTTATAAATCTTTTAATATCTTCTCTTACCTTGGACCACTAATATCGTCTGCTGCTGAGTTCGGTAGTTTTGCCGTTCCGCCATGTCCCGATTGTGGGGGTTCGTGATGTTTGCTAATAAGAGTGGTTCGTATTCTTTCGTCGTTTGGTATCCAAATCTTTCCTTGGTACCAGAAGAGGCCGTCCTTCCATTGGGATAGCCCCAGCGCAATTCCTTTCCTTTCTTTTCTTCCTTTGTCCAAGTTTCTTTTGATGCTTTGAATTTCGTCGTCGACGTGGCTTGCCTTTTGCATCTCTCCCTCGTCCTTGTCTTGGAATTCTGTTGTTTCCAATACATCGAGCTTGATTTCTTCCGTCTCTGGGATATCCCAGCATCGTTCTCTTGGGAATAAGATCGCCACATTGCGTGTGAGTCTCTTCTCGCCAGGGGAGGGTAGGTCTCCCTCTCGTCTTGTACGGGCGTCTGGCTTTCCCCCTTCTTTTGCTGGTCGGTATTCGATTTTGAAGTTATATGGACGGAGTTCTTGTATCCATCGTGCTTGTCGTTCACTTAGTTCCTTCGTTGTCATGAAGGTTAGTGACTTCTTGTGTTCTGTGAAGCCCCCTACTGGATTCTGGCTTCCTCTCGTCTATCGTTTCCACTCGTGAAACGCCTCAACTATTGCCACTAGTTCCATATCGTGTATGTCGTAGTTGGATTCGGCGTTTGTCATTGTCTTGGATCGGTACGCCACTGGTCTCCATTTGCCGTTCTGGCATTGTTGTGCCAGTATACCGGAGGAGAGCTATTTTGAGGCGTCTGTTTCGATTTTGGTCGGTGCGAGGGGGTTGAAGTAGATCAGTACTGCTGCTGTAGTGAGTTTTGTCCTTAATTTGTCGAACGCCTGCTGTTCTTTGTCACCCCATTCCAAGTTCCCAATGCATTCCTTTTTTGTTTTCGCGTATAGTGGTCTGGCTGTCCTGATGAAACTTTCTATAAATTGTCGGTAGAAGTTGCAGAATCCCAGGACACATTGGATTTCCTTGATCTTCTTGGGTGTTGTCTAGTCCCAGATGGCTTGTGTCTTAACTGGGTCTGTCTTGACCCCTTGTTGCCCAATGATGAATCCTAGGTATTCTGTTTCGCTTTGGTGGAATTCGCACTTGGATGGTTTGACCTTCATCCCCGATTTTCGTATTCCTTCGAGGATATTGCAGACGTCTTTTCGGTGTTGTGGTAGGCTGTTGGAATATATCAGCACATCATCCAGATAGACAATGCAATAGATGTCGATGTGTTCCATAAGGACCTAATTGATCAATCGTTGGAACGCTGCTGGTGCATTGCACAGCCGCAATGGCATGACTAGGTATTTGTAAGTCCCTAGCTTTGTTGCAAACCTAGTCTTCCATTTGTCTCCCTCTCTGATTCCCATGTTGTGGTAGGGGTCCTTGATATCCAGCTTGGTGAAGTATTTGGCTCCCCCTAGTCTCTCTAGGGCTTCACTAATGACTGGTGGTAGATGTCGATCCTTCAAGGTGACTTCGTTGAGTGCTCGGTAATCGGGGCATAGTCTGTGTTTGCCGTCCTTTTTCTTGACAAACATGATTGGTGATGCCCTTCCTGACTTCACCCTTTGAATCCACCAGCGGTTCTTGTTTTGTTTGATGTATCGATGGAGCTCTTCCAGTTGGTCGTAACTGAGGGGGTATATTTTCTTGATGGGTACCGTTTTTCCTTCTTCCAGGTCGATTCCTAGATCGATGGCTGGTCGCTGTGATGGTACCGTCGTCTTCTCTCCCTTTTCGAACATATCCAGCAGGTGCTGATATTATTGAGGGACGGTGTCTCTCACGTCCTGGCCTTCGGTGTTCTTCTTGTTTTTTATCCCCAGTTCAGTGCTGATGTTGATAGCTTTCAAGTAAATTTCGTCTTCAATTTCATCCCATCTTCGGATGCCGCTTGTTTCTCCTCTGCGGTAGAATTGTCCAAACGCTCTTGCCGATATCTCCTTGATTTCCATCAGTGGTTGGACACTCTGGTCCTCGTCCTCTTGGTCCATGGTGGTGTTTGAGCTCCCAAATTCTTGATCCCCTCTTTTGGCATCATCCAACTGGGTTACCTCTTGTAATTCCTTGTTGTCGATTTTTTCAATAATCAGTTTTGCAATCCGCTCTCCTTTTTCCACTCGGTACGCTTGGTCTCCTAGGTTGGCTAGGACTACTTTCACTTCCCCTCTGTAGTCAGAGTCTATCACACCTGCAATTGTCATGAGTCGGTGTTTGACTGCTAGACTGCTTCTTGGTGCAATTCGTCCATAGGTGTTGTGAGGTAATCCAATAGCTATTCCTGTCCCGACCATTGCTTGCCCTCTGGCAGTAACGTTGGTTCCTTCAATCGCGTAGAGGTCCTGTCCTGCCACTTGTGCTGATCCCTTCATCGGGACTCTGGCCTAAGTGGATAGCTTGTTAACTCTGACGCTGTGGTCATTGACCGTCGGGCCATTCTTGGCCTGGACTTGGAGAACCTGGTGATGAGATTCTCTTCCAGGGCTTTTTCGTCGGGTAGCTCATATGTAATGGGCGAACTTTTGAGACACCAAGTCATACATCGTTCGCGGTTGAATGTGATCCTTTTGTCATTACAATCGATTGTTGGATTGTGTTTTCTTAACCATGGCATCCCGAGGATCACTTCATGGTTTCAGAGATTTGCCACTTGGAAGGTTGCCAATTTCCTATGACTACTAATATCCATAGGTACTTTCGTCATATGGGTGACAGGGCCCATAGCGCTTGGTTTTCCATCTGCGAGGTAGATCTCCCTTGGGTGTTTTGCCTTGATCATCTAGATCCCCTGTTTGTTGCAGACCTCTCCGTGGATGAAGTCTTCTATTACTCCGGCGTGAATCATGGCGTTGATAGTGCCTGATTCCTTGGTGCCGTGTAGGTGTATTTTGACCATGATATAGTCGTTGTCGTTATCAAGTGTTTCCGTGTAGTTGAGTGCTGCGTAGTAATTTTCCATGAGAAGGGGTTCTCCTGCTGGTCTGTCACTCAGACCACCTCTTAGGGGGGACTTTTGTCGTTTCCGGACTGTTCGGGTTTCTGCTCAACCTCATTTTCCTTAATCTTCGGTCTGCGTTGCCTAGGGGCGATTTTCTTCGTGGGTTGACAGCTCCTGGCTTGTGCGTTGAATGGTTTGGGTTAGTCCTTTGTCGGGCAGTTCCTGGCTAAGTGTCCAGGTTGTGCGCATTTGAGACATAGTTGTTCTAGTATCCTCCTTTCAATCTCTTCCTTCGAGATAGTGAATCTTGGTCGTCTGAGAGTCGCGTCTAGTTCCATAAGGTCGCTGTAATTTTGATTGCCATTGCTGGTGGGTCGGTATGTCCTGTCGGGGTTTCCTGGTGTGATGGTCTCCCGTTGGACATTTTTTGTGGATGGCTATCCTTGAATATGTCTGACTGTCACCAACTTGGTTTCCTTCTGGATTGCCCATTGGGCGAGGGCTTCGAGGTCTTCGTAGTCCTTGCTACTTGCTCCCCAGGCGTTAGGCAAGTCTGTGATCATTTCTTCTAGATGTTGTTCTCCTACGGTTGAGTCGGCAAACTCAGGTTCGCTAGACACGAGTCGAAATTCGTGCCAGTATTCCGTGCCTGATCTCTTCCCTTGTTTCATGTTTCTTAGTCTAATCCTTGCTTCTCCCTTGGCGTCGACATGCCAAATCTTTTTGTAATTCTGCCTTGAATCCTGCACAATTGTCCCATATTGGGGTGATTCTTTCTTCTGCTTAAGGTGTGATCCAGGTTCCTACCTCGTTTCTTAGGAGGCTTGTTGCATGGGGGATTCTTTCCTCATCATGGCCCTCTGCCATCCTACTCTCCGGTAGTATACTATGAGTTGGCCTAGCCATCCTCGTAGTTTGTGTCGGCCTCCGAGGTAAACCTCCGGTTCCTTGGCCTTGGGCTTTCTGGTCCCTCCACTTAAGGGTGCTATGATTTGTCTCATCTGTTCTGGGTTTAGGATCGGGGTTGTTTCCGAGGATGTCGCTCCTCCTTGTTTCTGTTGTAGCCGCCATTCTCTTTAGTCGTGTCCGTCCTTGTTCTTCCGTTTCCTCTCTTCCACAAGGTGATGGTGGCTCTGGTGTTGTCGGGCTCAATGCCCTCTCTTCCTTTAAGGCTCTTTCTGGTCCTTCTCCTAGTGATGAAAGGTCGAGATTTTCTCCAAGAGGGTCGATGTCGTTTTCGTTATTGGTCTCTGTTTTGTGGGTTTGTTGGGTGCGGCTGGTTGACAGAACCAAATATTACAATCCTCTCAACTCCGGGTTATACTTGTAGGAGGTAACTGATTGTCTCCTAACGATCACTTCTTCTTAGCCCGATAGCTATTGCGATAGCTAGGGCCGTTGACTCCTATCTAGGAACATCGATCGCTAGGCTCATATACAGCAGTGGTGCCTTGATTCCCAAAAGCGTGATAGATAAAGATCCTTGTATTGAAAGTATGGTGTATTAAAGAACATAGATGGTTGCGTGAAGAACCCAAATCGGATGCCCCGAGGGTGCCCTTATATAGGAGTTCTTCCCTCCATCCTAACCCTGCGGGACTTGTACTCTCACGTCACACGACTCATGAATCATGGTGAGTCATAGTTTGAAATCCATCAGCTGACTCGTCCGAGTCAGGTGCGCCCTCTCTAGCAATCAATTAAACCCCATAAAACAAGTCCTGTGCCCTAACGGGGTCACATGCGTGAAACCCATCACTCATAAATATGCGTCATGTGAGAAATACATAAGCCACATGACCACAATCGTGCGTCATGTCAAATATCAACCAATCACAATAAACCAATGACACGCTATTGCGTCGTCATGTAAATTCTATGACTCAACTGATCTCATAGCGTGAAAGATAATGAACCGATGACTAATAACTATTAGTCAGGTGAGAGTCTGCCTTGATTAGTCATCGTTAGTGACCGTACGTGTCTTCCAGTACCACCACACAATCAAAAGAGACTCTCCAGAGCATCTCATTTGTCCCTTTCCCAAGATGGAACAAAGACTCATCACTATTTACTAGCTTTCTTGGTATTTGCTGTCTTCTAATGCACAGCAAAAAGGTACACCTCTAATTGAGGTTACCATTCTGCTCATCCCATTCAGCCCTGTATCCAGAGTATTTAATTCATCTATAGCCTTCATCGAGAATGTACTACTACAGCAGTCTTCCAGGCCGAGTTTAACCTTACCAGGGCTGGACAGATTGTGACTGGGAGAAGATAAATCACCATTTGGAGATTCATTCTCTACAAGCCCAACAAGAGGAATATCCTCTCTTGCAACCACAGGGCGACCCTTGGTGGCATCCTGTTATGACCGTGGTGGTTGGACACACTAACCCAAAAGGCTTGCAACTCCAATCCTACTTTGCCCAGATGGGCTCATATCATGCTTTTCAATACCTGCCTGCTTCCTCTTATTATGGATATGATGAAGAAGGCTGGTGAGTGTGGCCGGAACGCCTGCCTTAATTTGGATACTGAGGAACAAGACGAAGAGAATGGCGGCAGAGGTCGGTTCGAATCTAGAACAAGGCCCGAGGTAGGCTTTGCTCATCCTGGGCTCAGGTTCACTAGGAGAAGCCACTGTGAATAATATTCATTGAGATAACAGCTGCCGAACGCGAACAGGGTTCCCATCTCCCATATATAATACATATTGAGTAAATGCCACACAAGAGTTGGGTCGGAGTGCTCAAGAAAAATACCTTACCGGAGCACCGCAAAGTTTCCTGCCGGTACCTCGCGAACAGTGAGAACCCACAGTACTTGATTCCAATTCTTGCTGACAGTCAACCGATGAATCCTGGCACCACCTCCTGAATGGTAGCGGCAATCGATAGGCGAACGGTATGATCTCTATACCAAAGTGCACTTTCCAAGGAGACTAACTACCAGAGGTTTGGACTAAGTTGTTGTAACGAACCTCTTACTATATCGCAACTATTAAGTAGTGCTTAATAGCTGAGTATGTTTTTTTCTGAAATCTTGAAGCAAACTAAATAAGTAACTTTTGAACAAACTATATTGAAAACTCAGGATGTTGAAGTCTGTATTCTCTAAGTTCGGAGATTAGCAGGTTTCAAAAATGCTTGTCAGGCTCACTGGAGTCTTGTAAATAACAGCTATCAAGACTTGAAAAAGGTAATCTTGTCACGTTACATAAAATGTATCAAGAATAAAAGGATATCTTGACAAAATAAAAAGAACAAAAACCTGTGCATCAAACCATAGTCCAAAACCAAACATATAACATCTTTAGTATGAAACAATATTCTGAAACCAAACATAACAGTTCATAAGTATCAAATAATAATCTGAAACCAAACCAGTACTCATACTGGTTACCAATGCCATGCCTGATACTCCATACCAGATTGAATTCATCAATGAGGATGAGGTCAATGCTGGGCTTGGTGTCTTCAGCTTACCAGCCTGACTCGTATTCTCACATGGTTCCTCTACTAGTGAGGTGTTGCCCCTCCTGATACTGTGCACCCTGTTCATCTGAGAATACCTCTTGTTGGGCACTAGGAGAAGTATTCCAGCCATGGCCAATTGGAAGTTACTAAGTTCTACACAGAGCCAGAACCGGACTCAGTAATTGAGGAGGATATCAATCACCAGGCAGCGCGCACAAAGGCCTTCATCAGCAAAATGTTTTCGCTGGTCCTGAAGTCACCTGGCTACCCTTGGTCCCCTTGAACCCCTTGGTCCACCACCCAGCACCGAGGTCCCGCCGTTTGACTCGGACCCTGGGTCCGCGGTGCTGGTCCACACTTTCCTCCTCCCAGCGATATCTGGTCCACACTTTCCTCGTCCCAGCGACCCCTGGTCCACCCTTCCCTTGTCCCGGCTATCTCATATTCTTGCTTTGCCTCTTCTATCCTATCTTGCACCTCCCTCATATACCCCTTCTACTCCTGGACCTCTGCCTCCCTCAGCCCTGAGCCATCCTGGTCTATTGCCCGCGTCCGCCAGTTTGCCCGTTTTTGATTTCAATCAGCTTTTGTTCCTTGCTTCCCCCCCCCCGGTGTAACCTGGTCCGTTCGCTTCTCCTCCCCGTGTTCCTCAGACCCTTCTTGACGCGTTCCGTGTCACCCTGGTTCTTGTTTACGATCTCCTATCCATCCTGTTTACCTGCGGTCTGCCTCGTGATTTGCCTCGCCACAATCCTGATTGTCCCGGTGCTGCCTTGCCCTCTACTGGTTCTTCTGTAGTTGGCTAACTGTGGACCAGCTCTTCCCTGGTCCGCGTTCCGTCCACCCTGTTTTCACCAGTTTCGCGCAGCCTTGGCTCTGAGGCCCTCTGGGTTACCTGGGTTCCGCGATCACAATTCTGTTTCACCATATACGCGTCGTACTTAATCCAGTTATTGTATCAGCACACCCTGCTGTTATCTAGATATATAACCTATATAAACAAATACTCATTACCAAGAAAATCCCCCACCCGGTGGATCAAACCAATACAAAAAAGTCTAGTTTATCTCGCTGTACTCGCCATCAATGCCAAGTAACAAACATATTAATTACAGTGAAAAAAAGAAGCCATCAATCCACAAAATACTGGCGCGGCCGTTCCCCTCCGGACCACCATTCCCCCTCCGGACCACCATTCCGCTCTCAACCGTTATTCTCCTCCGGCGTACCGTTCGCCTCCGGACTACGATTCCCCTCCGCACTACCAGACAGGGTCAGCAAACCATGGCTATGTATTGTCGTCGCTCTCACATCATCCCCCATCTCATCCTCGTACCCGACAGTCTCGATTCGTTCTGGCTCGTGATGTGCCCGGATCTTTTGCACGCACCTGTTTATCTTTCGGATTGTCGCTTTCTTCCGCACCTCGGCCATCTAACCCCAGATTGACTTAGCATAATTGACCGGAGGGGCGTATTTCTAGGGGGGGCAGTCTGCGGACCCACCTTTTGATATGTTTGATAGTACCTCTTGTAGTAGTCTGTTAACCTATTAGCCGCCTTGTTCACCCCAAGAAATGACTTACTGACTACCAAACACTCCCTGTGAGAAATCACCCACAGCGAAGGACTTATGCCCTGTATCTTCGTAGTCCATTAAGGAGCAGCGAAGAGAAGTGCACACGAGAAGAACTGTGGGCCAACGCAGAGGGCTGAAGTACATCTGCGTATACGGCTTGCAGCCCAGACTGCGCTCGTTAGCGAAAAAGTGGGCACGCACCAGTTTCACAATCTCCTCCACTGTAAACCAGCTAGTCCGAGGACCCTCCCCGAGATCCACTCTCTGGCTAAGAAACGAATCATCCTGGAGAAGGTTATTCACCAGTGTCCAGCACTCGACTGGGTCTGTGATCGGCAACTTATACCACTCCACCTCTATTTTCTGTGCTTCTGAAACTAGATACCCATGACAAGCCGATACACGGCGTTTCAACTTATACAACTATTAGCCACTGAATTGAACAAATTCACGTTCTTGGTTGGGTTAGGGGACTTACCATCTCTAATGAAATTGCATCAGTAAGAAGCGATGATGCCTGTTCCGCGGGCCGCTAATCCCCTGAACCGTAGTATTCTTCATTTTCCCGCCTTCTCTGATACAATGCTAGTCCCCAAGCCCTCTCGATCATGTTCTCCATGCAGGCTAAGGAAGGCCAATGTTGGCCTGCATAGACTTCTGCTTGTAAATAAAGTTTTGTAGCATCATAAACAAGAATACTCTCACGGGGGATAAACTCTCGTTTCCAGAACTTGCGCTGTAGCTCATCAGCAAAAACATACCTTGCGTCAGGCACACAGCTGTTGCGTCAGGATACCAGGTACAGTAACTTTGCGCCCTTAACGCTAGGTGCACCCAGAGCTGGGTTGCCGCCTTCGCTTGCGCCAGGTGAGTCAGGAGGTACACTAGCCATACAGCCTTACCCCAGACGCTACTGGGTACACAACCTTACACCCCATGCTTCCTGACGCAGCTGACAACACCATCGCATCTCCAGATGGACCACTCATTCACTCCACATTCAGGGTACCTCTTGAATATGACCCCTATCTCTTTCCAGCCATCTCTTCTACCTGGAAAGGGGGTACCCTTGGCAAAAATGATTGGGTCATTATGGGCGCCAAGTGA
>Ga0307507_10002529_pt1 | contig 38136 bp, 39 predicted proteins | sample 7_EM_MG_FD_207223 | JGI IMG/M metagenome (GOLD analysis project Ga0307507, IMG submission 207223) | Populus trichocarpa ectomycorrhiza microbial communities from riparian zone in the Pacific Northwest, United States - 7_EM | ecosystem: Host-associated > Plants > Roots > Unclassified | place...
CTTGGTCAGAATCTCTGCTCCAGTCTCAGTAATCCTGCGCACAGCGCACAGCAGTCAACAAGAATTTCGCATGGGACCTCTAGATGGACTTACAATATGGTGTCTTCGAACTGAGCACTACGTTTGCCGTCTGTCGTTGTTGCGGTCCATCGATCAGGCCAATGCACATCGCCCCAATTTGATCCTAGATTTAACATCTAAAGCAGCGAATCAATATTGAAATTCATATTTGAGTATATGCGCCTACAGGTTCAATGCTGAAGGTCTATCAAACGGGTTGTAAGATTGATATTTTTCTCGCTAAAGACTGAAGAGCTCACCATTCCGGCCTTCATGGTTCCCACTGCCTTGTTTTTAGCGTAATGGGGGATGTTTGGTGAACAATGAAATAGATCATTCACTCCATGACCCGTATACGTGCGAACGACCGCACACCCGTTTGCACGAGCGATTGGTTCTCTTCAAGGGAAAACTCGGGTTATGGACTGGTGAGAAATAAGAGAGCGGGGGGTTACGTACATTGTTTTGCCTACATCTCGGAATAATGTACCAGGCTTGCAGATTTTGATGGCCTCATCCAACGCTTGACGTGTGGTACGGATTAACTGCTCAGAGTCGTCGTCGATTTTTCCAACCGGATAGGTTTCATTGAGGTCTCCGTGAAAACCTGATGAAAGGGATGGATGTGAAACGTTGGATAGTAGAATAAGATTGTGATGCTAACCTTCATAATACAGTGTTACGTCGATGTTGATGATATCACCCTCCTTTAATTTTCGTTGGTCAGGAATGCCGTGACATATCGCTTCGTTCACAGAGCTAGAAGAAGATAGGTATGGGCACATCAGGGCTGGGACTACTTACGTGCAAACCGACTTTGGGAAGCCGCGATAATTCAGCGGTGATGGATAAGCGTTTCTTTCTATGATGGCATTGTGTACGATTTCGTCGATTGCATCTGTGGTGACGCCTGGTTTGACGTGAGAGGCAGCTATATCCAGAACTTCCCTTGCGAGCTAGTGAGGGTTTATATATATATATGATTAGACTCAAACTTTCGATACTCACACGACAGACGGTTCGCATCTTTTCTTGTTCTTCGAGGCTCAGGATTCGGGGCGGCTGGCCTGTTAGTTTCTCTTCGGATCTCGGTATACCTTGAAAGAAAAAAAGTCAAGCCTCATGTTTCCATCGAGACAAGGAAAAATAACCGATCTTACCATCTTCAGCATAGTCAGGTCGTGGTATATGGTCTGGAACTACTCGCTTGGCTGATAAAGGATACTGCGGCCTTAGAGAGCCAGTGAATTGGAAGTTGGGGAATGGGTTATAGGTGCCATCTGCAAACTCGTTGCTTTTTTGAGACTTTCTTATTGCGAGCGGATGGGATGTACTGACCTATGTTCTTTCCTTCAGCACCGTTTGTGGCGATGGTGTGGATGATTTTGTGACTTTTCTGGGCGTGTGGTCGGTTAATGCAAAGCGCCGAGAATCATGAAACTGACCCCTGCGAAAGAGAATTTAATTATCTAGTGGTGTAGGGTTGGGGAAGACGTACATCCTGCCTTGAAGCATTCCTGGGAGCAGTAAAATGAACCCCGGATGCCTAGTCTATTTCATCTCAAAAAATTTTGATTAGTTGGGTGAGAACTGATTGCGACGTACTTTGCACATGTTGGACATTCAAGGCGGGATACTGGGTTTCCGTTGGGACAAACACCGCTCTGACAAAGTGTGGTGGACATGGTGGAAGGGATATGATGTGCAAGTTTGTTTGTCTGTCTGTCTTGGGAAACCACATGTTCACAGAGGGCTCGTTTCAAATGCCATGTGGAAGATCGCATTTCTTGCGGGGCATGAAACGCATATTATATATACACAAGGTTGAAGGAATCATCTAATGAAAAGACGCGTAGGAAGCGGTCTTTGAGACTGTACAGATTACAAAGCTGAGAAAAGTTCTTGCAATGATCAAAAAAATAGGAATAAGAATAATGCAAAAAAAAAAAGCCTGGGAGAAGTGATAAGTAAAAAAATGCATCAGGGTAGTATTCTATGCGTGGGGGGAGAAATTGCAGAATCGAAAGCGATGTGGCAAAGCAAAGGAAATTAAAACAAGGGGGAGGGTGGAGAAGACTGACATGGGCCAATTATTTCGAGGTGGTAAGATTTTGATGTATCGCTGCAGGCCTTTCGTAAGGCCCTGAGATGGGAGGAATCGAAAATGTCGGCAAGAAGGGCTTCATTAGCGCTGAACCATGTGACAGGAGGCAAACCACGAGTGGTGCGGTATACGCCGTCGTCTAGCTGCTCTTCTAGGACGACGGTGAGCAAACCAGTGAGAAGACACTGGATGAGGTAGAGGATGTCGTTGATGGGGGGTGAAATTTTTCTGACGGACTCGAAGATATCTGAGTGGAAGACCATCTGCCATTGGACACGGCGTTCTGGGGTGAAAAAGGAGGTAGCATGGACGGGGAGCTGCAACCTGAGTTTGGGACCAGCAGGGAGATTGACGGAAGACTTGCGTATTGAGGGTGTCTCGAGGGTGAAGAGGATGCGATGGTCGTCTGAGGGGACCTGGGTCCAATTATACTCGTGGATGAGCATGCTCTTGAGGCAGTTGAGCCATTTGTGAGCTTTTGCGTAGGTTGCGCCGAGGGCGTCTGCGGTTGTCAAGGGTATGCGTGTACGATGTGCCCAGGCGTCCATATTGGCGACGTCGCTGGAAAAGACGACCTGGGTGGTTAGAGCAGCCATGGGGAACACTGTGGAGGAGATGGGGACATTTTAAGAGGAGAACGGACAAAGGGACGCACCAAAGAAATACAAGACGAGGGGTCGGGCGAAAATACACGTGTATTCATGCCGACAGACCAGGGACCCCAAATACCCGCAACTCAATGTTCGACATCCACGCAGCTTTCCAGCGGATCCTCGCAGACGAAGAGGTCAGTCTCCAGATTCATCGGGTCTTTCCTCTGACTTTCCCAGATATCCCCCCCTCTCGCTGCCATCCTCGCCTTCACTGAGCTCATCGAGTCCTCACATGGTCCGTCTCTTCCGCGTCTAATCTCCCCCGTCCTCATCCACCACCCACAGCGGGCACCATGTTTGAGCTCGTCAAGGCCCTCAACGACGGCGCTCGCGTCCTCAGAATGCACTCCGCCAATCCGATCAGTCTCAATGCCGGCTGCGAACTCTTCATCACCTTCGTCACCCTCTTCCCCCATGACTCCGATGTGCGCCCTCTTTTGCTCTCCCACTCCAACTAACCATCCGTCCTCTCAGAACTTTGCTGATCTGAAGAGGGTCCTCGTTCAACAAGGAAAGGACTACGCTACCGAGGCACTCACTTATCGCCAAAAGATTGCAGAACTCGCAGTCGGTTTTATCAAGGACGGTTCAGTCGTGCGTCTCCAATCCTCGTCGTCTCCATATCCAATTCCCCTATCGACCAGATCTTAACACATTCTTACTCAAGAGTCGTCATGCAGACTCTTCTGCATGCACACAAACAAAAAAGAATTTCTGGTATTTCCCCCTCCCCTGTCACTCTCAGACGGGGTCTAACTCCTCGATAAGTCTTTGTCACAGAAGCACGCCCTCGCGGTCTGGGGTGTGTGCCAAATCTTCTTGCGGGACGTCCCTAATCAACTAATCTGATTCCCTAGAATCAAAACGGCAGAAGCCCTCACCGCCGCTGGTGTCCCCAGTACCGTGATATTGGATTCCGCTGTCGCCTACGTCATGGATAAGGTCGATTTCGTTCTCGTTGGCTCAGAGGCAGTCGTAGAAAGTGGTGGTCTTGTAAACGCAGTCGGCAGCAATCAGATCGCCATCATCGCAAGAGCAGCCAATAAACCTTTCTATGCCCTAGCAGAAAGGTATTTTTAGGCTTTGCGTATTACCGATCGGCAACCGACTGACACGTTTCTCTCAAGTTATAAATTCCACCGCCTTTTCCCGTTATCACAATATGACCTTCCAAGTCATAGTTCACATATTCTTTCTTTCCCTCCCGGAAGTGACTCTTCAAAAATAACGCAAGAACAAATCTCTCAAAACAACCCTCATGTCGATTATACAAGGTCAATCAATATCTCTCTCTCAATGTCACCCAACATAACTGAAGAGAGTTTTAGACCCGATCTAATCACCCTTGTCTTCTCGGACGTGGGGAGTCTAACACCTGAAGGTGTCAGTCAATATCTGGTCGGCATGTTTGCGGGTTGATGAAACAGATATCTGTACTACCTCTATTGTTGACTTGGGAATGGATGCCACGCGGAGCGTCATGAATTGATAAGGCAGATCCTACAAGCATTCATTTGTAGACTTCCAGGTTTTACCGGTCGTGCTTCACGTTGAAGGAATTTCTCGTTCATCCAGCAATGATTCATAACCCGGATCCACCTCTAGATCTGATGCTCGGGGTAAAGAACTGCCGCGTTTGGAACTGGGGAATTTGTGGCACACGACCTGAAATGACTTAGGGTTTTCTGAAAATCAAATTCCGTTTCGCGAATGCACAAAGTTTCACATTCGTATGGAAATGTGACCACTTCCAGACTCCTGGTCATTCGGAGCTTGTTTCCAAAGAGTTGAAGCAGGAGGCAATCTAGTCATACGTATACCTGGCTTATTCGTCCAACCTACCTTGTGTTTTTCATAGATAGCCACGTCTGACCCATTTGGACGAAAGGATGCTTCTCGAATACCCGAAAAGCCTATAAGAGGAGAGGAATTTGTGGTCGTACGACCGTTTTCCTAGAGCATTCCTGGTGCCCATTCTCTCTTTTCTCTACTTCCCACATCTATTATGTGCAGGTTGCGACAGTCAGTGAACCGCTTTACTGCCTATGATGTCTAATCAGGTCTTTTTCACGCCAGAATTCAAGACGTTTACAAATGCAACCATGTTTTCCGTCATGTGGGTTGAATTCCCATGCTATGGAGTTGAATTTGAAGCTAACCTATAAAACATTCAAGCCTGATAAGACGGTAACTATTCCACTCAAAGAAACACACAAGAGTTACCAATGCATCAAATAGATTTATTGCCCGGGACCACATTGCAAGATTAGTCCAAACCACCCCACCGATTGTCCGAATTGTTCTAAAACGTGTTGGCAGTAGTAGGTGGTCGATTTCTGATCTCGGTGATGATGTTCGCATAACTCCTTCTCGTTAGCCGTCTCTTTCCCGAACAGATCGGTTAGTACAAAAAGACATTTTGTGGGACCCTTGACACCAAAAAGTTCGTCCTCTTTAGAACGTCAATTGGACGGCCCCTGCCCAAATTGCAAGGAACAACCTGGTGCGACTGCACCTGAGGGACGAGAAGTAGTAGCCGAGGCCAAGAAGTCAGATGAGTTGGAGCCGGCTAGGAGTTGATTATCGAACAAATGTAATAGCCCACATTCCAAATTCACCGATGTAGACAAGAGAAAGACGTCCTGAGTGCATCATGGACTGGTTGTCGCAGGTGTGGGTTAACCTAATAATGGAAATGGAGGTTAGGAATTGAGAAGGAATTGAAATCATAAGAATCGAGTCGGGGTTTATCCACCGAAAGGGCTACAAAGAATGTTGACGGTTACTCATGAATCCGAAACGTATGAAACACATTGTAATCGCATGTCAGGGTCCTGAATCTTGGGAGGGGTATATTGAGGATTGGTTCCAAAACCCTGCTGCGGAGGAGGTAAAACCCAGCCAAGAAAGAGGAGAGAATGTACTATTTCATACATTTTGTGATAACACTGGCATGGGCCCAAGGCACATTCCAGTGGCGCTCGATCTGAGATTGTTTTTATGGTCATATGCTGTTTGTGAGCAGATGGTACAAATCCATTAGCTATACCCGATACAGATGAACTCGGACGCAGTGAGTTGTGGAGTGACTTTGCTCTTGACATTTGATCTCGTATTATTGATACTATCATTGATACTCCGATCCAATAAATATCGAGATAATTACTATTGTCCAGTTGGGTCGAATAGGAATGGTGGTTGGGATCATATTGGCGCAAAAACTTTTTTTCAACACAGTTTCCGACTTAGTTTCAATTATGATGATTCATATGGGACATTATAGCGGTCGGCATCTTAGTATTGTGTATCATGATTCGCCATCTCCTAAACTGTGATTGTTTCATGCTCTTCCGCTACTACTCTATGAGTCTATCAACTATTTTGGATCATTTTGCGAAATGACGACAGCAAATCGAAAGGCACTTAAGGAGGGGGCAGGCCTAATGTCTTCTCCTTGAGACGAAACCAAGCTGGAGAAAAGTCCATAGATTTGGGTCATTTCGTACTTTCATGGAGGGCCGCGTGTGACCACACCCGGGCCCTCCTCTCTCCCGAAAGGGCCCATTTCTCGTTGCTATGCCCGGTATCGATAAATTAGTAGTGCTCACCATCGCTCTCAATGTGCTCAGTGCACTATGCTATATACCCGCGGTGCCCAGTAATGACACCGAGAAAATAACAGCTGGTCTGACCGTCACCAACGCATCAGAGTCAATACTCCGTTTATACTGGTTCTCCAAGGGGTCCATAACCTCTTCTTCTGTCTTTTTCATACAATTATCTTACGGATATCTTACAGATCCTACTCAGAAAATGTGTCTTTCCAGTTGGCGGGTAACGGGAGTACTGGCACGAGCAAGGTGACTACCTTTCTGGTTGAAAAGAACCCACCGCCCATTTTTCATTACTTATGTAGGGTGCTTTGGTCCATTTTTCTGAAGAGAACGTTAACATCTCCACTGCGCCCAGTACGTTTCAACGCTTGACTGGTTTATTTTGCTCACCTTCAGCTCAGCTTTGACACCGTGGATTGCGTTCGTGTCTTGCGATAGGAATGCAACCAATATGGCTTTTGCAGAAGACATTTTCTCCTTGGCCAGAAACAAAGGAGCCGTCGCCGCAGTAACTATTTTGCCCAATGATCTCGAGTGTAGCTCCTCATGTTCCCCCAGGTATTATATTCTATAACATCAGTGGGATGTATCATGAATCAGGAGTACAAAGATCCTTCGAGCTTCGACCCAGTGTTTGATATTTTCTCAACAAAGAGCCTGACGAATGCCAAACTCATCGAGTATCAATTTGGCCATGGGCAGATTGCATCACAGAACGATAGCATCTACTCTTATGACTCGAAACGGCTGAATGACTCCGGTGCCGCCATTGAACAATCCACCAGGGCGGGCGAGGCGGTTTCTGCGGGTTATATTTATGCTGTGCTAGTAGGGCCACACAATACCACAGGCGACTCGCAGAATCCGTCAAATGGTTCGACCAGTTCGTCTTCTAGGGCAAGGGTACTTGCTATGTAAGTAATCATCGGGGATTTTGACCGCTCATTCTGACACCATTCTGGTAAAAGGGTTGTACTGTATTCCATCACTGGATGTGTCTCTATTTTCGCCAGCGTTTGATATAGAGTCTAGACAAGTGAATAGTAAAATTTCGGCGTACAAGACTAAATGCGATTGCTATTAGAAATCGAATTTGAAAGGTCTGTTGAATTGTAGATGAAATTCCTCTAAAGCAGCTGTGTGATCAATTTAGTCGTCTTACATAATCCAACTCTTTGAACAGCAGTCACCATTCTGAAATGCCATTTTTGCTATATCATAGATATGTCTGAATCTCAATGGCTTTTTTCCATCGATGCTCTGGACTTCACTCCGTCGACCTGCTCCCGCGAAAGGGAATTTTATGATAGAGCAAGAGGGGTAGAATTTCTCTTTCGTTTGGGGGCTTCTTTACAAATGTTGGTGCTTTTCAAAACTTTCCCTTTTTAAAATCTAGAAAACTCAAATCCAATCCCTTAGGCCTACTTCCGCCATGTGTACTGCAGCCACTTGGTTTCACAGGTTCTTCATGCGTTGCTCTATGCAGGATTTCCATCGGCAGGTATGTCATTCATCACCTCCCTCTCTGTCGGACCGTTGCTAACGGTCGTGGGTAGCACGTTGCTGCCTCTTGTATCTTTTTGGCAACGAAAACTGAAGAGTGCGGCCGAAAGTTGCGAGATGTCGCAAGAGTGTCTTATGCCAAAGCCGAGAATCGGGACGCTAGTAAGGTCCCTGCGGAAAGTCAGGTACGACAGGTTTTACGAACCCTGTCAACGTTTCGATTTCACGCATTTGAAAAAAAGGATCTCGAGATATGGCAGTCCGCCATCTTAATAACCGAGGAATTACTACTGGAGACTCTTTGTTTTGACTTTGTCGTCGACAGCCCACATGCGGAGCTGTTAGAGTTGTTTGAATCACTCGAAACCGATATAGAGGTTCAGGAATACGCTTGGAGTATAGCACACGACTCGTAGGTGATCAAGATTACTTATTAAATCCTAAATGTTTCCACTCCCGTTCATCCAGATATCGGACACCTCTTTGCATTTTGTACGGACCGAGATTGATTGCTATAGCTTGTATCGTCCTTGCTCAGCGCGTTTTTGACGGCCCTACTTCACCATCCCTTGATGCTCGTATATCCGCCTCTTCGCCCTCTAAATCTTTACCGACACCGCCTTCGAATCAACCGCCTTCTCCTGATGCCTCGAGAGCTGTCGTCGTCCACTATAATTTGCAGGATTCCGAGGTGGAGCAAGTTGCAGGTAGTTGCAACTGCAAACACATTGAACTTCCACTCATCCACACTTTAACAGAGGCCCTTAGCATATTGCTCGAATTCTATTCGGCACAAGATCCCGATCAATACCCATATCTATCCACAATTACTGCGGTGAGTAGCTGCGTTTCTACAGTCTGGGCCGCTGAAGCCAATCAACGGAATTAGGTGCAAAGTCCGACATGCAGACAAAAGCGAAAGACACTTTTTCTACCCGTCGCTCAGTTACAGTTGACCCAAGGTGTGGAATCACATCCTAGTCTTCAAGAGGTACCCGGGAGAACACCCAGCTCCTCTCATGGCGGCTACACGCCAATCACACAAACTTCGGAAGAGAAAAATGAAGTAAAATTATCGCAGCAGTGACCCATCTCAGGATATAATAAGCATGTCCGTGGTATGGTTGCTTGCAGATTCAGGCTGGAATCATCCATTCACCACACAGCTCGTCCACCTCTCGCAGGCTCTCCTGCAATTCGAACTCGGGTAGAATATGATTAACTAAGTCATCCTCATCGAGCATTCTGTGCTGCGCGTTTCGACAGGTTGAAAGCCATGCTTGAATACTACCCCTAGTGGCGCTTGATGGTGATCGTTCTGGTATCGCCCAGCATGAGGCCAGACTGCCTTCTCCTCGCAGTTCGGATTTCAAGTCTACATGGGCAGAGGGTCCTGGGGCTACGAGTTTGTATATCAATAAAGTCATGTCAATTCATAAAAATAATCAATAACCGACATTCATCTCGTCCCAACCAAAATGATTCAGACAATGGATGCCTATGTGTGTGCGCAACAGGTTGCATATCAATATCCAATTCCGCGAAAACGGATTCATCAACCTACACGAGAGAAGAACAGACTAGCGTGAGTAAACAGCTTAATCTGCACATAGAGCGAGGACAGCTTTATGGCCAAAGGAAAGGACGTCGTATGCCGTGCAAGGAGTCTCACAGGGATAGACTTCTTCATCACCCACCTGCGGCAAATGAAATGTACCTGGTAATCTCATAGCCGAGCTGAGCCAGAAGATAACATGCTCGAGGATGGTCGATTGCTTTTGGTTGTATTGTATGACGGGGGAAACAAAGGCTACGCGCATGCCTTATAGAAAGAGTGTTAATCAGGGTAATAATAGCTGTCTTGTCTGCAAACCTTTTGAGAAAGCGCCAAACACCCAATGTGTGTAAGTCGTCAGAATGAACCAGTTGGATTGGACAATTTGACAAGTGTCCCATATCTACAATGCAAGTTGAGAAACAATGTGCCTATCTTAGTAACATCCATTCGAACCTTGGCCCATAGACGATACTTGCTCGGCAAAGTCCCAGCAAACGAGTCAAATAGTGGGAACTAAACTAGCAATGAGGTCTGAGTTCTTTGTATCATTGCGAAATTCTCACCGCTTTACAAGAAATAAATTCCTCTAGATCTGAAACAGTGAGCACGAATGGGGGTTGGTACGCTACCAGGACGGAACTAGAATCCCAGCCTGGTTCATGAAGCTCGAGCTTGACACCCCGTTGGCTCCATACGAGAAATTGGAATATGTGTCTGTCACTCGCTTTGTTGTTTCCAGGTTGAAATGCATATGACTCTGAATCTGTCCTAGGATGAGAAACATGCAGAATTCGGGTGGCGGTTACAAGCAGCAGATTGAGCCAAGGTACCATACTAAAAAAATAATCCTTAAGTTCGATGATCCACTGGCGAAAATACTGAGAACACACTTCTCAATGTCTATTGGGGCATGCGAGTACATTTGTGGGAGGGCTGAGGCAAGTTTATACCGTGAATCGAAGTTCCCCTCTAGAGTGATTGGTACATTCGGTAGATTGGTGTTTGTCCCTGAGGAATATCTCTCTCGTATCCATCTGATTACGATAAGAAGTACTCACATTTGAGAGGAGATATCACTTCGAGACTCAAATGCCGTATGTTCTCCAAATATCTCCACTTCTCGTGCCGAGATTCCAGGGTGTTCTCGTGGCTCTTGTTCACATCTGTTGCGAGCATACGGCATCTCTGTCCGACCGTGAAGAGCCTGTCTTTCTCGCTTAATGAATCAGGTCTCGGTAGCTCGAAATTGCGGACATAGGTTCGAATGTTCTTGAGGCCATGTTCCTCGAAATCATATGCCGATCGTCCCATAGAAAAAGATACGCGAAATGATTTAGGCTCGTCCTGCGTATAGAATATTGGGGATGGGAAGTAGAATTGAGCCCTTTAAGAAGCATCCTGGCTTCAATCTGGAGTACAAGAATAAGAACAAGGGACTGTCGCAATGAGGGTTGTGGTCCATTGTGGGCTTTGTTAGTTCGGCCCGGTTGATAGGAGGATGCACACCCTTCTCGCGTTCATGTTATCTCTGAATTCGAGATCCGACGTTCTGTTCAAAGAATTAATTTCAGATCCCCAACACATATGACGAGACGTTATCATACAATATATATGGTGTTCGTTTACTGTACTTATTATTCAAGTTTGTAAAAAATATCGAGCCGGTCGGTTTTTGTAACCATAGGGGAATGACAGAGTAAAATAACCAACTAAATAGATTGTAATGGGTGTCGCAGCAATGTCACCGAATAGCGCTTGCAAACCCCCTACTTTTTTCATATAATGACGCTGCGCTGCAGATTTAAATCCGTTTCTACTCCGACGGGATTCGATTGCCATCAGCGCTGACGAGCTGTGGTGTATTAACATGCCCCAGACCAAGGACGCCAACTCTGCGTCGCTCGGTGCATTCTGAGCAACATGTAGGGCTGACACGAATAGGATTGCGGGCTGGTGGTTCCATCAGATGCCTGCAAGTGGTTTTCTGGCAACCTGGTCACAGTCAGCACAAGGGGATAATAGTGTTAGAAGCTCTGCTCGAACCGTGAATGTGCCTTGCACTGAAGACGCAGTCCATTTTGAGGCAGTCTTGCTTCTGGGTAGCCATAGCATAGAAATGACCGCATTGGGTATGAAAACGCCCGTCGATTACCTGGAAGGAATCAGCATCAGTAGAAGAGGAATATGACGAGAGATGTGAGACGAACGTTATGGCACATAGCGGAGTGGTATAGAGTTTGGAAGAGCAGGAATTGCTAGGCATACAAGCGAAGACCCTTCAAATTTAAACCTGGGGGGCTGCAAGCTGCCTCGTTCTAGAAGTTAGCCACAGACAAGCGCGAGGCATCGGAAAGACCCGAAATCCAGAGGCAAATTCTTTTGCGGTTGGAAGCTTCGTTTACTATTCGCGGACATACAACAGAGTGGTGGGCATGCTGCCCTCAGTTACATTTATCCAGGGCCGAATGACCGTGACTGCGCCAAGTAATATTCTGGTTGAAGACTTTCGGTCCGTTCATTTCTTCAGAAAATGAGCGGCAAACACAGAAATCTCCATATTCATCGCAGTCATATTCGTCGTCGGTTATTAACTGGACGTCCCACGTACAAGTCGACCTTTGGTCATAGGCATATTTTTGGACCACTGGTCTGAGGGCACACCATAAATCGAAGATGGAAAGTTAAATCAGGTCGAAACTGAATTGGGGCTGACCTGTGCACATATGGTGACGATATTGTAAGACTTAGGGCAACGAGGAGAATTGAATTGGATTAGGACTGTATAGCCTGACGGCGAGCCTTACAATGGGGCAATGACGAACTGTTATCAAGCTCCGCGATCGCGAATTTTCATGACTAGCTGAACCTTTTTCCTGACCTGATCAAAGAACACGTTGGACTAGACAGGGGGAAATAGATCATAGCTGACACGCACCGCATCGGAAAACCGTTTTCTCCATCTTTGACTGCTAAGCCTCCGGCGTTTCACTCCTGGTTTCTCATGTCGTTCATTCATTCTCATGGTTGCGCGGACCTTGTTGCGGTTAAGGATTCCATCCAGATGTTTATAAGCGACGGCGAGATCCCCCATTGCCTTAACATGAACGGTACGACCTTTTTATATAGTCAGCCACAAGAAGGAACACATGAGGAGAGAATAACCTACCTGAATAAGTGTCGGCAGGAGGCGTGCGTGCGACACTATCTAGAGCTTTTGTTGAACGATCTTTCCACCGTTCGTCCGGAGTTGAGCTTGCTGGTCTATTTTGCAATTGCAGGTCAACCGCATCCTTTATCAGGTCCCGGGTCACAAATGCGTGTCTTGAGTCTTTCTCCCCTACGAACGACTGGAATTGGGGGGTAGATATGCAACGTGCGGAAAGGCGGTTGTGGAAGGGGGTTCTAGCGACAGCAGGAAGACATTTTTCTGAGAGACGAAAGACGGAGTTTGGAAACGCAGAAAATGCAAGACGCGACACGGAAGCTGATGCGAAGATATTGAGAGGCATGAACAACCAGCGAAGTAGTTTGAAACGGTTGTCCGTTTTCAATTCGGCCCGGGTATCCATAATATAAAAATAAAATCCACAGCATGGATCGCTCGACAAGAACTTGAAGGGGTTCTCATTTCAAGCCGTTGCTGCAGGCTAAAGTAAAGTTGTCCAAATCATTCCCAATTATTTTAACATAGTGGCCAAATAATATGTCTGTTATATGCATAAGGTCGCCCATGTTTGTTGTACCTGTTCCGGCCCGATGATTAGATACTAGGACCTCAATGTCAGACGTACTCAAAGAAGAACTGGAAGTGAGTCTGCCTCTTCCTCTGTGTGTAGGTTGAAATAACACCGGCGTAGGTATTGGAGTCAATATATCCAACAGAACTCCAAAGTTTGTTTTCGCCCAATGAATGTCAAAAATCCCTTCTGAATCCCATAAGAAAAATCCGACACTCACATCGAAATCGAAGCGGAAGGGGACGATGTCCCAGATGGCTCATTTAACAGTTCGTGCCAAAGCTGTGATAAAATTCCACTTATTGGGTCTTTTGTAGTCAAAATGGTTCTTGGTGTGCACTTCCCATCCGCATATCCCGATGAGCTACCGAAATTGACATTGACATACGACGATCCCAACATGGATCAAGATGATGAAGAGGATTTGATCGCAGAACTCTTGAAAGTCGTCAGTATTCTTCTCTCATTAGAAGGTGCCATACGAAGCCCACTAGTAGGGAACAGAAAACCTAGGGATGGCGATGACTTTTACTCTGGTGGCACATTTACGTGAACAGATCGGTGTCTTGATTCGGAGAAAGATCGAGTTACAGAGGAAAATAGATGCAGAGAAGGAGCTACTAGCGATAGAGGTAAGCTTTCAATTTGCTGATTATCGAGCGCACTCTGAATACATCGTCGAAACACTAGGAAGAAGAGAAACGTACTCGTGGAACGCCAGTAACCCGGGAATCCTTCATGGCATGGAAAATCACATTTGACAAAGAGATCTCCACGAAAAAAGCTCTATTGGATGAGGAAAAACTGAGAGGTTTGTCTCCCAAGGAACGAGAAGAGTGGAAGAGAGCTGGTGTAAGACTAACGGGTAATAATTCTCCTGTCTTGCCTCCTGCATCTATTTCACCAAATATAATTTAGGACGGCAATTGTTCGAGAAAAACAGAAATCTAGAGGACGAGACCGTTGTCGAAGAGGATGCTGTATCCGTTGATTTCAGCCAATACGAGAGGACAAAATCAGATGAAATTGAAGAAGAGGGTCTAACATTTAGTGACAGCGATTAACCTTGCGAAATGATAATATAAATCTACGAAAGTGCGAATCTCCAGAAGCAAAGTTCTGTAGTCTTAGAAACCACAGCCCTACAAGCCCTGTAATATTCCTTCTTCCCCACCGTTTCCATCTATTAATCCCCCTCCCTCAATTTCTTTGCATCCCAACTGTTCCCGCTCTTTTTCCCTCAAGAAGCCTTCCTCGTCGATGTAAATCGATGAACCTCTCTGCTTGGGCTCATACACGACTTCCTCGCCCATGACTCTGAGCCACTCCAATACTGGCTTTGTCGTCCAACGATCAATTTCGCCACCAGAACCGCCTTGGAACCAACCGAGATGTCCTCCAGATCCTGTCAGTACCATAACCACGTTTCCATTTTCTGTGTTCTCCGTAGGGATATGCCTTACAACAGGATCATCTCTAGCGTTAATTGTGAGAAGGGGTACTGTCACTTGACCGAGACATTTATGACTAGAGGCATAGATGTAGTATTCGTCTGCAGTGCGGAAAGGGAAGTCGGGTGGTGGGCCGCCAGCTACGCAAGTGAAGGTGTTGTCGAATGTACCCAAAGTGGGGTTATCAAGTTCAAGTGCTTTTTCACAAGCTTTGGTAACATAGTGATCTGGAGTCTCGGAAAACGTATACATATGGCGTTTCAGAAGACGCAACAGGTTTCTAGCCATCGCCCTCGAATAAATGCGGCCGAGAAAGGAGTTTTGTAACCTGGCAACGATGTGTTGAGATACGATACGGGCAGTAGCGTTAGCCTTACCCATTCTTGTTATGCAGGAGATCCCATGGCTGGAAAAGTACGTCAGCAAATGTAAGAAGAGGATAATCGATTAAAGAAACTCACACAAGCCAGTGCACATGCCGCGTGGATTCTGCTTAGTTCCCCTTCCTCAGCCAGGTATCGTATGAGCGCGTTTGCGCCTAATGAAAAACCAATGCCCAGTATTGGAGCATCTGGATATAAGTGTGCGATGTATCTCAATGCTTGCCGAGTATCATTTGTATGAGCAGCGGAATAAAACAAAGGGCTCGTAACAGGTACTCCTGCACCTATTTTGGATATGAACTTCATTTAGGAAAGATAGAGATGGCATAGACCCACATCCGCGAAAGGTGATCACGACTCCTCGATATCCCAAACCTCCCTCTTCTACAGGGGCACATGCACGACTGAGAATTGCCCTGACGTAAGGTTCATAAGAGCCTGTTTGTAACATGTGAATTAATTTGAACAATTGTAAGAGTGAACATACCTCCTGTTAACCCATGCTGTACTACAACGATGGGGGTACTCTTTTTCAATGAAGATTGGTCAAGGGGTGCAAAATCGAGACCTCTAGGTGACATTTTAGAGCAAGTACCCAGAACGTGGATCGTCACTTACAATGTGCCGCCATCGTCGACACGCAGGTATGTCCTACAAAGAGATTAAGTCAGAAAACTGAGAATATAGACGATAGTTTCAATCACCGTTGATAACACATTTTATCCTGATTAGAAAAGTCGCCACTTACACAGTACACCGTCTGCAAGTGGCCGCTGAAAAGGATTGAAATAACTGAGTGAGATTGGAATGATATTCTGCGAGAGAACCTACTTGGCTAACCACCATGGTGGATTGAAGGGCAAAAAAACACTCTTGCATCTAGTCTCCAATAACGTTTGAAGAGACTCATGGGCTGAGCCATCATCGCCATCGTTTTTCACAGTAATCTGAGCTGGCTCATTGCCGAAGAGCACTTCTGGCTCGGAGGAAAAAAAGTTAAACATGATAACGGGGGTTGAGTATTGCGATGCATCGGCGAACGGCTTTTTATGCTCAGCGCCTAGGTTGATAATCAGTGCAACGGGTAAGTCGGGTGAAGGAGACCCCGGAATTCCCGGGCCCAACGTAATTGCTTGTTACTTAGGTAATTCCAAACTCTGATTCGATCCGGCCGATGTACAAAACACATCCTTGTCGCGTCTGTATCTTTTAAACATGAAGAGAAAACAATTGACACAGGTTCCCATACAGCATTTCGAACCGTCGAGTGGAAAGCCCCTCAGTACGTGCAGCCAAGGAGAAAAGTGCCGGTGTGTTCGAGTCCTCGACTCGGGGTCGACTTTTTTGTTTGATATTTCCACAAAAGATTCATTCATCCAGGCGATACCAACTGGCGGGCTATCAGAAAGGGTAAACATGGCCCACTACTTGATTTCTGACGAAAATGATTCCTTCTCAGAGCGCCCATTTATTCCAAGGGGTCCTCTGGCTACCCAGCCGAACGCCTTCCGATATCACCAACAGCAATCCAGTTCGCCTGGAAGCCATAGAGATGCACACCGCCCCGGGCTTGCTAGGGAGATAACAGGGCCATCGAAGCCGGGTAATCAGGATCCCCGACTGAATTATCGTCGTGAGGAAGAATCCCGAAGGCACGAGGTTCAACAAGTTATAGATATATGCGGCTAATTTGTTGACAGCGAGCATAAAAGAATCGCGATTTGCAGTCGAGATGTTCAGGCAGTAAGCAGACAAGTTTTGATGAATTTCTCAATGATTCACACGGAACAGAAAGAGAATATCAAAGTAGAAGAAGTACAGGTCGACCACCAGGAAAACGACGCGGGCATCGTCAAAAAAGACAGACATACGAAACATCCGGACTTAAACCAGAAGGGCCAAAGCGAAGTCTGGAATGCCTTTTTGCAGATAGCCAGGTTTGTTAATGGCGATGAATCCGAAACACAACAATTAATGGCATGTTCAGGCTCACCAGAGAATCTGATATACTCGGTGAAAAACAAAAAATGGAGGAGTCGAAGACCGTGACGTACACTGCAGTCGAAAAGACACTCAATGAAATATCCAATCAGATGGGGCTCACAGTCATCCCGCGGATCGACCAGTCGACTCAGATACAGCAAAATTGCAGGAAGATCATCACAGAAAATAATGAGACTGTGAACAGGCTTTGCAAGGAAGTGGTCCAGGTTTTTGTTGCGGATGTTACCAACGCTGTCGACAAGCATTTCCAAAATACCTTGCAAAACATCAGGAACGAGGCTGACTACCTAAGCAAAGAACTCCGAAGGCGCAACTACCCATCGGCTGGCGTTGGTTCCCGCTGGGAAGGTCGGCCACAAGCGGGGAGTTCCTGGTCTCAGGATTTCGACAAAGGAGCGTGTAGGACGAAGAAAAGGCGGATGCATACCCCAAGTCCATATCCTAGGAGATCACCGAGCAAGGAAGGGCCATCAATGTCGTCTGATACTATGAGAGAATTAGAAGCGAAGATTGAACGGCAAGCACAAGCTTTGATTAACCTCGCTCAGGAAAATGAGAAGGTAAGGTATCTCGAGCAGTCGAACGAAGCACTGACTCTGCTATGACAGCTCCGGGCTCAAAACCAGGTATTGGGCACCGATTTACCTGCTCCGTGACAACATCAGCATCAAGAGAGGATCAGAGATTCAGTTGCAGTTCAACGTTGTAAATTTAGTGTCACGTGGAAACCGTGTTTGGTTTCGTCGCGTGGGCGTTTCACCAAACCTCGTTTCATGCTCATACTACCTCAGCCTCGATTCAAGTTTATTTACTAGTCTTGTTCAACTCTGCAAACTCATAGAGCATAATTTGAGGTTTAGGATATTGTCAGATCAGGTCCTGGACTAAAAGCTACGCAACTTTTTCATGGACGATACTACCTCCACTTCTTCTGCTTCTACATCCGCCTCTGAGAGCGATGCCTACAACACTGAATCTGCTCGCTTGTATTTTGGGCCAGTGAAAACACCTGAACGCAAATTTGCGGCCAACAACCGGCGGCTTTTACCACTACAGCTTCCTCACTCTCTCCGTCGTTCTCCCAGATTGTCGAGTCCGCGACCTCAACCCCAGAACGCGTTATCCACATTAGATCAAGAAAGTGCCGCACAAGAAGCTAGAGACATAGATCTGGTTGCAGAGCTCGTTAACGATGTGGAAGTGGATGACGATGAACAGATGTCGTACCCTGTTTTGGGAACACCTCAAAAAGTGGAAGAGTTCGAGCCGGATGGTAAATTGTTCGCCTATCTGTGTCATTGCCTTGAGTCTCACTGTGTGTTTTAAGAGCCATTGTCTGCTTTGGCAGACAAGATATTGCATGCAGTAGACAACCCATCTCCACCTCCGAGTCCAGCTACGGCATTGAAGATGTTCGATCCATATCATCCGGCAAATCTAACAGACTTGGGTGAATACGAAAGCGATCTCATGTTTCCCCACGTAACACAAGGACCATCTGCTGTGGACATTCCTGAGTTCTCCAGCGGGTCAAAATCGGGAACAGCAATGAATCAAGATTTGATCGTTTTCGACTCTCCAAATAATTTATCTTCCCTCAACCACATCGAGCCCGTAACCGTATCACAGCAACCCATGTCGGTCGATGATATGCTTGCAAAAACTCCCAATTCAAGTCCATTGTACCAGCCATCACAGACACATGAGCCTGCATTACTCCTAGTTGTGCCAACTTCTGGAGGCGTAGGTGAGGACCTCATGTCCGTCGATTCTCCGAAGAAGTCCCCTGAAGTAGGGTATCGTGCACTCGGCCATTCGCCAGAGATACAGGAACAATACACACATGACGAGCCCCATTCTAGTTTCCCTATTCAACCCACACTTGCAGAAGATACAATTATGACTCCTCTACGCCGCTCGTCACGCCCTCGGAAGAGTGTTGCTCCAACACCTTCTCCCCAACCTCCCGTAGCCATAGCCCCGCCGTCAGTTGCACGTACCTCTGTCAAAAAGAAGGATTCATTGCGAAATTTGGATGAAGATATCGCCAACAACCCTACGGACGATGACGACGATCGAAAATCTCCGTCAAGAGCGTTACCATCTACCCCTCGAAGCAGGCATCGAAGTCCAAGCAAGGAGCCCTTTTCGTTTCACCGAGAAGTCGGGTCGTTATCTCCCACATCAGCATCCGTGCTGTCATCTCTTGCGTTCAACTCCATTGACATTCATGGACATACAATCGATTCCTCTTCAAATCGATCCCGCTCAATGGAGCCCTCTACAATTCTCTCTTTCTCAGTATTTGCACCTTCTGGAGGGACATCCGATGGCCTGAGCACTCCTATTCGAACTGACGGACCAAAACGTGTACCCAGTCCACAAAAAGTTGAAACGTCACCACGAAAGTTTCGACTACAGTCACCAACACCAAATGGTACTGCGAACACACCTGCCCGCCGTATTCCGATCGAACAAGCCATTGCCGAAGGACAGCTCTCTCCAGAGAAGGCCGCAAAAATAGGTTTCAAAGCAAACCACGGCAACAGCGCGACGTCTGTCGTATCAACACCAGCAAGACGTATCCTGATTTCAGAGAAATCTGCAATTCCAGGCTCTAAACCTGCCGTCTCAATGCTTGAAAGTCCTGTGAAGCATTTGGCAACTCATAAAGAGTTGTTGGCAGTACCTTCCCGACCTGTAATTCCTTCACTGAAGGGCAAAGAGAGGGCCATATCGCCTGCACCCCACGGGGCACCAACTTCGGTCATCAAGTCAGCCCTTCCATTTCCTTTAGTGGCCTCGACTACCATTGAATCCGAAGCGCCGGTTGCAGTTCAGAATTTGCCGAAACCAGGGTCCAGCCCAGCGAAGTCTACTCTCAAAGTTACCAGCAAGATACCTAGAATCAACAAGAAACCATATGCGCGGAAAGTGACAGAAAAGTCTGCAAGTGCCACAACAAGAAAGCCGACTGATTTAAAGGTGATGAAGTCTCTTAATAATTTTGAAAAATCTTAGAATTGAAATGCGTCTATAACCGCAGTCGACTTCGCTATCATCGGTGAATGCATCAAAAAGGCCCATTCGGCTAGTTGAGGCTGCGAAGAATCCTCTTTCACGTCCCAAGCCGACGGTCTCAACTTCGTCAACGGTTTTGCTGAAAAGAAAAAGAGAGGAGAACCCATCGCCTTCCAAGCCGCGACCGACAGTTTTGCGACAGGTTCCATCATTAACAGGTCGTCAGATTCCGACTGGCTCTAAAACCCAAATTGATAATGAACCGGCAATTCCTCCCGATCAGAAGAATCGCGATACTATTTGGGTCCGCCGCGTGGTCACTCCTCCTCCAGGGCATCCTGTGCCAGAAACTGACCTATCAGTTGACGATCTCCGGCTTCAGTCGGGACCAGTAGAGCTATCTTCGTCGCTTGAACGGAATGATCTCCCTCCTGCTTCACCTATGAAACAAGATCCAGAACAATCGGAACCACTAGACAGTACCCCTTCTGACTCTGTTTCCCTTACTGTGGCTTCAGAGATTTCCCCTCCAGCTTCTGAATCCGGAATTTCAGGCCTACGCCGCACTACTCGAGCGAGAAGATCTATCAACTCTTCAAACCCGAACAATGGTATTGTTCCTCGGAAACCAGTACGTAGGAAGGCGGTAACTCATCAATTCGACGACGTTTTTTCCGGAATGAGCATCACAGCCCTTAAGGAATTGACCATGACGAACACGGCAAAAAACCAACATTATGCTGCCACGAAATTGGAGACAGAAGTAGTCAGAAAGGAAGGCCTCCGGCCAGAAAGTCCCGCTGTTAAGATCCGCACAATCGTTCAGAGACAACAGGAGGATAAGGAACGACAAAGAGCAGAAAGAGCAAAACGGCGGGCAAGAAGATTGGGGAACGATGGCGGTTCTACCAGCGATATTGAGGCATCGAGTGATGTTGGCTATTCGAGTCCGGTGGAACACATCGAAGACATGGAAATGGACACCAAATTTGATGTCAGTGGACCACCCAAACATAGAAGGGGTGCAGGAGACGATGAAGATTACGAAACGCCTGAACGGCCGTTGCTAGATTTGAGGGTTAGATTATTTGATGATGGATCCGGGGAGAAGCAATTGGATAGAAGGGTAAAATGGGATAGAGGTTTATTCAGTCTTGCGTATCTGGATGAAGTCAAGCTCGGAAGCCGACAGAACCTCAAGGAGAACAGAACTTTGAAGAGTATTCTAGCGCCGGCTGCCAAGGTTAGCACATGTCTTTTTTTCCCGGTCATGCGACTTATGGTTAATCAGGCCGTTCGACTTGATACCTTGGGCAATCTGCTCCATGCCGATACACCATTAACTGACCTCATACCTGAGAATGTGACCGTCAAGAAATTTGTTTACGATAATGATGTTACTCCTGCAGCAGAACCCCCTCCTCCAAAGACCACCCGTTCCAAAAGCAAGCGGAAATGATCCATGGATACAACCTTGAAACTGTTCACTGCTATCTTCTCTCAATTTAATCATTGCTGTGCATTCACCAACTGTATATACCTCACATGCCCTTCTTCGTAATTTGCATAATATTACTTATCAATGGTATTAGAAAACCAAGAATCTTTTTACTTGTTAGTGTCTTGATATTTGATTGTAGCACTGGCTTGGTTGACTGGAAAAACAAGGACTTCCGCTATGTTTACGTGGGGCGGTCGCGAAGCAGCCCACACAATCTCTTCTGCGATATCCTGAGCGGTCACTGTAAAATAGATCATCGTAAATGTCGAGTTAGAAATACATTGATACCCACAAGGGTCAAGGCCTTCATACACCTTTTTGGCGGCTTCTGTATCACCACGATAGCGGATGATGGAGAATTCGGTCTCCACCATCCCTACAACGGCCATGTCAGGGAAGTCCATGACTGTTCAGGAGAGAACTTTTAATACCTGGCTGTACCTCTGTCACACGAATGGGCGTATTCACGAGCTCTCTCATGAGGGAAGCAGTGAAGGCATGGACAGCGTGTTTGGTTGCGGTATAGATGCTACCTCCAGCATATGGTTCACGACCAGCGATAGATCCGAGGTTGATGATATGACCCGCTTGCCTCTTCTTGAAATCTGGTTCAAAATGTTGATCAAATGTAGGATTAATTCGAGTATTGAGCACCTTTGAGAAGTAACTGTGTCATTGCAATCAGACCGAACACATTGGTTGAGAACATTCCCTCAATGTCGGCCTCAGCAATCTCCCCTACATGTTCAGTGCCAAGAACGTAGCCAGCATTGTTAACTAGGCAACACACATCGACTAAATTTATATCAATCGAGAATCCGAGGGCAATACATACCGAGGACGTCAACTTTGTGAAGCTGCTCTGGAACTTTAGACCAAAGATCGATGACTTGTTTCCTATCTGACACATCCAACTGCACAGTGGCAAAAATTCCTCCCAGCTGGTGACCTGCTTCCTTGTACGCAGCTGCACAATCTGCGGCGACTTTGGCGAGAGCATCGGCTCTCCGGGCGAGTAGAATCACATTTGCACCACCCTACTTGCCCTGTCAAGAGTATATTAATGCAAGTGACTCCTTACCTTTGCAAAAAGAACTGCAGTAGCCTGTATAACTATTATTGCGGGTGATTCAGAGGGTAGGGACACGAAAGCACATACGGCACCAATACCGACGCTTGCGCCAGTGACAAGAACTGTCTTTCCTACGAGACGGGAAGTATTGAAGAGAGACATCGTGAAATTAAGCACCGGCAAAGGCTGGCAAACTTGAAAGATGTAAGCAATCTTTACTTAAATTATTAGCCGAAGATAATATTATTTAAGGATGTGACCAAAACTTTAAATTTGTGACTGACTCGATCAGGATCTTCACTGATGTCTTCCGAGTCGAGATCGTTGCGGGCTCACTGCTGCAGGTCAATTGCATCATCACAACACTACTGCTGGCATGAAAATGCTGCTTCATTTAAGACGTTGTAAGCTACGCAGCCCGACTGAAAGGGGGACAAGATATTTCGTAAATATATAAGGAAAGAATTGGAAAAGAATAGTAAACGCTCGAAATACTTACATAAATTGGGCTACCGAATTCGATTGAAATGTCGTCTCTGGAGTGTCCAAAGGCAGCATCGTGAGTCGAACTAGATCATGCTTGGAGAACGGCAATCAATCAGTTCCTTTCAGACCTTTGAGTTTGCCTCTGCTACTTTTCCAATGTGGCTGGGATATTGAACAATGGCTGGCTGGGGTATACTCAGATCAATCCCAAGAGCTCGCCGTAATCGCTTGGGTATCCAAATAGAATCTACACACTCCTCCACAATTCCGGCCCACTCAAATTCATCCTCCTCTTCACGGACACCGGCTTCACCAATCACTAAAGTCGACGATTGCTGCACGGGTGGACGGAGAGAAAATTATGTTTTCTAGGTTGAGATCGGTATCACACCAAAGGCGCCAAACACATCACTGCATCTAGAAGTGGTTGGAGGAGAGACAAGGGAATGACCTTTGGATTGACAAGTGCGAGTGGTTCGGCATCCGGCAGGTACTCGAGGAAAAGAACATGGGGTGAAATGGCGCGGTCTGAGACTTGCAATGAGCCAGTGCCATAGCATCGCGGAATTGCGGAACCCTGAAGCGCTTGCAGGTACTCGTAAGCAGCTACCTCTGCATGGTACCGTCTTTCGGAGATTTGAAAATACCACTCCTCCCAGCCAGATAGCTCTTCACTCTCTGGTTGTCTCCACGCTTCGAAATATGGGTCCCGAGGTTCGCGACGTGTAGCAGAAGCTTTACTCTCTGCTTCAAGAGACCAAGGCCTGGCTCGTCTCCAACGTTGTGCAAGTCTATGTGAAAAGAATTTGGGATCGTAGATTTTGGCGAGGAATGTTTTGGGCAGTCGGCAAGAGTGTGAGAGTCTTTTTCATTCCAGGATATGGTAAACCGCGTAAATGCTCGAATGACCCGTACGTTTAAGTTTTAACAGTTGGATCAGGGCTCAGCGCTCAGCGCTCAGCGATAAGGTAGCTCCGGGGTAATAATCTGGGAGTTCTTGCTCAGATGACATGATGATAAAAAAGTATTCAGATTCTGTGTGATGTGATGACAAATCGTTTGTCAATTCTAATGAGCTAGTATGTCCAGTGTCCACCCTCGATGGAACGGTCTTTTACAGTGGTTGACATTACATGGAACGGTTACGCACGACCTGCGAGTTGAGGCGCGTTCGAGTCCTGGTTGACTTTCACATCGTTTTCGGGATATAAACTTTGTAACGACTTACGACCCATTTACCACAGGTGCTGGATATGGTTTGTTCGCAACGGGGACCATCGATCCATCTACACCACTCTTTACTATCCCTGCGACGGCTCTCATGAATTATCGGACTCTGGAACCCCATTATCCAATTTCGCGACCAAAACTCTCATGCACTCAGATAGTGTCTATGCATTTACTGCTTCATAGACCCTCGCATGCGAATTCGCTATCTGAGGATATATTCTTTGGGCCTTTCATATCCGTTCTTCCTCAAGAAGTGGGTTGGCATCCCCTGACTTGGCTCTGGAAAGAAAATGCGCATGGGCCTGGGTCGATTGAGACGCAACTCCTTGATGCACTCCCTTCGTCTATCATAGAAAAGCTCAATAAGATGTTTGGTTCATTCGAAACTGATTGGAAAAGGATACAAGACTATTTGGTTTGTTTTTCTATGAGAATCGCATCTTTCTCTTAAATAACCTTGATAGGGAGAGAACCCTACAGTGGCATGTAGACGTTCACGCCAAGCGAATTGTGAAATTGTTGCCGAGTGGGAAGGAGACTACCTTTGGGCATGGTTAATCGGTCAGCCTCCTCTTCTCCAAAAATTCCAATTACAATCTTATGTTCTGGACCGCAGTCAACACAAGATGCATATATCATCGTCTCGCTAGAACTCGATCAAACCCAGATAACCTAACGTTATGCCCTATTCTTGATTTTGCCAATCACACCTATATGGAAAAGTTTGCATATCCTGGAACAAGTCAGGCGGAGATGTTCGACACAGGGCCATTTACTACACGGCAATTTGGCGAGAATTTCGTGCTGCTTTCTCCATCAACGACGATCGTAGCTGGGGAGCAAATTTTTCTTCGATATGGCATGCATGCCAATTCGACTTTGTTTTCAGAATACGGTTTCGTCAACGTGGTTGACTGGCATAATCTGCCAGAATCTTTTTCAGCTGAGGTAGAGATCGATTCATTCGTGGAACCTTTATTTGAACGTCGAGGTGAATTGGGAATTTTTATGAAAAACATTCTTCTCGAAGAAGGCTACTGGAGGTCACTCTCTCGGCACGTCATCTGTTCACTTCTATGTTGACATTACTATTTGTAGAGACTGGTCCATGCATATCTTGCCTTCCCCGGCTTGCCCATCGTACCGCCTCATTACTGCATTGCGCCTGTATCACGTCCTGCCTCCGGATGCGAAGAATATTCCATCCAGTTCGATCGACACACTACTTGACGAATGGCGAAATACAACTTCAGGGAAACAGGATGTAATTTCCGAAGATAACGAATGCCTGTGGAGAAGTGGTTTGATGCGCACCTGTTACGAAGTCGTGGCGAGAGCAGGAGTAGGGCAATCAAAAATTAAAAAGGTTAAAGAAAGTGATTCCATGGATTGGCTAGATTCTGTCAAGGGTTTTATCGAGACACTGTGGGAGGAAGAGAATTATGTCGCAAAGGAAGTGATGAAAAGCCTACAGGCAAATACATATTTTTAAGATCCTATTTTTGGTGCCTTACGTCATCAAGCAACCACGCGCATCCGTTCATTCATATCGCTCCTCTTCGTGATACCCCAACCACCTATACCATGTCTGTAGAGCCATTGTTGGCAACTACTGCTCAACGCGCATTCATCGCAACTAGTATGTGGATAACAAGCGAACCCGGAACTTCATGATTGACTTGGATATACTTAGTTACAATACGTTGGTCAATGGCATTATGTCCATTTGTGCAGACGGAACTGACAATAAACTGTGGCAGAGGCCGTAATTGTTCTGGCGATGATCATTACTACCTTCAGTCTTGTGTGTGCATTGAACATTCTATCTCCTTTACCTGGCACTAGTGGTCTGACAACGACTCTTCAGGTCGATCAATATGTGAATTTGCGCGACACAAGATATAAAGTTCTTTGGCCCCTTCGCTCTAATGATTTTTGTTTGATCGTTTATTTTTTCAGACCCTCCCTTGTTATCTGGCTCTCTTCGGCCTTGCAGAGTATGTCATATGATGTTCCTGGTATGGCAGAACTGATCAACCCTATGCAGAGTCTTCGAACTCTTTATAGCCTTTGATGCTCTCCGACTACGCAACATCATCCAACTCATCGGACTTCTACGTCAGTACGCTGTTCAGTTTGTTGCCCTGTCGGACTTAGTATCTGTTTATTCAGTCTTTCATTCTGCTCTTGTTATCTGTGCTGCTTTGCAAGTCTACGAAACAAAAACCGCATTAGTAACAGTCGACGATTGTGATGGAACATTCAACTATGTGGTACGTCGAGATGCAGTTTCGGTAACCAGTTTTCCCTGACATTGTAAAATTTTACTACTCAGATTTGTGGAGGTGCTGGAACGTTATGGGCCAAAGTCAAACCGTTGCTTATTGTCGCACCTTGCATCCTTTCCGTATCCTGGTTCTTTATGTTGTTTTTCATCAAGAAGCTATACGAAGAATTTGGGTTAGATAAGGAGTTACTGGTTGACTCGCGGTTTCCAACTCATTTGATGTTAAATTTACAGTTGGGCAATTTTCCACGTTGTTGGGGCAAATCCGAAAATGAAAAGTAAGTATACATCTGTGCCCCTCATCACCTAGCATCCCGTACTGACTACGTATTGAAGCTATGTACCGCTATTATCAGATCATGATTTGCTTCCTCAAATTCGACTTCTTTTTTGTCACTGGAGTTACAATGCAGGTTTGAGTTTCTCTCTCCTCTCTTTCTATGCATTCCAAACTGAATGTCGTGACAGTTACTCATAGTTGTGATTCAAACGAACACGATTGAATTTGGCATTACTGTTGCGGCTATACCAATCGTCCTTGGTCTTCTAGTGCTGTGTGGTCTAGCTGTCCAGCGCGAGATTAAGTCGTAAGCGGCCTTATTCACCCTTTAGTTTCCGCACTGATGTCTGTGTAGGGTCATGACAGTCTCGCTCGTTCTCATGTTCGCAGCCCTAACTTACTGTGAGTGGGCCTATCAACTGCTATACTGCATTACTGACCTGTTTGCAATCAGTCAGTAAGCGTGGAAGTATGATTTACTTCTTGGTCTGAACTCAATATCTAGTTTATAAACTTGTTCGCTTCTACATCCCAAGCTCAAGAGATCAATATATGAGCACACGAGCTACTCTAACTGCTTTCAGTGAGCTGTCGTCCTGGGTCCAGCTGATGTTGGATACTGATTCTTTGCAAAGCTATTATAACATTGCTTTTACTTTTAGCTAGCTGCGCTGTAGGTCTACGTTGCTTTGCAGATTTTGATCGTGGTTTGCAAGAATCGAAAACTAGAGGTATGATGGTTTTTGTAATGGCTTGCCAAATCATGCAAATTGTTTCCGTGAACTTAGACGTCGCTTTCCGACATGGTACCAATGCATTTGGGTTGTCCCCCTCCACGTCCCAGAAGCAAGATTCATCTGGCATTCCTCTGGGTCGTCGGGTATCTATCGAGTGACCTTATGTCGTTCTACCAATATGAATTACACATTGTACTGGAATTGATTAGTGCTTTGGAATGTTTAAGTCTGGACCCGTACAGCCAACCATCAACATTTGTCAGTAATTTAAAGACTGTCAAGTCCGACAGTTAAATCCATACCATCACCTCGAGGCTTCACTGAGTACTGATGTCCCACCTCACTGCTTCTCTCTGGAAGTCGACCCTCTTCTTTCTTGGCAAAGTGGGTGAAGTTTAATGGTATGAGGCTTGCTAACTTCTCATTACGGAACCAAGTCGGGGTCAACAGTGATTATAGCGACTGCTGCTGTCGTGCTTTATACCCACTGCGTTGCCACAGCATACTATGCAGTCGGGGCGTCATTGTGCAGTCTTTCCGTCAAAGCGATCAAGAGGTTCATTCGCCAACCACGACCAAGTCTGTATGTTCGAGGAAAGCTGAAAAAGTCATACGGGTGGGTGGTGCTTACCTCCAAATACGACCAAGACGGCTAATAGTACCCGAACTTGTAGCATGCCTAGCACCCATTCCGCTTCGATAACTTTCCTCACAACGTATGTCCTACTTGCAAGCCTTTACTTGCCACTACACCCTCTGTTTCCGGAAAATATCCGCCAAGTTGCACTTCTGGTTGTGGTCCCATATGCTGCAGGGGTACTCTGGTCAAGGGTTTCGCTAGGACATCATTCATGGACACAGGTCATTGCTGGTGCTTCGTATGGCATTGTCTTTGCTGTAGTCTGGTTCGAATTTTGGAGAAGTGGGTTAAATGCCAAGCTCCAACTTTTAGAAATGGATGTCATTGCTTGGATAGATCGATACTTTATGTAAACATGGGCAGAGTCTCCGATTTAATGGACCCGTTATTTGGTACAGATAAATGCCTTGGCCGTACATTGTACTTGAAGTTGTAGGATATCGCAACTCTATTTAGCACGTGATACAGTTAAACGCGACTCATTACTCCTTTGTTCGATACCACTATTATCATGGACGACAACGACCCAATAACTCAATTCTTCCCAGGAGAGGAGGAAGTCGATCTCTATGTTGTCCTTTCCCTTCAAAAGGACGCGTCTTTAGAGTCTATCAAGAAAGCTTACCGAAAACTGGCCCTCATCTACCATCCAGATAAACACGCAAATTCCTCCGAAAGGACGAAGGAAGACGCGTCGACCAAGTTTCAACAAGTTGGATTTGCATACTCGGTGCTTAGTGACTCGAAACGAAAGGCTCGGTATGACTCAACAGGAAAGACAGATGAGGGTTTCGACTTGGCTGCTGGCGAAGATGGATGGGAAACATACTTTGCGGACCTGTTTGACCGCGTCACACGCGGGAAGCTAGATGAGATGAAAAAAGAATATCAAGGTAACTTGTTTCTTTGATTGTGTTTCGTTTGACCTCCCTCTGTCTAGGTTCTCAGGAAGAGATTGAAGACCTTAAGGAGGTGTACGAGACCACCAAAGGGGACCTAAACGAGATAATGGCCCATATACCTCATTCCACGCATGATGATGAACCTCGGTTCATTACCATTATTACAGATCTAATCAAGAAGAAGGAACTCAAATCTACTACGACATGGAATTCTTCCTCAAAGGACGAGAAGGCCAAGATGATACGAAAGAAGGGGGCAGAAAGGGAGGCAAAAGAAGCCGAAGATTTAGCCAAAGAGTTGGGTGTCTGGGATGAGTTCTATGGTAGCGGCAAGGCCAGTGAACGGAAGAGAGGAAAGGGCAAGGGCAAAGGGAAGGGGGGTGATGGGGAAGATGACGGAGACCACTCCGTTTTGCAGGCGTTGATTCTGAAGAAGAAAGAGAAAAATACAGACGCTTTCTTCGACAGCCTAGCAGCAAAGTACGCTGAGCCCTCATCGAAAAAGAGCAGAAACAAGAAACGGGACAACGACGCAGATGAAGTCGGCGAATCTCCGAGGAAGAAATCCCGATCTCACATCCCACCTCCGCCTGAACTCGACGACGCTGAATTTGCGAAGATACAGCAGAAACTTTTTGGTGATAAAAAGAGCTCTGGGGATACTGCTGAGAAGAGAAAGCGCGGCAGATTCCCTGCGCATAGAACATAGTATAAATCTGTCTTGACTTCTTAACTTGTGCCTTTGTCATTGATGGATGTGCACTGAAATTATCTCAACTATTACTATATCATACGTAACGCAGTGAATCTATCCCAAGACTTCTACGAGCATGGATGATGGCAACCAGTTCCTTGATGCTCTCCTCTAGGATGACAATATTATCAAGCAATTGCGACAGCGTAACAGGAAGGAGTTTCTTGTCCTCTTCTGGTGAATCTCTGTACTGTGGCTGGCCCCACGCCGACCCGAAAACATCCTCTTCAGCAATTGTAAAGTTCCTCCTTTTGGAAGATGGCGTCCAAGGACCTGAAGGTGGTATGGGAGCTACGAAAGGTTCCACCTTCAGAGATCCTGTACGCTGATAATGGGTTCCGAATGGACTAGCTGTGACTGATTTTGACAAGGTATTTCGAGGTGGCGTGGTTGGTTCGGTTACTGGGACAGGTTTGGTGGATTTGCTCTTCTTTGGAGTGAGAAAGGATACAAAGGAGGAGGATGTAGATTGTTTCGGTGTCGGTTTTGGCTTTGACACAGATTCTGGTACGAGCTTGATCGGTTTAGGTTCCTCTTTGAGGTCGAGACCCAGGCTCAGTGCATCTGTGAGGTTCTCAGAAAACACGAGTCCTTGCCGTCTTTCGAGTAGAAACTTGTCGAATTGCTCAACGGATTGACGATATCGTTCCAGTTGTGTGACAAGACCGTGATAGATGGTATACAGAACCGGACGGGATTTCTCGTCGATACTCGCGGCAGGTAAGGAGTTTGTACCGTTCGCGAGTTTTTCTTCGATGATAAAATCGATAGAACGATCGTCACCATCCCCAGCTATCTCCTCCTCAAGTAATTGAGACTTTGATGGTGCGGTGTCCTCAGGAATAGCAACAGTCAGCCACCCTGCCAATGATCGGTCAGGGTGCATGGCTAGCGTAGCTAAAATTCCAGTCAAACCAACATTAAAATCGGGGGTATTTGAAAAAAAGGTGATTAGAGACTCGAGGAGGATGGACAAGATAGGATCATGGACGTTTAGTCGGTGTTTGAATCTTGGCTTCACCTCGCCCAACTCTCCGAGGGCTCGCCAATACACTGGCTGCCCTTGAATAGTCAGAACAGCATCGTGCAGGTAGCGGTCATAGCTTGTACTAAAACTGTTCCTGTCATTATCATGGAGCGGATCCACCCGAGAGACAAGAGCGAGGTAAAGGGCTGTTTCCCGTTCGTGAGTTGCGTAAGTCGTCTCTGGTTGAGGAAAGAGAGATTCATGGGCGGCAAAACTGAGATCCAAGGAATCTTCTGCGCCTGGGTACCGGAACTCCTCGTCCTCGTCTTCGTCTTCTTCGGGTATTGTTGGGGTTTGAATCTCGGTTGCAAAGGACGAGAGGAGTGCAGGGTGAGGGAAAGACGTCGCATGAGGGTCTGATATTACAAGAAGGATTCGTTCCACCGCAACTTGAGGGTGGTAAATGAGCATCGTTTGAAGCAATTGCAGAGCTATCGTAGCCGTTGTTTGATACTGTGACTTGAGATTTGAAATCAGAAGATCTTTCAAAGTAAACCTTCCCATAGAGGTAAAATAGTCCGTAGGCTTCCTCGATCCTGGTGCTTCCATCTCCAGCAGGGTCATCGCACTACTCTGCCTCCTTCTATGTTTCATTCCTTTCTCAAAACCCGTCGTCCCATTTTCCCCCAGCGTCACCATACTCTTCACCCGTTGTCGTAACCGCGTATCTTCATTGTCTTCACTCACAAGAAAGTCGACAAACAAATTGGCCAGCGGACCATCCCGAAGAGTCCGAACGACAATCTCGATATATGACATGACAGCGACAGCACTACCATCCGCATCTGAGCACTCCAGAATCGAGGGATACAAGACGTTCTCAAGAAAGACTCGCCGAACGGCATCGAGGATGTTTTGCACGATGGCAGTTCCAACGAGAGCGGAAGCGTCAACTCCATCGATGGGTTTGTTTCGTCTTAGGGCGTCTTGAATGAATACCAAGAGAGTCAGGAAATGATCAATCTTGGCCGTGAACTCTGGACTCTTTGCGTCTTCCATTCCCATGGATTGATATTTTTGCCTCAAAGCAAGGATATCATCTCCATCCATAGAACTCGCGCCAATCTTCATCGCATTGTCCAGATTTTCAGAAGGTATCTGTGGATAAAACGCCAATTTCGAAGGCAGAAGAGAATAAACGGCGCTCAGCCCAGCACCCAACACATCTGAGAAATCGCCATCCAATATGTACTCTGCCAAAGCCAGCGCAGCATCGTTGACAGGATCTACTGCTGCTGTTCGGTCTGTTGGATTTGTGTTGGCGGGAGGTTGATTGCCAGATTCGTTAGGAGACATGGCGACGTCCATGAGGAACAACAACCCTGCTCGAGCAAATTCACCAATCTCTCCTTCTCGATGGACGAACCGGAGGAGATAGTTGAATAATAGGAATTCGTATTCGGGTTTTTTCTGTGGGATTGATGGGTTCTGTTGGGTGGATGTTATGGTGACATGGGAAGGAGAGGGGGATACGCCGCGGGCCGTGTCGTTCAAATTGTTAATCTTGATGGTGGAATCTGGGTCGTCTTCACTCTCCTCGTCCTCCTTACTCTCCTCATCCTCGTCCTCCTCATTCTCCTCGTCCTCGTCATCTCCTTCGTCTTCATCCATTTCAAACACCGGCTCTGACCTATACCAATGCTTGTCATGAAAGAAAATCATAAGCAACTCCCGATACGTTCGTATGCGACTGCAAAGAATACACAAAAGGTTCACGACTGCACAAAACATTAAAATTTCCATCAAGCAACAATAATAAATACACGTACGATCTTTCTCGTGCTCCGAAGGTTGCGTACGAACTACATTCCCAGCGGCGCCCATCGGCCTACGCGCTCGCCCATCCAGCTGTTCCTGCAAATCGTCCCCTACACAATTCCGAAGCAGACGCAGAACGGCTCTATGCACTGCCGAATGAACGAGGAACTGTTCGTCGAGCATGACGACCATATTGGATACAGCGCGTAAGACTTCTTTTTGGATACCTGGTGGTCGATCGGTTTCGCTCAGACGGACGAGGGTTCCGAGTACATCTGGGTGGAATGGGGAATGTGAATTAGTTTGTTGGCTGCAAATATAACCCAACGACGTACCATTCTTTAACAGATACTCCAAACACCCACCAGTAGATCTACACAAACAAAAAGCAAAAGATATCAATTCACCCAAAATGAAAACCAAGAATACCAAAACATGAGGAAAATCACGAAACTCACCCATCCTCCACCCTTGTAGACTCCCAGACCAACGAATCAACCATAGCTTGCAACTGTGCAGGAACATCCGTCGATCCAATTCCTCTGGATAACTGCCTTTCATCAGGCATAAGCAATGTTTCCTAAAAGTACTCAAAGTCGTCAGTCACCAGCCAAGAGACCAACAAAACGCCCAACACAACTCTCCAACACACAGAATGTCGAACAACAAGAAACGAAACGAAACGAAACGAAACGAAACAAAATAGTCACCTTGACGGCATTCCAAGACTTGTGAAACTCTAGTGCACGGTCAATCTGGACTTTAGGAGATGTTTGAGTAGGTTTTAGGAATTTTGAAAAGTAATCCATAGAGGTGGAGTTGCCAGTGAGGAGTGATGTGAAATCCAAATGGAGAAGTGCGCGATGCAGACATTCACAAAATTGTGGACGCAACAAATAATAGCCACTACCAACAGACTACCCTTGTTGATTCTACCACTAACTTAAAACTTCACAGCAGAATTTCTTACACCCCGTCAGACAGGGTAACCCATCCCCCCAACCATCTTTAGCCAGTTCGGTTTTGCCTCAAGCGCAGATCCCACCGCAGAATGGGCCTGTTTAAAATTAAATAGAGCCTTACTAGTATGTTGCCAAGGAGTTGACTTACCCGATCCACTCCACTCGCCTGCCGATTTAAAGACAACAATTAGAGACTGACTAAGGGAAGAGTTAGTAAATCTCACATTTCTGAAATTGGATGTCTCTGGGGCAGCAGAGTTTCTTCATTCCTTTGTGGCACACGTCGATGGTCTTTGAAGGATCTGGAGAAGGCTTCAGAACAAGAAATTGTTACAGGAGTGTCACCATTACTTGGGCAAACCCCAGCTACTCCTTTAGTGATTTCTACAGTGTCAGGAGGACAATGTGCATCATCACAATTACTTGAAACAGCTGTGAAAGAAGCGGGCGTAATTTAAAGGGTCTGGAAACTCTAGAATAAAGATTCCACACACCAGTCCAAACACAACCCTGTGAAGTCTGGGCTGCACTGTAGGTAGCAAGGAGCAGAAGGGATAATAAAAATTTCATGGAGGTCATGTTTAGCTGTGGATCCTGGGGTCAAAGAGGCCTTTATACTCTTTCTGTTGCAGACTTACAGTGCATATTATGATATCATATTCTCAATTTCTGTGCCAAATTGAAAGAACCTACTCGACACAACCTGTTTCAGTTCAACTGTGGATGACGCTGATATCGAAACATCAAGAGGCGAAGCCTCTACGACGGAAATGGGAATATTGCGATCATACGGATCATTCGAATCCTGGATTAGGCGTCAATGCTATGGATACCACTTGTGACTTGATCTTCGCATGCCAAAATGGACAGAATCTCTCGAACAAATCGAAGCTAAAATAGATAAATATCAGTTTCGATTCTTGCCAGTCGTGGGGATGGTTTTCACGAGGAGTTGAATTTGGGCACCACAGCCAGCGCCGAGCTTGGCTTCCAAGCATCGGATGAGTTCATTCTTCCTTCTGCCTTGGCAATAAATCGATTCTATTGTACCATTGTATACTTACAGTGTTTTACACATTCATTAACGGAGACTGCACGAAAATCTAAGAGAAGCTCTGGCACTGTTACGAGAATGGTTACTACTCGGGCCTCGGACAGGAACATAAATCTCGACGTTGTTGGCCATACTTCGGCTGTTTCACTTGGACCATATGTTCCACTCTGCTTCCTTTATGAATTTCAACTGCTTCGACTCAAACGAGGTTTTATTGGCATAGAGAGGCAATACAACATTAGTTCGAAATCGCCGTCATTGGGTGTGAAGGAGATGACGCAATAATTTGATATCTAGTATCTTCCGCGAGCAGCTGCCAGCAGGGACACGTGTCTTGTACTCTAACTCTATTCTTTAGTTCTGGTATCTCATATTCCATTCGCGTTGACATTCAAGTTGTTATTAGATCGGATGAAAGATTAAGATGAAAATTGAGACACGTAAGGTTGGCACACCATATTAACCTCTAAGAAGCGTTCTTCCGATATCTCGGTGGAATCTCAAATATGTGGACTCCTGCTTTCAGTCCGCGACTATGACGCGACTTTCCGAGACCCCTGAGTGGCGGTCACTACATGTCCCTACTGGAATTTGACCAAGACACAAACCAGTTCCGAGTGTTTGTAAGGCCGACGTTCCAGGATATATCGAGAGCATTAGTCATCCATCACTTCCTACATATAGTACGCTCCGGATAGCATACTCTCTCTCTCTCTCTACTTCGTCCTTCCATATACACTTCGGTTCACTTCCCCCGCGTGAGTCTCTTTTAGTGTTTTCCTGCCACATCAGGCAGGTTTTCCACTTTTTTTTGAAGTGCACCGAAGTATCCCGCCCAAAATTTTTATCACTCCCCCCCCCGCCGCAAAAACTGTTCTTTCACTCATCCTTTTTCCACCCTTTGTTTAACAACCAGACTTACAAACACTCAGAACCCGCATATAACCACCTTTAAAGCCATAAGCGCTAACTGACAACCACACAAACGCGCATATATCCACCCCCACCCTAAAAACACGCATACATCCACTTTCACCCGCATACATCCACCCATATATCTACCTCCACCTGCATACAATCACCTCCATCCGCATACAATCACCTCCATCCACATAAATTCACACACGTCGTTCAATGGCTACCACAGTATCCTACCTTGACATCGCAATCGTCACCCCACACCCAACCCACAAATTACCTCCCACGCTAGGCCCAGGTAAAATCACGCCCGCCATCCTCGTCGAATGGGAGGAGTTTTGCGAACTCTTCTTCGCGAAAGACAAAACGCTCCCCTCTGAACATGTAACGAGCGTTCTTTCCTCGTTCTCTCACCCATCCATCAAGAATTGGATCGCGATGAATAAAGACGTCCTTCGTAATGAAGACTACACCTTTGGAAACTTCGTACAAGACCTCCGCAAAAATTTCTTAGATCCTCAATGGATCAACCAAATCCTCCGAAATGTCGTATACGCACGCATGAGCGAATCAGAAACATTCGAAGTTTACTCCAACCGAGTACTTTCCGGAAACAATTTACTAGCAGGCACCGACAACCACCTTCCAAAAGCCATCTTACGCGACACCATTGAAAATCATTTGGCTGACTACCTTTCCCTCAAAATCGATTCCTTATCGTCTTCCGAACGTGAACACATGATCGGAATCGATACGTTCGACGATTGGCTACTTTTCATGCGCCGTCTCGACGACTCCGCTCGTGCAGAACTCCAACGTTTCAAATTGTTAACACGCAAACGGAACAATTACGAGGATCATGCTGAACCTCTCCCAAAACGTCCCCGTCCCTTCCCTTCGCATGCTAATAACATACAAGAACCGAAATCTGCTCGACCCCCTTTTCAGCCCATACAAAACAGCGCATCAAACAACCCTCCTCATTCTTCTTTTGCAAGTGGTAGCAACGCGTTGCCTTCCTCTAATTCCATGTACCCTTCTTCCAAATCCTACGGAAGGCTCGCCAAACTTACTGATGACGAACGCGAACTGCTAGACCTCCACTCTGGTTGCAAAAAATGTCGCCGTTTCTATGTCCAACATAACAGCGGGAACTGTCCAAATGACTTCCCCCCCGCTACAAACTACATGCCCCTCACTCTCGAGATGGCAGCGGACACATATAGAGCGTCTCAAACACCTGACTACGACGCTTTCCATGGCATCGACTGCTGTTCCACGCGTACTTCCAGAATCGCACCTATCTTCCATTGGGGAGGACCTACCTCTCACACCTCTATCTTTCCGCCTCGCTTACCTCGCAGCAATCGCCCTTTACAACCTCCCAGTCGTCCTCAGATTAAAACTTACACACACCCAACTTACGACACAGAAATAAAGACTTCCAGAGATTTTTCCCCGGATCATCGAGACAACAAATCCTTCTATATTCCTCGCACGAAAGCTCCTACCGACTTCTTCCGATCCTTCTCTTATCCCTCTCGTCCTTCACATTTGGAAACCTCTGTTCCTACTCCACAAATCCAGGAAATAACATCCGATACCGGAGCAACTCCTTCCCTCCCAACAACCTCAACCGCAGCTGCCGTCCTTCCTTCGTCAATGCATACTACCGCACATACCACTGGAGGCTTAACACCGGAAACGGAAGAGAGCGCTTCAGACGTAAGTCCCACCGCTTTCCCCCATATTATTTGGCATGCAGCCGTCTTCGGACAAAATGATTTCCCTGACACCGTTGAATGTCTAATGGACACAGGCGCTAACTTCATTCTCATCAGACCTGAAACAGCTGCAGATTTGGGTTTAACCCCGCGTCGACTCCACCGTCCTATTCCTCTTTCCGCTGCCCTGGATAACCCTCATGACCCACCTAAAGCCGTTCTTGACCATTATGTAAATATTTCCCTTTCTTCAAAAAACCTTCGTTGGAGCTCCCTTTCGCACCGAGCCATTATTTGTCCCAACCTTTGTTTCCCAATCATACTGGGGTTACCGTTCTTTGTCCGAAATTCTATTACTTTAGACCCGTCACTATGTACCGCGATACACAAACCGACAGGTTTCGACCTACTCAATGAAAATGCGCTACCACTACCCCCTCCTACTAAACCTCACAGACTAATACGCCGTAAACTCTTCCAACAACAATGGAAGCATTGTCTCGCAGAACTTAATACTGTATGCAAGATCCGCCGTGAACGACTAGAACACAACAACGCTTTCGAAACTATCACACCGATGAATTACATTGCCGCCATCAGATCAAAGATAGAAGACCTTGCATCAGAAGACGCTAATAATAAACTGGCCAACGAAATCCTAGAGGAATTTGCCGATGTATTCGAACCTATCCCTCACGCGGACCTCCTTCCTACCG
>Ga0307507_10002530_pt1 | contig 38120 bp, 7 predicted proteins | sample 7_EM_MG_FD_207223 | JGI IMG/M metagenome (GOLD analysis project Ga0307507, IMG submission 207223) | Populus trichocarpa ectomycorrhiza microbial communities from riparian zone in the Pacific Northwest, United States - 7_EM | ecosystem: Host-associated > Plants > Roots > Unclassified | place...
AATTAATAAGTAATTAGCTTCTAATATGCTATAAAATATTAATATAAAGCCTTTTTTATCTAAAAATAAAGATTTATACTATGTTAATAATATTCTAATACTATATAATACTATATAATAATACTTATATATAATTAGGTATTTAGTAGAATTTTAATATTCTAAAATATTATAGCTTTATATAAATAGTTTTAGTTAAAGAAATTTAAGACTTTTTATTAAGTAATTCTCTGAATTTTAAGAGACTACTTAGGCACTATAATCCTATATAAGTGCCATAAACCAGAGAGGTTTATTGGAATATCCAAGAAAATAAAAGGGGGTATTAAAATTCTTAATAACCTCTAACGCCAAAGAAAGAAACTCTATTTTGGAGATTATATAGGAAAATCCTCTAGAAATCTTGGAAAATCTAAGACGTTCTCCTTAAATAAACTAAGGTAATATATAATTAAGCAAAATAATAAAAAAACCCTATATTCTTGGTAAAACCAAGAATATCTAGCCACTAATTGGAATTAGAATCTTCTGGAAGTTTATAAGGAGCTAGCAAGATTTATTAGTAAATTCTGAGAAAAATAAGCTATTTTATATACCCAGTTAAAGACCACCCTTGGACTTAATTTTTGAAACCTTCTTTAAGGCAGCAACGCGTGCACCATTAATATTAAGTATTTTATCAGAAAATCCGAGAAGTTAGTTAATTTTACTTAAAAAATAAAAAATATTAAAAAAAACGAGAATTGAATACCTTATTAACTGAGAAAGTACTAAAAAGAATCTTAAAAAAGGAAAGAAGGCAAGATCTATATCTGCTAAAGGCCTTAGGCATTCTCTTATTTTTGTTAAGGTTGGAATTTCCCTAAAAATAGGTAGTTTTATTAAAATATACGAGAAATAAACTAGATTTCTTACCTTCTAAAGCCCTTTCTTCGCGCACTAGAGCTCCAGAATGGATTCCTAGGTAAAGTGAGAAATTATATTACTATTATCGGAATTTTCGATAATATACTTTGTAGTTATAGCCGTAAGGAAGTATATTACGTTTCTTAGTACTATTAATTGCCTTTTTAGGTATACGCTAAAAAATGTTAAATTAGTTATTTTTTGTCTGAAAAATAGAGAAAAACTTACTGTATTTTGGACGCGGTAGGTATAGCATCTAGGATCTGCGTCCTTGTGCCCCTAGAAGCCAGCCCTAAAATGTTAAAAAAACTAAGAAAAAATGCAATATTTCTTACCTTAACTTCTCCTTAAGATCTTTGTCTTATTGCTTCTAGATAGAATTAGCATATTCTTAGAGCCACCGAGAAAAAAATATACCTTTAAGGGCTTTCCCGATAACCATCTTTTTTTATATGCTGCCTTTTTAGTAGTAGTAATTGCAGCAGCACTAGCAGATCTAATACCCAAAATTTAAAATAATTCTTGGAAAAAATAAGAAAAAATAAAAAATAAAGAGAAAAACTATTAGTAAATAAAGTAATAGGCTATATATTAAATAATTCTTCCTAGCAAGAAAGGAAGCCTGGGATGTTAGAAAATCTAATAATTAAGTAATTACTAGGGTAGAAAACTAAGAAATAAATTTCCTAAAAAGTTTTAAAAATTTAAAACATTAATTTAAAGCCAATATGTTAGAATAAGCGAGAAATTGGTAAGCGGTATAATATAAAACCGAGAACTGAATTTCCCGAAAAATTTAAAAATTTTAAATCGTTAATTTAAAGCTAATATGTTAAAATAACCAAGAAACTGGTAAGCGGTATAATATAAAACTAAGAAAAGAAAAAATAGATCTCTATAAATTTAAAAATATAGTTCCAGAGGCCTTTTTTTTCTGAAAATATATAAAAATTATATAACTTAAAAAATCACTTACCTGGGAGGCATGTTGGATGCTCTATAAGAGCAGTTAGATTGAAAATCTAGTATATAAGTTAGCATATAACGTATATAGCTAATATAAAGCTCTAGCTTACTGGATACTCGCTTATTAATTAAGCAATAGGGTGTTAAAGGTCAACGTGGTTAATTAAGAGTGAAGTTATCTTGGGCGCCAAGACCTCGCGTATACTAGGCCGTTTTGGGCTTGGCGCCCCGACCGTCTGTGCCTGGACGGTTATTATCCGAGAAGAAGTTCTGTCGGAGTTAGAATATTAACACTGCCCAAGGTTTTAGCGCCTTGGCAAGCACTAACAGAGCTTTTGGCAACACTAGCCAAGCTATATACTCTTTTTTATAAGGGTAACTTATAGTATTAAGCGAGCCGCAGTAGCCGGCATTAAGAGCGGCGATCCTTGGCAGAAATAAAGCGCTCAACGTTAGCAGCACTAAATTACAGCTACGCTGTTTCTGGCTTTTCTATATGGTCAACAAATAGGAGCCTTGTTTGGCCGTCCAGGTCTATAGGGTATTAAGATATTATAAAAGCATAATTAGCTCTAAAAATCAATTAGTTTGCTTGGTATAAGATCTTTATATATCTCTTTACAGCTTAATCAAATTTTTAATAGGATATACAAACTCTCTAGTAAATTTAAGGATATCTAGGTAACGCTTTTATGCTACGGCCGGAATAAATGGTGGTATTACACAATAAATAAGAGCTTAGTTGTATAAAATACCAAATAGAATTACAGCGCCTAGTTTATAGTCTTTATTCCAAAGAGATCTATACTTCTAGCTTATTGTTGGTTTTGTTTTAGGGCACTACTAGCCAGACACCCCCTAATTACTGCGCGCATACCCCCTAATTACTGCTTGCACACACCCCTAAAATAGGCTTAGATCCTTCCTCTTTAGGTTAAAATATTACGTATATTTAACTTATATGTATCTATATTAGCGCGCAACTGTCGTGCGCCTATAACTTAGGTCACCGTTACCTTAGCAAGCTTAGACCATATATTTGGAATAATTTTATATCCGCTCTATATAAAATTGAAAATGTGGTCTAAGTCATATTTACAACGTTTATTATGCGCTCTGACAATATCTATATTGCGGAGGTTGCAGATATTAAGATAACTTAACACTAATATATTATATTATTTCCCAAAGTTAATTAATTATATAATAGAACCTAGGCTTGTAGAATATATTATTTTTATTACTTAGGTATTTTTAGGTCTTATAATTATTTTTATTAAAAAAAAGCGTTATTAGGAATCCTGTAACTATATATAACTTTATTAAATACTAGCTAATATATATAAAACCTGTATAGATTTATAATAGTTACCCTAAAGAACCCACTATAGCCTAGCAGATATATAGCGTCCATATTGTAGTATGTAATATCTACTAAAACTTTATTACGCACCAACTACTAAGTTACGGATATCTAGGTAAACCTACTATATATCACTACTAAAACCCACTAGGCGGAGAGGGAAGAAGTTAAATAAGGTGCTAGAACAGTCGCAGCCGTATTAGGTGTTAGATAATTAGACTTAAAGGAGTTATAGAATAGACTAAAAGCAATAGCTATCCCTTAACACGTCGGGGTCCGTCGAGGAGTGGCCCATACGCGAACACCAGAACCACGACCATGCGTGCAAGCGCGCTCCAAGGACTCGTTTTGGCTGCAGTATCTGCAAAATACCATTCTGCAAAAAGGGCGACCCTAGAAGCATTATATTGAGCTACTTAGCTCTAAAAATCAAGCCTGTATCTCAATATACTGTGCAATCAATGCTTTGTATTCTTGAGTATGGGTACTAAAATTTAGCGAATCTGATTAGCTGCACCTTATCGATAACGAACGGACCCAAATCAACGTGTTAAGGGATAGGACCTTTAAGATTAGCTTCTTATGCTTTGCGAAGAGAGTAAGGCCCAGCGACTAAGTAAGGCTAATAAGGCTATTGCTTTTTTATATCCGTATTATAGACATATAGAGCAGCTTAAAGCCCTTAGGTGGCTGCTATTTAAGGAAAAAGATATAACACTTATTATAAGAACCTTATTTACAAGAGTATAATAATATAAGTAATACCATGTCTTCTTTAGGCCTTAGTAGTAATTATTATCTTACTATTTAATGCAATTAGTATAGAGTAGAAGGCAAAGATTAAGAAGCTTCCTAGAATAAGGCCAGTTTATATATACGCTAAGATAATATCCATACGTCTTTTACAGGAAATCCGCATTGGAGTATATATCTATATATTAATATTATTAGAGCTGTTAGTTAGTAAAAGGTTCTATAAAACCCTTACCAACCCTACCTTTTGCGCGTATATTAGCTTAGTAGTAATTAATAAGATATATCTTATAGCTAATTAGGGGGGTTCGTTCCAGAGTTTATACATATAGCTATAGAAAGTGCGATTATTATTAGGGCAGAGGCCTTGGTTTGCTTATACTGCAACACTTAACAATATAATATTTAAGATTGTTTAAGAGTTGGCGGACTTTTAAAAGAATATTAATATAGTGCGGATATTAATTAACTAGCCAGATCTATTAATTATTAGAGAATATATTAAGTGAGAAAGTAAGAAGTCTTTTAAGAGCTTATACTTTATTATAAACCGCGTGTATACCGCTATATCTGCTAAACAGAGAATCCAATATACACTAACTCCCCAATAGATCCTAAAGATAATTATCTTTCTTAATTTGAAGGATCTAATATTACTAGGCAGGGACTTAATTTATTTATAGTTAGTATATTATAGGTACCAGGAAGTACAGGCTAGAAGAGCTATTTAGCTTTATTATATATTGTTAGCTATTATAAATAAAGACAGACTATATAAGGAGTTAAAAAAGCCTAATTTAGAAATCCACATTCTACTCTCCTCTAACACGCTTACCCACGGCGCTAATATTTCTAATTTTAACTATATTGCGTAGTATTATATATATAGAGATAAGTCCATTAATATAATATGGTAACGACTTAGACATGGTGCTTATTATAACAGAACCTTATAGCAGGAACTACAGTAGGTTCTATTATTAGGCTAGGTATATAGGTAAGAACAAAACAACAACGTAATAATAACTGGTGGAGTAGTTGCCTAACAGATTAACTCTAATTATATTCTAAGATTCACTATAAGGAGAGAACTATCTATAGTAGGGACTAAGGTCCTTTAAATACACAACTATACTCCTAAGAAATCCTCTCTTATATATAAGGTACGTGTTATACGTATTATACATAGCATATACTGCGTATACTTCATACACTGCGTATAACATTATGTGACTTGCTTACTATTCCTTATTATATGGTTCCACCAGATCTATCCTAGACTATACCTATATTAACTAACTAGCTTCCTACAACTCTTCCCTAAGTAGTTATAATATTGTACTTAAAGCGTCTGTAACACTATCTCCCTCCTCTTTATCTTTGTCCTTGAAGATTCCTAATATCTCTAAGTCGTCCACTAGAGGTATAATGTCCGTTTAATTAGTCTGGTTAATATTCTTACTTATTATACCTAAAGCTTCTTCTTCTTTATAAGCGTAATATTGTGCTTGTACTGTGGCTGCCATACTATTACTTAGTGAGATAATGTCGTCTCTATATTCTTGTTATGCAAAAGCGGGGTTAGTATATATTATAATAGCAAGTCCCTTGTCTTAATAACCCTTATTTTACTTAAAGTGCACTAAAGTAAACATTTAATTGTCCTACGATGTTCGCTCTATTTCTAATACTAAGTATGCGCGTCCTATGACTCTTAATAGTCTTTAAGTTCCCTAAGTAACTTATTATAGGGTCTTATATTTAATCTACCGCTATAAAGCTTAACGGTAAGCTCTTAAGCGCCTTAGATAAGCTTTATTATTTATAAAAAGCGAAGCAGGAGGCTGCAGCTACTTAATAGCATGCCCTTAAAGCCCGTTTATTAGCCTCTGCCCATCTTCTTTGTCTTAAACGTGTTTGTAAAAAGGTCCATTCTAAGGAGTAGAAACTTGTTTAATAGGGTTTATCTAAGCTAGGTAATAAAAGGACTGGCTCTCCTCCTGCAAGGGAAATAACTCCAAGTAGCTTGGCAATTGCTCCTCTTAGGTCCCCCTTAGGTAACTTATTCTTTAGCGATTCTTCTTTATTAATATTACCTAACCTACTTTCTTCTAATACTCCTGTACCTTTCCTATAGCATTTTTTAGGTTGCTTAGTGGTTTCTAGGTAGTCTCACTATAGCCTATCTACTTTACTTTATACTATGTTTTGTTATCTACATCCTTATAACTAATAATCTTTAAAACTTGCTATTTGTCTTCCTTCTATCCTCTATACGTGTCTGCCTTATAGACTAGTGGCTTAATATTCCCATATGCTAGCTCTAGCATTGCAACGTGTTATATAGGGTAGATTTTTATTTTAGCTAGTAGGTTTAACTTATACGTAACTAATAAAATTCTTTACTTAACTTTAAAAGGTCCTAGTCTAACATAGTCCAATTTCTTACTTAGTCATTAACTCTTGAAATTTTTATATAGTAGCTACACTTTATCCCCCTCCTTAAGATCTGGTCCCTCAGATCTCTTAGTATTATAGTACCTTTTTATTCGTTCTTATACTAGTTTAGCTGTTTCTTTAAGGTCTATATAAAGATTTACTAATATCTCTATTCTTTACTTAGCTGTGCTACTTGTCTTTTTTACTTAATGTGGCGATAACGATGTTCTTGGCTTATACCCGTAATTCGCCTTAAATGGTAATGTCTCTATTCCTTCTTATAGTGTTGCATTATATATAAACTGTATAATTGGTAATAATAATACCTAATTGTTTTATGCGTAACTAATATAGTGCCTTAGATACTGCTCTAGTGTCTAGTTTAGTCTTTCCATTTATCCGTCCATCTGCGGATAATACGCTGTAGATATTACTGCGCGAACTCCTTATTCTGCCAGAAATACTTCCTAAAATACTGCTATAAATCTTATCTAGTGCTCTATATCTTGCGAACACTTCCTTTATATAAATTCTAGTGATATCTTCTGCTAATATCTCTTTAGTGCATACTATAAAGTATCCCTACTTTATTAGCTTATCCACTATTACTAAAATCGCGTTATAATCTTATCCTGTAATAGGATCTCTTAACTTTAGTAACTTAACAATAAAGTCCTATAATATAACCTCCTATGGTTTTCCTGGTGTCTTAACAGGTTATAGCCCTCTATACGGCTTATACCTCATCGGTTTGTTTCTTTGGTAATTTAGATATTTCTTTATAACTTATCTCGCTAGTCCCCAGATTCCTTAAATAATATACTCCTCTTAAAGTCTTAATACTAAGCCTATAGCTCTATTATATCCTTGTGTTATTCCCTTGTGGAATTCCTTAACAAATTCTTCTATAATAGACTTAGGCACATACGTTGCTTCTCTATTTTCGTATTACTCTAAGTCTAGATCCTCTACCTATACTTCTTAAATCTTTTGTATCTAATTACTCTCTAGTAACTTATAGATCTAACTTTCCCTAGTCGCTATAATCTTTGGATAATTATACCTAATTAATCCGTCTTAATCCTTTTGTAACAAAGCTCCTAATAGCTTTTTGTTACTTTATAGTTCAGCTTTTCTACTTAAAACATCTGCTTGTGTATTGTCTATACCCTTAGTATACTGAATTTCAAAATAGTATTCTATAAGCATTTCCGCCTATCTAACCTGTCTTTAGTTGAGTTCCTTTGTTATTAGGAATCCTATAAGGTTCTTATAGTCTATTTTAACCACAAATAGTTTCTCTATGCTTTATAAGAATACTCTCTATTCCTTAAATACTGCAACTATACCTAACAACTCCTTATTATAGATGTCATAGTTTAACTCTAGTGGTGTCATCTTTTAACTATAGTATGCCACTGGGTGCTATCCATCTTAATATTTCTATAGGAAGTACGCCCCTAGTGTAAAGTCTAATGCATCTATTTTTATAACCGTCTCTAGACCTAGTTAATAGATCTTAAGAACTGGCTCCTAGGTAAACAACTCTTTAACTCTTTTAAATAGTTCTTATTATTCCTTCCCCTATGCCCATAGTTCTTCTTTCTTTATTAACCGCATAAATGGCTTAATATCCTATAACTATTGCGCTATAAACCTTCTACAATAATTGCAAAACCCTAGAAACAATCTTAACTGCGTAATATTCTCTAGTTCCTGCCAATTCACTATAGCCTTAATCTTCTTTAGATCTATGCTAAGTTAGCCTAGTTTAATAATAAATCCAACAAAATTGGTCTTCTAGGTAAAGAACTTGTATTTTTTAATTACTACTGGCATCTATTCTTCTTATAGTCTCTTTAAGACCCATTTAACGTGTTCTCTATGCTCTTCCTTACTTTCTAAGTAGATAATAATGTCGTCAAGGTATACTATAATAAATTCATCTAAGTGTTCTCCTAACACACTATTAATTCGCTTTTAGAACGTTGCTAATATATTTATAAGCCTAAATTGTATAACTAATAGCTTATATAGTCCTTCCTTTGACCTAAAGGCTGCCTTCTATTTATCGCCTTCCTTAATCCTAATCTAATGGTACGCCTATCTCAGATCTATCTTTATAAAGATCTTTACGTTGCCTATCCTGTCTTAGATTTTGCTAATTAAGGGTAAAGGATATCTATCCTTCTTAGTAATACTGTTTAACTATCTATAGTCTATACATATCCTAAGTTTTCTATTTTTCTTTAGGATAAATAGTACTGGATATCCTACTAATAACTATAATGGTCTGATATATCTCTTACGTAAGTTCTCCTAAATAAACTCCTTAAGCGCTACTAACTCTGTTTCAGTAAGCTTATAAATTAAAAAGAACTTTAAACTTATTCCCTCTTCTAATTCTATCTTGTGGTCCCAAGCTATATACTCTAACAGCTTCTTACTTTCTAGTAACCATAACTTTTTACCATACTTATGGTATCTCTTTGGTATATAACTTAAGCCTCACTCAGTCTCCTTATATATCGCTCCAACTTAGTACTATACTAACTTGGTTTACTATCGCACTTTATACTATTATATATTCTTAATATTAACCTAACCTATAACCTAATCAATCTTTGGATTATACTCCTGTAACTAAGGCATTCCTAGTATTGCCTCATTCTATCCCAACAGTAGGATATTAAAAGACATTCTAACTGGTCTCCCTTTAATAGTTATCTAAATAGGTCCTATTTTAAGATTAATAATGCCTTCTCTATAGGCTATCTAATCTCCTAAAATTGTTATAAGTAGATATAGGTGTTCCTTCTATCTATATAGTAACCCTATCCTTTCTACTACCTTTAGTAATATGTGGTTCCTTATTACTCCACTATCTACTAACGCTTTAAACTGCTAATCTTGCCACTTAGCTTATAAATTCAGGTATTAACCTTAAATTCCTTTAAGGATTTAAAGCTCTAACACTAGTTCCCTCTAGTCCTATACGCCTCCCCTTTTCCCAACTATTGGCTGCTAGATCCTGCCTATACTTAGTCCAATTTAGGCCAATACTTAGTTTATTTCTTTTCCTTTATATGCCATAGACAAGTATTCTCTAGGCACTCCCACCACTATTATCTATCTAGGCATTCTTCCGTAAGGAATCTTCCTAGTTAAAGTATTAAGTCTCCTTAACCTTATACTTCTACTAGGTGCCAACTATATATATACTTAGTATTTCTAAACCGCTTTTCCTCTAGTGCCTAATATATCCTTACTAGGTACTTCCGGTTCTTATCTTTTAGTGCTCTATATATGTTACATATATTATCCACACAAGCTATCCACAATAGTATATAATGCGCTGCATATTTTAGGTTAACTCTTAGTTTATCTTTATCTTTAAATTTAAACCTATACCTAGTCAACCTAACCACTGGTATTTCCACTATAGGTACTAAGATTTATCGCTCACTTCTTTAGTCCTTAAATACCTCTTCTAGGTTCCTTAATATTATAATCAATACTCCTTTAATGTAACTTATACGTTTTTCCGTAATAGGTTAGTCTTAGACAACTTTTTTATCTAGCTATATATAAAAATCTACCTATTTATCATTATGTTATTGCCTATACCACTTTCTATACAACTGGTTTAGTGTATATGGTTTATCTATTAGAAAGTACCTTGTTATCGCTATATTATAACATCCTTTAGTATATCTTTTTTTGAACCTAGTTAGAATATCTAGATCCTTTTCTTATTCTAGTTTATCTAACCATTTTGCCCTAGGTATCCCTACACTTGGCCTATTAGTAACTCTTTGCATAGGTACTCTGTCCCTTATATAACCTAGCATAGCTAACCTCTTATCTAGCTTTTACTCTTACTATATAATAATTCTTGTTTTAAACTTATTTATAGTTTCTTATTTTCTGCGTCTTGTAGCTAGATCTTCGTAGTTGTCTTACTTTTTAATCCTGGTATTAACTGTTCAATCTTTAGGCTAAACACTATATTTACCTAGGATTACTAATATTCTTACTCATTCTCCAAACTCGTAGTTCTTAAACTTACGTCCTATACTCATTTGTTTATTACTAAACTAAGTTACTGCCCTTTCCCATCAGTTTTCGTCCGTTGTGGGTCCTTAGGTATGTCTTATCTTACTTTAAGAATTTTAAGCTTCTCTTATCTCTTCTTAAGAATCTTAAGCCTATAGCCTTTTACCTTTATTAAGTAATGAGCTAGCACTAGCAATTATCTACTTACTTAGTTTCTTCTAAACATTACTCCTATTATTTTATAAAGCAATGGAAATCGTATCTAACAGTGTTACAATACCCATTACTGAACCTTGTTCTATAATAGTCTTAGTCTCTACTTCTATTTTAACTTCTCTAAGGTCTACATACTCCTAGTAAGCTGCCTTTATTACCTTATTATTAGTAAATGCTTCACCTTCGTTAAATTTATCGTCTTTAATGTCTAATCTATAAGCTAGTTTGTTGGTTCCTTTAAACTTAGATAACAATAGCTCCTATAGCCAATAGCTTGCGCTATACTTAGCGTCCTTATAAATTCAGCATACGTTGTTATAATAATACGCAAAACTGTTAGTTAAACATTCTTTTATTCCTTATAGTGCACCATTATCCCTCTATATATATGTGCCGTCTGCTAGCCTAGTTCCCTTTACCATATAGTTACTCTAACCACCTCTATAGTCTCTAATAAAATAACCCTATTTTCTATAATTTATACAAGCTCTATCTTTAAACCATCTTTCTTACTATAGAGTCCGCCTAAACGTCTTCTACTACTAAGATCCCTAGTTTGGCCTCTACTCTTAGGTCCTTTAATTACTTAATCCTCAACCTCTAGGTTTCTATAGTTTCTTTTCCCATCTTTAGGTTTCTTTAGTACCACTTAGGTCTATTAACTCTACGCTATTCCATGGTTTTTAACTCTATATCTGTCGTTGCGTACTCTGCGCCTTATATAACTATAGAACTCTGTCTTACCCTCTCTTAGCTTATTCCCTTTAATAGATTCTATTATTAATCTTTATTAACTAATCTATTAACTCTCTTAGAGTATCCACATCTTCTATTAGAATAATTACGTCCTAGACTTTAGCCTTAAGTCCCTATTTATACTATGCCATAAGCGCCCTATCATTCCACTTAACCTATATAGCTAGTGTTTAAAACTGTGTTGTATACTTAATTGCTAAAGTATATTATACTAAGTTCTAAAGCTTTTATTCTGCTATAGTTGTGGCTTCTAGGTCTCTAAATATCTATATTAGTCGCTCTACAAACCCGTTCCAACTAGCAAATATATACTATACGTCTTAGTTAGTAGTTGTCATGCCATTAGCCTATATTTCTATAAGATACAGCTTAAACTACTTAAGTGCCCTCCCCATCAGGAACAATCCTGCATAGGCTACTTAATCTAACAATATTGCTAACTTTGCTCCTTCCTATACTACCTTAAAGTGCATTTGCATAAGAAATCCTTTAAGCTTCAACTTCTCTCCTAAGAATCGTTTAATTAAAGGTAACTTAATCTTTACTGCTTTAATTCCATTAATACGTTCTTTAAGTATCCTATTATTGTCTTATAAGTAATCAACTATTTCCTATAACTAACCTTACGTAACCACTTAAGAATCCCCATTGTCCATACTGGTATCTCCTAGTCCTGAGGTTATGGCTGCCGTCAACATTATAACTAGTGCTACTCTTGGTGGCATGTTATTCGATCTTGTTTAATACTATAACCTTAGTAGTAAATGTGTAACAGAACCTTATAGCAGGAACTATAGTAGGTTCTATTATTAGGCTAGGTATATAGGTAAGAACAAAACAACAATATAATAATAACTAGTGGAGTAGTTGCTTAATAGATTAACTCCAATTATATTCTAAGATTCACTACAAGGAGAGAACTATCTACGGTAGGGACTAAGGTCCTTTAAATATATAACCATACTCCTAAGAAATCCTCTCTTATACGTAAGGTACGTGTTATACGTATTATATATAGCGTACACTGCGTATACTTCGTACACTGCGTATAACATTATGTAACTCGCTTACCATTCCTTATTATATAGTTCCACCGGATCCATCCTAGACTGTGCCTATATTAACCAACTAGCTTCCTACAACTCTTCCCCAAGTAGTTATAACATCGTACTTAAAGCGTCCGTAACACTTATAGTAGTAATTAAATAGGCAAGGCAATATTTTTAATTAAGGATTGGTATAAAGGTCTATATAAGGATATTACTAGGCCAGCTAAAAATTGTAGTTATACTAGTAGAGCCTTCCAATCTTAGCCAAGTTAACTTAGCTATAAATATTATATTAAGCGACAGGTGTTATAAAAGGATAAAGCTACTAATTTTACTAGCGATATATCTTTAAGAGTATCTATATACAGCAATGCTAATTCTAATGCGTCCGTATCTAATATAGGGTAAGAGCTTAGTCTGGGTAGAATATCTATAGTCCTATCTATAGATATTCTACTAAAGAAGCTAGTGCGGCGCCTAAAGACTAAAGCTAAAAAAAGAGCAGCTCTCTCTAATTATATATATACTCTTATAAATAAGGAAAAGGGCTGTTTATAAAAGATTATATTAGAGAACTATAAGAAACAGTCTCTGTCTACTAGTAGCTAGGGTTATTACTCTAACTATAATCCTACTTTACGGGCTTTTAAAGAGTTTAATATCTATAAGCCGTATATAGAGGGGGTTCTAAGGAAGATATAATAAAAGGCCTTTACTATAAGCATAAAAAACTAGTTCTAGAACTAAATGGAGAAGAAATATTAGCACGCTATTTAGAATCTAACCTTAAGCTATATTATATCTAATAACCAAATTGCTGCTCTTTATAGCTGCGCCTAGTATATAACTAGCTATAAGGCACTTAAGAAAAACCTACCTAATTAGAATTATGGTTAGCTTAGTAATAATCTAAATAAGTTTATTGCCTTTTTTTAAGAGAAGGTAAAAAAGATAAATTAGGTAGAGGGCTAGCTATTAGCATTAGTAAGCTAATTAAAAGATAGCGTAGAGTGGATATTACCATAGTCTAGGGTAGCGGAAAGATATATAGTATTAGCAGCTTAAAGTCCGCAAACATAAGTAGCCCAGCTACCTCAATTAATATTCACTGAAAATCCGTATATAGAGCTGCTAATACTATTACCTTCTCAGCCCATATCTAATAGGAACGCGTAGCTGGCTAGCCTAAACTTTAGCTAGCAGAACACCTTTAGGCTAAGTATACTAAAACCCTATAATAGATATCAGTCCTAGCAACGCGATAGTTAGGTCTAATTTTCAATATAGGGTGGATATCTAGGATCTTAAAATTAGGCTAGGTATTAAGAGCCTTAGGGTAATAATTAGCGTTAGTTGTTATCTGGTACTAAGTATCAGCCTCTTAGATATTAGGGTCTATACTATAATAATAAATATTAACTCCCTACAGCTCTAGGATATCTAAGTCTATACTATAGCATTAGAAACTAGTCTCTAGGGTAGGCTTAGTATAATAGCTTATAAGGCAGCTCCGCATCTTAACCCTTAAAATAATCCAGATATTAAAGCTTATAACGCAGTATTAGGTCTTAGCCCTTAGAGCAATCTAGACATTAAAGCTTATAGCTGAGCATTAAATCTAAATCTTTAGGGCAGTCTGAGTATTAGAGTTTATAGTATAACACTAAGTCTTAACTTTTAGATAAGCCTAAGGTTTAATATTCGCAACACAGTACTAGATCTCCAATTATAAAAAATTCCAAAATTTAAGATCCGTAGTATAGCACCAGTTCTTAGGTAGTAGGAAATCCGGAAATTTAGAATTTATAACATAGTATTAGATCTCTACTCCTAGAAAATCCTAAGGCTTAGGATTTAGGTTGCAATACTAAATCTCCGCTCCTAGGAAACTCTAAGGCTTAGGGTTTACAGGCTAATACTTAATCTCCGCCCTCTAAACTAGGCGCAGTTTAGAATTTATATACTAATGCTCAATCCCCACCTGGTAAATTAGGCGCAGCTTAGAATTTACGGTCTAATATTTAATCTCCACTCTTTAAACTAAGCGCAGCTTAGAACCTACGGCCTAGTACTCAATCTTCGCCCTTAGTTTTAGATATAACGCAGCTTTAGCAGGTTGGTATTCTATATTCCTTAGCGTTCCACTTATTTATTAACTTAATTAGGACTAGAGCAGAGCTCTAATTAATATCTAGGTGCTAAGTATTAATCTCCATATGCACATTTAAATAGTCTAGTAGATTCTTATCTAGAGAAATATTAAGGTTTATACCTAAAGCTCCTAAAACCTACAGAACCTATATTATATTAGCTATTTAGTTTAAGTGTCTTACAATCTTTATAACTAGATATTATCCATTCTTCTTAGGCCACTATACCTTAAGACTCTTAGCTAATATTAGATCCGCCTTATAGTAAGAGGAAACAAAAGGATGTATCTACGCACTTTAAAAGTAAGAAATCCGCTTACTAAGTAAACTTAATATCCGCTTATAACCCTTTTTCAGCACCTTAATTAAGCGGTAATTTTATATTAATGTTACTTCGCAAGTTAACCAAATAGCGCCCACTTACCTTAATTAGTAGTAACCTAACTATAAAGGATTTGTGTATTACAAATAAGCGTTTATAGGGTGGTTAATATTTACTAAGGTAAGTTATTATAGCAATTACTTGTTAGTAAGCTAATTTAATAAAATTAGCAGTATAGATATTTACCTTTAATTAACCTCCGCACCTTCTACCTTATAGCATTATACCGCAAACTTTATTATTGTTATTTTATCTACTGTCCATTAGCATACTACTATCTGCAATGCCTTCTTTTATACCTTTAAACATGTCCAATAGCTATTTAGTTAAGGAATTTAATATACACAATATTAATAATAAAATAATTAAGGACGCTTTTAAGGACGCCCTTTCTTTTACTAATCTTTTAGGGTCTCTGCTTAGAGAGTCAGCTTTCTAATACTAAATTATATCTATAGCTAATATAATTTTAGGAAATATATACTAAAACACTCTTTGTTGGATTTAGCAGAGTACCATAATAAGGCTATTACAAAATCCGCTGGAAATCCGCTTACCTCTTTACTGCCTAGCTCTTTACCACCTACTTCTTTGCTACCTACCTCTTTACTACCTACCTCTTTACCACCTGCTACTTCTAAAAAGTTTAATTGTTGTTATACTTCTACTTCTCTTAAGAGGTAGGCTAATAGAATTACTACGTAAAATGTTTAGTACAAGATAGCCTTTAAATTGTATATGTTAACTATACTATTTTAATATCCTGTCTACTAATTTACCTCTTATAGTAACCCAGTAGAAATATTAGAGATTTTAGATAATAATAAAGAGAGCAATCTTAATAACGCTAACTCTCCTAAAAGCCCTCCTCTATCCTTTTATAATCTCTATAGCCCTTATAAGCTTTATAGTATATAGACGGCCTAAGCTATAACGTCTAATATTAACACAAACAAGCGCCTTCCTATTTAAGTGCTGTTAGTAAATAAATAGTATACCCTAAAAGCTAGTACTTAGGAGAATATAAAGGAAGCTTGCTAGTGGATATATACCTACGTCTAGAATATTAAGGATAGCTTTAGTATGCTACGCGATCTGCTATACGCTCTATGCATTAAATAAGACTATAAATATCGCGTTTATAAGTAGGACTCTAGGCCTTATTTTAAAGGTGCATACTTAAAATATTACTTAGGTGGCAGGTTATATAAGAAGGTATATACTAATTATGCTAATAATATACTATTATTTTATCAGCTAATACGTATATAGAATAGTTTACTAAGACCGGAGCTGGTTACACCTTAGTATAAAAAATGTACGTAATTAGCTTCTATTAGTAATTTGGCTGAAACACCTGATAAGAAGGTATAATATCCATATAGCTTTATACCCACACTATCCCCCCTCTAGAGACCTCCCCTCCCTTAAAGACTCCTACTCTTTTACTAATTCCTAGTATATCTAGTGCTGCTTTTAGTACTCTTGCTTATATAGAATCTATTAGGGTGTATTTAGCAATTACTATTTCTGCGTGCGTTAATATAGTTAGTAAATAGGTAACAAATATAGCAAAATATATTTAAGCTATAGACCGCCGGTTAAATAAGTTTAGAGATTCTCTAAGTAAGATAAAGGATAAGCTTGCGTTTCTAAGGTGTAGTATTACTACACTTATACGCAACGCTAGGTTACTAGATATAGAATTTAAGTAGATATAGGTTAGCTATTACTATAGGTTAGCTATTATTATAGGTTTAAAGCAATAAAATAGTAGTTCTTACCTCTCTGCTACTATATATAAATTAAGTCTCTGCCTTGCATTTAATAGATATACTTAATTAATATTATAATATCCATATAAGTTAGAATAAAGATGTCTATATAAGTTAGGATGAAGATATCCGTATAAGCTAAGATAAAGATATTTATATATCCGCACCGCTGGTGTTTACTAAGGTAAGTTACTATAGCAGCGATTATTTATTAGTGCGCTGTTTTAATAAAATTTGCAGATTAGATATTCACCTTAAATTAACCTCCGTATGTCTTCTTCCTCTACTAACCTTCTACTTTATAGCACCGCACTATAAACTTTATTATTGTTGTTTTATCTACTGTCCCTTAGTATTATACTATTTATAATGCTTTTATTTACACCTGTAAATAATATTAATGCAAATAATAGCAGTTAGGCAGTTAAGGAACTTAATATGCGTAAAATAAATAAGGATACTGTTAAGCACACTATAGCTACTCTTACTAAGCCTTTAGACTCTATTCCTAAAGAGTAAGCTTTCTAATACTAAATTATGCCTATAGCTAATGTAATTTTAGAAAATATATACTAAAGCGCTCTTTATAGGATTTAGTAGATGATAAAAATATAGATAGAGCGAAATCCGCTAAAAATCCGCATACCTTTTTGCTGCCTGCCTTTCCGTTGCCTACATCTTTGCTATAGACCACTTTGCCATTAGTTTCTTTGCCGTCCACTTCTTTGCCGTCCGCCTCTCTACTACTGCCACCTAATACTTCTAAAAGGAGGCTTAATAAGGCTTGTTTATCTTTTTTTTTTTAAAGTAGGCTAAAAAGGCTGCTAATATAAATCTAAAGGCTAAGATAGCCATTAAATTATATGTGTTAGTTATACTGTTTTAATGTCTTATTTACTAATTTACCTCTTATAGTAACCTAATAAAAATATTAAAGATTTTAAATAACGATAAAGAGAGCAATCTTAATAACGCCAACTCTCCTAAAAGCCCTCTATCCTTTCATAATCTTCGTAGCCCTTATAATCTCTATAGCACTATAAATATAAATAAGCACCTTCCTATCTAAGTGCCGTTAGCGAATAAATAGTATATTTTAAAAGCTGGTGTTTAGGAGAATATAAAGGAAAGTTACTAGTGGATATTAATATACGTCTAGAATATTAAGGGTAGCTTTGGTAAGCTGTGTAGCCCACTATATACTCTATATAAGAAGCATGGCTATAAATATTACGTTTACAAGAAGGACTTTAGGCCTTATTTTAAGGGTACATATTTAAGATATTGTGTGGGTGGCAGGCTGTGCGGAAAGGTATATACTAATAGTATACTATTATTCTATCAGCTAATACGCGTATAAAAAAGTTTACTAAATCTAGAGCTAGTTATACCTTAGGGCAGAAAATGTGCAAAATTAACTTCTGCTAATAATCTAGCTAAAATGCCTACTAAGAAGGTATAGTATTCACGTGTTAATAATATGGATATTACTAATATCCATATAGCTTTGTTTTTATACCATCCCCACCTGCACCACTACGCCTCCCCCCCCTACTAAGACCTCCTCCCCTATTAAGACTTCCACTTATAGTAGTATACGTGGCCGTAGAGGTATCCGCTCTACCGCTGCTCCTCTAGCTTTTTTACTAATTGCTAGCATGCTAGGTGCTGCTATTGCTACTACCGCTTTTACTAGTATGGAATCTATTAGGGTATATTTAGCAATCGCTGTTTCTGCGTGTATTAATATAGTTTGTAAATAGGTAACTAATATAGCGAAAGATGTTTAAGCTATAGACCGCCGGTTAAATAAGTTTAGAGATTCCTTAAGTAAGATAAAGATAAGCTTATATTCCTAAGGCATAGTATTACTGCACTTATATGCAATACTGGGCTACTAGATATTAAATAAGTAGATATAAGTTAGCTGTTGCTGCGGGTTGGCTATTATTACGGGTTTATAATAATAAAATAGTAGCTTTTACCTTTTTGCTACTATATATATAGGAATCAAGTCTCTGCCTTAAATTTAATAGATATACTTAATTAATATTATAATATCCATATAAGCTAAGATAAAGATATCCGCACAAGCTAAGATGAAGATATTTATATATCCGCACTATAAAATAGCTAACTGCTATGTTATATACTACATACCAAGAAGATTATACGCTGGCTAGAATTAATATTAATAAAAAGAACTCGCTTAATACATTAAGATAAAAACATACCATAAGCCTAAGCATTTAAAAGTCCTCTAGCATATTATCTATAGCCTTATTAAATCCGTCCTTATAAGGGTTGTATTGTAAACCGGTAATATAAGATATCCGCATATTAAAATCTGTAATGCCGCTCTATAAGAGCCGCTCTAATCCAAGTTAAAGAATAGTAGATGCCTTAAACCTAACATCCTGTATACGCTGACGCATAATTAAGTCCTTAGCAATTATATCTATAAGGGACTGGATATTAACTGCAGGAGACTTAATTATATAATTGGATATTGTCCACTTACTAAATGCGCTCTTAAACTTAGCACAAAGAGGTCCAGTATAACTTATAGTAAAAATACTCCACCTAAATAGAGAGTCTATTCTAAAGGTTAAGTTTCTACGTAATTAGAGTAGCTCCTTTAGCTAAAGATTTAGTAGTTTATTAAGTTAAATAGCTTTAAAAAAGCTATTTAGCTCCCTGTAATTATTAATTAACCCATTTACAAGTATAGCCTACTAAAGTACTGGATCATACGCCTCTATTATAATTAACCTCTAGAAGTACATTATTTTAGATATATAGTTATTACTCCTTAATCTGGTAAAGTAAAGGCAAAGGTAGGCAATTGCACGCTTTAAAAGGCTAATATCTATATGCTTAATAGCATATTTCAACATTTTATATATTTTAACTACCTATAGATATTAAATATAATTAAAGAACTCTATGTTAATAATCTAAGCGGGCTAGCTTATAGTAGCGGAGCTGGGTTCTATAAGCAATTAATTTATAATCTAAGGACTTTTATGGGCGGAGGTCTACGGAGAAACTAATTTATTAGCCTTATAGCCAACTTTAGAGCTAAAACCCGCTGCGCAGATATCCTTAATATGCTGTAGAAACTGCTTAGGTATTAAGGATCTAATATATCTTTTAACCGCGCCTTCTTTGTGGATATTAAGCCTATTACAGATATATATTAAGAAGAGCGCAATAATGCGCGTATTAAAACTATGCAGTATTAGTTCTTTAAGATAGTAGAAGGGAGGGCGCTCTATAGGAATATTTCATCGCCTAAGATAATTTATATAAGTATAAAGCGTAGAGTACTACTATGCATATTGCTTACTACCAAAAAAAGTCCTTATAATTATATATAGGAAGTTTAACTAGAGGTGCTAAAGACCTAGAACAGGTAGTACCTAATAGTGGCTATTATATAAGAGCGCAGCCTCCGCCTACTCCCGTTTATAAGTATAAATAAGCTTTATAGTTTTCTAGTCACTATATACCAGATATAATTGGTCCTAGAAATTATTGTTATAATTAAGCTGTAGTTGCTCCAGGAAGATCATCTTAAGTATATAGTAGTTGCTATTTATAGAAGCCTCGCTCTTTATAATAGGGCCTAGGTTTATATACATTATCTTTATAAATAGTAGAATATTAATCTCTAGTATATGCGGATATTTAAGCTTAGTATTGGATTTAAAAATACTATTTATAGCAGTTAGATATATATTTTAGAGAGCATCTATAATTACAAAAATAGATATCCAATTTTAAACGCTATTATATATATTACCTAGTACTTTAGCAATATCCTTAATCTAAAGCTGCACCTAGTTATGCAGTATACTTTAAAGAAGGCTACTAGGGGAAATATAAGATCTATAGATAAGCTTTCCAGTAGTACAGGAATAGAAAATACTAGTGTCTCTAATTAACTAATGTCGCGTCTACTTAAGGTAGTTAAAATTATTATATATAATATAGATATTATTAAGAGCGGATATTAATTGGAGGTGAGTCTTTAATAATATTAGCACTAGTATATCCGCCGCTAGTATTATAACCTTCCTTAGAGTATTTAGCCAATTCCATCTTTTAGTAGTTAAGCGTTATATATTTATTAATAAGCTCTAACGTATTTGATTACCGAGACCGCCAGATTACTAAGACCGCCAAAAATTTCTTAGCACGACCACATCGCCTACATTACGATATGTCACAACTATCTCACATAATATTACTCCAACAAGAAGGTAGAGTCCAGCTTGCCCTTCAAGCCTACCATGCTGGCCAATTTTGAAGCTATCGACGCGCTGCTGTAGCCTATAACGTTAATTACCAATAGCTATCTAATTGCGACCAAGGAATTACCTTTTAACTCAAAACTTTAGCTAATAGCCAAAAGCTTACCTTAACTAAAGAGTAGACGATTGTCTAATATATCCTTAACCTAGATTAGCGAGGATTTCCGCCCTAGAAGTGCGAGGTTATTAATATAGCAGACAAACTATTAGCTATGCGGGGTAGAGAGCTAGTAGGCAAGAAGTGGGTGGATAGATTTATAACGCGTTTAGATAAACTTAAGATAGCATTTAATTAAGCAAAGGATTGTTAGAGGATACTACAGGAAGATCTAGAGATTATTAGTGCGTGGTTTAAGCTTATAGAGGAGACTAAAGTTAAATACGGCGTTTCCAATAATAATATACACAACTTTAACAAGACTGGCTTCTAGATGGGCGTTATTAGGTCTATAAAAGTGGTTACTAGCGCTAAGAGACGTGCTCGGCCAGAGCTTATCCAACCAGGCAATTAAGAGTGGGTTACCGTTATCCAGAGTATCTGCGCCGCAGGGTACGCGATCCCACCGTTTATTATCTATAAAGGGCGCGTCTATATCTCTACGTGGTATAAAGAAGCTAGGATACCACACAATTAGAAAATCTCTGTCTTTAAGAACGGCTGGACTAACAACAAGCTTAGAGTTGCGTGGTTAAAGCACTTTAACGCGTATACAAGGTCGCGTTAGGTAGGGGGGTACTAGTTACTTATTCTTGATAGTCACGAGAGCCACCAGTCGCAGCTTTTTAAGGACTACTGCCTTAAAAACAAGATCCTTACGCTCTATATACCTACCCATTCGTTACATATACTACAGCCTTTAGACGTAGTCTGCTTCGCGCCATTAAAGCTAAAGTACTCCTAACGCGTTTGGGACTTAGCGCGCCACTAAGTCTTCTATATTAACAAGAAAGGCTTCTTACCAGCCTTTAAAGACGCGTTTTTTAATGTATTTACAACGGAGAACTGTTAAAAGGCATTTAAAGCGTTAGGGATCGTTCCACTTAACGCGCAGACGGTACTTAACCGTCTTAAAGTATGGTTGCGTACCCCACCAGGACCCCTACTACTAGAGACGCCGTAGCAGTTAAAAACTCTAAGTAATACGCTTAAATTAAGATCGCAGTTAAAGCTAGTAAGTGACTCTTTTACTAGATCACCAGGAACGGCTCAGTCTGGTTTTATACAGTTAGTTAAGGGTGCTTAAAAAATAGTACATAAGAACGAGCTAAAGACTGCCCGCATTGCTAAGCTTAAAGCGCAATTAGCAGTAATAACTAAGCGAAAAGGGCGTAAATGGAAGCGTCTCCAGATAGGTGGCACCTTGGAGTTTGGTGCGACAGCTAATCAAGTAGCTGCTGAAGCGTCTATAACGGTCAAGAAGCCTCGGAGAGGTGGTGGTGGTAATGGTTAGGATCAGGCGCCGACGACTTAATGTCGCTGTAGGAAGTGCGGCGAGACTAGGCACAACGCGCGAACGTGTTAGTTAGATAGAGAGTCTTCTCCCGAGTCTATTGCGAGTACGTAGTATATATTTTCAGATACTTCCTGTAGCGATAATGACGATTACGTAGATTGAGTTGGTAGTGCCAAGCATTTTTGGCGGTCTTGGTGATCTGGCGGTCTCGGTGATCAAATACGTTAGTCTATAAAGCAGTAATATAACCTAACACTTTATACTTATGCCTTAAAGATAAAGACTAAAAAGCTAAGTAAAATAGTTAATAGAGCTTTAAGCGCGGCTTAATAAAAGGATAGATATAAGAAGAATAACCTATCCTAGGTGCGGATTTCGCGATTAATTAGTTCTTAATTGTGCTAATAACCCTTCTATTAATTAGTAGAGTAGAGGGGTATATTAGCTCATTACCTTATAGCCCTACAAGAGTTAAACGTCTTTAAACTCTAGATCTAACTTCTATAGGCTAAAGATAACTATCTTCTACTAAAAATCACAAAGCTCTTTACAAAGGATATTTATAACCATATTAATTAGTTCTAAATAGATATCCATAGTCTCCATAATCGCATTATGGATTTCTTTATCCCTTAGAAGAGTAGCAATAAGCCTCTTTACCTTCTTTTTTTATGCCTTATTATTTCTTACGCCTCGTCTTTTATTAAAATTAAGTTATACCTATACTAAAGAAAGGTCACTAAAGGACTAATGCCACTCCTGTAAATGTTCTAAAATAACTCTAACCTTCTTTTCCTTTAATATCCGCTTAGTAGATACTCCAGTTAGTATTTAAATAGGCGTCCGCTGGTTAACTAATATTATATTTATAGTGGGGGTGGGCAATTTAATTATTAATATATTACCCATTTAGCGGCGCTTTCTGCTTAATATTACGGGGGCTAATAGGGTAGATATATTAATTGATTATAGAGCTGCTTCTATAGATTAATTTAATAGTATTTTTAAGATAATAGCTATTATAGGGATATAGATTAATTTTATTAAAAGAAGGTAACTGCTCTATATATAAAACAAGTTAGATTGCCTAAGAAACCTTATAAAAGTCTCTTAGACCATAGAATTAACTTTTTAACAAAAAAGGTTAATTCTATGGTCTGAGAGACTTTTCTAGCGTTTCTTAAGCGATCCGACTTTGCTTGTATATGGAGCAGTCACCTTCTTAAACAAAATTAATCTACTCCCCCATAATAGCTATTATCTTATAAATACCGTTAAATTAATCTACAGAAGCAGCTCTATAATTAATTAATATATCTACCCTATTAGGCCCCGCAATGTTAAGCAGAAAGCGCCGCCGCATGGGCAATGTGTTAGTAATTAAATCGTCAGCAATAAACACAATATGTCTACACAACAGACGTCTGCACAAACGTCTGCACGAACGCTACACAAACGCCTATACAAAGCTCTGCACGGAACTCCGCACGGGGCTCTGCACGGAGCTCTACTCAGCTCTGCACGAAGCTCTGCTTGAAGCTCTGCACGGAGCTCTGCTCGAAGCTCTGCACGGGACTCTGCATGGGGCTCTGCTCGAAGCTCTGCTTAGAGCTCTGCACGGGGCTCTACTCGAAGCTCTGCACGAAGCTCTGCTCGAAGCTCTGCTCGAAGCTCTGCTCGAAGCTCTGCTCAAAGCTCTACTCAAAGCTCTACACGAAGCTCTACACGAAGAGACCCGTAGTATAATTAAGGACATTGCAGATATTCATTTTGGAACCGTCGCTCCCGCTCTATCCTATAACCTTTTTAATTTTAAGTATTTGACACCTAATATAGTAGTAGCTGTTCTAATATCTTATTTAACCTTCTACCTCTCTATATAATAAGTTTTTATAATACTATATTATAGGTTAGCTTAAATATCTCTAATTTAGTATTTAGCACGTAATGAGGTTTAGAAGGCAATTATATAGTATGGTATAGATATTATATATCCACCTAACTATAGTAGGTACCTTAAGGTATCTATTATAGATCTATATAAGTTTTATATATATTAGCTGGCGTTTAATAAAGTTATATATAGTCACATAATTGCTAATAACGCGTTTTTTTTTAATGAAAATAATCTTAATGTTACGGACGCTTTAAGTACGATGTTATAACTACTTGGAGAAGAGTTGGAAGAAGCTAGTTAGTTAGTAAGAGCACGGTCCAGGATGGAGCCGGTAGAGCCATGTGATAAGGAATGGTAACCAAGGTCACGTAACGAGCTCTGTGTGATCTGTAAGGACTATAAGGGACGTCTCACGTACCTTACGTATCTCACATACCTTACGTATAAAGAGAGTTTCTTAGGAGTACGGATGTGTATTTAAAGGACCACAGTCCCTACCTAGATAGTTCCTTTCTTTATAGTAAATCTTAAAATATAATTAGAGTTAATCTATTAGGCAACCACTCCCTACTAGTTGTTATCTTATACTATTACATTATTAACTTTATTTAAATATCTACACACCTAGTCTATTAATAAACCCACCATAGTTCCTGCTATAAGGTTCCGTTACACATTCACTACCTGGTTATAGTATTAATAAATTAAATAGTATGCCACCAAAAGCACCAGTCACAACAACCTCTATAGCAGCGACAACCTTAGGGTCCGGAGGAGACACCAGTATAAGGGACACGGATTCACAGCTAGCTATAGTAGGTTAGTTATAGGAAATAGTTAATTAATTAACAGACAATAATTAAATACTTAAGGATTAAATTAATGGAATCGGAGCAGCTAAGGTTAAGTTACCCTTAATTAAACGGTTCTTAGAGAAGAAGTTAAAACTTAAAGGGTTTCTTACGCAAATACACTTTAAGGTCATATAGGAGGGAGCAAAGCTAGCTATACCAGTAGACCAAGTAGTGTATATAGGGTTATTCTTAACCGGAAGGGCACTTAAGTAGTTTAAGCCTTACTTTACCGAAATCTAGGCAAACGGAATAACAACTACTAATTAAGAAGTACAGTTTATGTTTACTAGTTAGAGTGGGTTTATAGAGAAACTAACACAGATGTTTAGAGACCTAGAGGCAACAACCACAGCAGAAAGAAAGCTATAGAACTTAGTACAACACACTTTAGTAATTAAGTATACAATACAGTTTCAGACACTTGCAATATAGGTTAAGTAAAACAATAAGGCGCTTATAGCACAGTATAAATAAGGACTTAAGGCGAAAGTCTAGGACGCGATTATCCTAATAGAAGATACTGAAAGTCTAAGAGACTTAATAGATTAATTAATAAAGATTAATAATAGGATCTATTAAAGGGAACAAGTTAAGAAAGGGCAAGATAAAGTTCTATAGTTATATAAGGCGTAAAGCCCGCATTAATAGACACCAAGTTAAAAACTATAGAATGGTAGGCTAGAGCTAATGGACTTAAGCGGTATTAAAGAAACTAGAAAATAGAATAAGAAACTATAGAAACCTAGAGGTTAAGGATTAAGTAATTATAGGACCAAGAAGCAGAGGCTAAACCAGGGATCTTAACAGCAGAAGACATTTAGGCGGACTCTATAATAAGAAGAATAGTTTAAAAAAGAAGCTTATATAAATTGCGGAAAATAAGGTCATTTTGCCAGAGACTGCAGAGGTGGTTAAAGTAACTACACAGTAAAGGGCACTAGGTTATTAGAGTACAATAACGCGGATATGAGGATGTTGCGTAAGACCAAGGAGTATTTAGTTAAACACTTCGCGTTTTGTTACAATAACGCATACTAAATTTATAAGGACGCTAAGTACAGCGCAAGCTATTGGCCATATAAGCTAGAGTTAAGAGGACTTAAAGGAACCAGAGAGTTAGACAAAAAATAAAATTAATTCTATAAGCTAGATTAAGATGTTACAGTAATATACAGATAAAGATTAGTAATAATAATAATAGAGTTAGAATACTTATTAATTAATAGTAATAAGGAAGAAAGAGAGGCTAACTAGGGGCGCTTAAACCTTAATAACGCAATAGAAGTAGAGATAGAGACCACTATAGAACACGGTTTAGTAACGGGCATTATAACACCATTAAATACGGAATCCATTACTTTATAAAATGGAAGGAGTAATATCTAAAGAGGATTAAGCAAGCAGATAACTGCTAGTGCTAGCTTACCACTTAGTAAAGGCAAAAGGCTAAAGGCTTAAGACTCTTAAGACGAGATATAAGACGCTTAGGACTCTTAAGACAAGATAAGATATACCTAAGAACCTATAACAAATGAAAACTGATGGGAAAGGGTAGTAACTTAATTTAGTAATAAACGAATAAGCATAGGACGTAAGTTTAAAAACTATAAGTTTAGGGAATAAGTAAAAACGTCAGTTCCAGGTAAACGTAGTATTTAGCCTAAAGATTAAAAAGTTAATATGGAGATTAAGAAGCAAGACAACTTTAAGAATCCAGCTACAAGACGCAGAAAGCAAGAAACAATAGATAAGTTTAGGTAAAGAATTATTATATAGCAAGAACAAAAGCTAGATAAGAGATTAGCTATGCTAGGACATATAAGGGACAGAGCACCTATATAAAGAATTACTAATAGACCTAAGGCAGGGACGCCTAGAGCAAAGTAGTTAAACAAACTAGAACAAGAAAAGGATTTAGGAATCCCAACCAGATTTAAAGAAAGATATACTAAAGGTTATTACAATACAGCAATAACAAGGTACTTTTTAATAGATAGACTATATACACTAAACCAGTTATATAAAAAGTAGTATAGGCAACGACACAATAATAAATAGGAAGATTTCTATATATAGATAGACGAAAAAGTTGTCTAAAATCAACCCATTACAAAAAAACGCATAAATTACATTAAAGGAGCATTAATTATAATATTAAGAAACCTAGAGGAAGGATCTAGGGACTAGAGAAGTAAGTAATAAATCTTAGTACCCGCAAATAAAAGACTAATAGTTAGATTGGCAAAACAGAGGTTTAAACTTAAGGGTAAAGATAAGCTAAGAGTTAACTTAAGTCACTTAGCGCATTATACACTATCGTGGATAGCTTATATAGATAATATATACAATATATATAGGGCACCAAAAGATAAAAACCGGAAGTATCTAACTGGAATATATTAGGTACTAGATAAAAAGAAGTATAGAGACGCTAAATATATACATAGATGGCACCTAATGGAAGTACAGAGTTAAGGGGACCTAATACTTTAACTAGGAAGATTCCTTACGGAAGAATGCCTAGACGGACAATAGTGGTGGGAGTGCCTAGAGAACACTTATCCATAGTATATAGAGGAAAAGAAACGAACTAAGTATTAGCTAAGAGAGGACCAAGTATAAACAGGATCTAGCAGTCAACAGTTAGGAAAAGAAGAGGCCCATAGAACCAGAGGGAGCCAGTAGTAGAGCCTTAGACCCTTAAGGGAATTCAAGGTTAACACCTAAATTTATAAGTCAAGTAGCAGAATTAACAGTTTAAAGTATTAGTAGACAGTGAAGTAATAAGAAACTATATGTTACTAGTAGCAGTAAGAAGAATAGGGTTACTATACAGACAAAAGGAATACCTATATCCACTTATAACAATTTTAGGAGATTCAATAGCCTATAGAGGAGGTATTATTAATCTTAAAACAGGACCTGTTTAGCTAACTATTAAAGGAAGACAAGTTAAGATGTCTTTTAATATCCTACTGTTAGGAAAGGACAAGGTAATACTAGGAATGCCTTAGTTATAGGAGTATAATCTAAGAATTAATTAGGTTATAGGCCAGGTTAATATTAAGGATACTTAACAACGTAAGATATAACAGCAAACTAAGTTAGTATAGTACTAAGTCGGAGCGACATATAAAGAGACTAAGTGAGGCTTAAGTTATATACTAAAAAGATACTATAAGTATAGCAAAAGGTTATAGTTACTAGAAAGTAAAAAGCTGTTAAAATATGCAGTATAGGACCATAAGATAGAGTTAGAACCAGGAACTAGTCCAAAGTTCTTTCCAATCTATAAGCTTACTAAAACCGAGTTAGTGGCGCTTAAGGAGTTTATCCAGGAGAACTTACAAAAGGGATATATTAGACCGTTATAGTTATTAGTAGGATATCTAGTACTGTTCATCCTAAAGAAAAACGGAAAACTTAGAATGTGCATTAACTACAGGTAGTTAAATAGCATTACCAGAAAGGATAGGTATTCTTTACCCTTAATTAGCGAAATCTAAGATAGGATAGGCAATACAAAAATCTTTACGAAGATAGATTTAAGGTGGGCGTACTATTAGATCAGGATTAAGAAAGGAGATAAATAGAAGGCAGCCTTTAGGTTAAAGGAAGGACTATATAAACCGTTAGTTATGCAGTTCGGACTTACAAACATACTAGTAACGTTTTAAAAATGAATTAATAGTGTATTAGGAGAATACCTTAATGAGTTTGTTATAGCATATCTTAACGACATTATTATTTACTTAATAAGTAAGGAAGAACATAGAGAACATATTAAGTAGGTCTTAAGGAGACTATAAGAAAAAAAGATACCAGTAGCAATTAAGAAATGCGAGTTCTTTACCAGAAAGACCAATTTTGTTAGATTTATTATTAAACTAGGAAAGATTAGCATAAACCTAAAGAAAGTTAAAGCTATAGTAAGTTAGCAAGAACCAGAGAACGTTACGCAGTTAAGATTATTCCTAGGGTTTTGCAATTACTATAGGAGGTTTATAGCATAGTGGTTAAAAAGTATTAAGCTATTTACAAGACTAACAAAAAAGGAGGAATTATGGGTATGGGGTAGTAAGTAAAAGAAACTATTTAAGGAACTTAAGGAGTTATTTATCTAAGATCCAATCCTTAAAATCTACTAGCCGAAGTTAGAAATGGTTATAGAAACAAATATATTAGACTTTATACTAGGAGCATATTTACTACAGAAGTATTTAGACACATAGTATTTAGTGGCGTACTATAGTTAGAAGATAACACTACCAGAGTTAAACTACGATATCTACAACAAGGAGTCGCTAGGTATAGTTATAGCACTTAAGGAATAGAGAGCATTCTTATAAGGTATAGAGAAACTATTTATGGTTAAGATAGACTATAAGAACCTAATGGGGTTCCTAACGACAAAGGAACTTAACTAAAGATAAGTCAGATGGGCGGAAATGCTTATAGAATATCATTTTAAGATTTAGTATACCAAGGGTACAGATAATGCATGAGTGGACGCTCTAAGTAGAAAAGCTATTAGGAGCTTTACTATAATAGGATTAAGATAGAATGATTAAGTATAATTATCTAAAGATCGCAGTAACTATAGAGGGTCAAGTTTATAAATTACCTAAGAGTAATTAGACATAAAGGATCTAAGAAGTATAGGTAGAGGATTTAAATGCAGAATAGTATAAGAATAGGGAAGTGACCTATATTCTAAAAGCAATAGCAGAAGAATTTATAAAAGAGTTTTATAAAGGAATAATATAAGGACACAACGGAGCTATAGGCTTAGTGTTAAGACTTTAAAAAGAGTATATTATTTAAGGAATCTGGGGACTAGTAAGATAAGTTATAAAGGAATGTTTAAATTGCTAGAGAAACAAACTAATAAGGCATAGGCCGTATAGAGGGCTATAACCTATTAAAGTACCAAAGAGACCATAGGAGGTTATATTATAGGACTTTATTATAAAGTTACTAAAGTTAAAAGATCCTATTATAGGACAAGATTATAATATAATCTTAGTAATAGTGGATAAGCTAATAAAGTGGGGATACTTTATAGCGTGTATAGAAGAAATATCTATAGAAGATATGGCTAGAATCTATATTAAAGAAGTGTTTATAAGATATAGAGCACTAATAAAGATTATATTAGACTGAGATCTGATATTCATAGCAGTATTCTAGGAAGTGTTTTTAGCAGAATAAGGGGTTTAAGTAGTAATATTAACTGCATATTACCTATAAACAGATAGTTAAATGGAAAGACTAAACTAGACACTAGAGCAGTATATAAGGCACTATGTTAATTACGCACAGAATAATTGGGTATTATTATTATTAGTTACGCAGTTTATATATAATATAACACCATAGAAAGGGATAGGCATATTACCTTTTAAGGCGAATTACGGGTATAAGTTAAGAACATTGTTATCGCCATAATAAGTAAAAAAGATAAGTAGTATAGCTAAAGAAAGAATAGAGACGTTAATAAATCTTTATAATTACCTTAAGGAAATAGCTAAACTAGTACAGATAAAAATAAAAAAGTACTATAATACTAAGAGATCTAAGGGACTAGATCTTAAGAAGGGGGATAAAGTATAGCTACTACACAAAATTTTTAAGAGTTGACGACTAAGTAAGAAGTTAGACTACGTTAGACTAGGACCATTTACAGTTAAAATAAAAATCTTAGAAGTTATATATAGACTTAACTTACTAGAGAAAATAAAGATCTACCCTGTATAGCATATCGCAATGCTAGAGCCAGCACACGGGAATATTAAGCTACCAGTTTATAAGGCAGATATGTATAGAGGATAAGAAGAAGACAAATAGCAAGTTTTAAAGATTGTTAGTTATAAGGACGTTAAGGATAAAACATAGTATAAAGTAAAGTAGATAGGCTATAAAAAGACTACCTAGGAGCCACTAGATAATTTGAAAAATGCTATAAGAAAGGTATAGAAGTATTAGAAGAAAACAGGTCAGGCAGTATTAATAAAGAAGGATTGCTAAAGAATAAGTTACTTAAGGGGGACCTAAGAGGAGCACCTGCCGACGTATTTAGAGTTATTTCCCTCTCTATTAGAAGAGAATCCGTTCTTTTATTACCAAGTTCCTAAAGACCTTATTCTATAAGTTTCCACTTCTTAGAATAAACCTTCTCGCGAACTTTTTTAAGACGAAGAAGATGGGCGTAAGCGTTCCAATAAGCCTTAAGGGTATAACGCTTCTTATCTTAAATACGGGCAAGATAAAGTTTGTTATCACGCTAAAGCCGGTAAATCTTAGCTAAGGCCTTTAACAGTTTACCGTTAAGTTTCGCAGCAGTAGATTAAACCTAGGACCCTAGCAGCAATTAATAAGGGTACTTAAAGGCTATTAAGAGTAATAGAACGCGTATATTTAGTATTAGATACGGTTTAAATATCGCAGAACAACTACATGTTCGCTTGCGTACACTCTATATAAGAGAATGGTTGTTAGTTAACGGGCGACGCTATCGCAACATAAACTAACCCCTCTTTTGCACAACAAGAATAGAAAGGCATAACTTTACCCAGCAACAGTATAGACACAACGGTGTGAGACCGATGTTTAGCAGAGGTAGAAGAAGGAGCCTTAGGTATAATAAGCAATAATATTAACTAAATTAGTTAGACTGTCACAGTGCTATAATGCTAATAGGCTGAATAACTACATTGTGGTATAAAGAGGAGAAGGAGGTAAAAGGGGGTATTATATATAAATAGTAGGGGCAGCCGCCAAGGCGCTAGTGGTGGGCCAGCTAATAGTAGGAAACAGTACGAGACAGTACGCGTTAGGACTATGCCATGACAGTACTCCCCTCCCTAGAAGGTTTAGTCCCTAAACCAAATAAGTAACCTATTTTTGCTGTAAAGATGTTACTTCTGCTTACCGCCCTTAACCGAGCCAATAGCGATTTTCTATGCCGGGCATAGAAAATCTTAATTGGTTAGCTTAACGAATAAAATTGGTAGAACTCCACACCGCCACCATATAGCGCTTCTTGGCAAAAAACCAACTAATTAGATAACTTTAACCGGTGGTTAAAGTTCTATAAGATCTTAACCACTATAAATTACCTTTGTGGTCGGCTACGGCCTTAGCGTGGCTCTTTCTTATCTTATACCTAGTTTGGGGGTCCTAGCTTCTTAAGGTGTTATTTATAAAACCTTAGTAGTGTATACTTATACCCTTTTAGGGATTTCTCGGGTTCCCAGGTATTCTTATTATGGTATTTCCATTTAATATAGTATGTTAAGCCATGCTCGTCTATTTGTTTATTATATATATTAAGGATCTTTTTAAATTCCCACTTATCTGTAATATTGCCGTTATTATCCCTTTCGGCTATCCTGCCTATAATATTATGACGTTCCTCTTTATTAATACGTGCTTGACTAGAGATCTCTTTAGGGAACCAGAGGCGGACTTTTAAAGTGTGGAAAGACTTATTAACACAGATATGGTCTGGGAGGTTAACTACAACTGCTCCTCTATAGGTAGCTAGGACGGGCTAGGGTCCGTCCTAGTTATTATCCCACTTCCTCTTAGGCCGGTTGGTTTTTATATTTTTAAGGCTAACTATAACTATGTTATCCTTTTTAAATATTATACCTTCGTCTTGTTTTATATTAGCGTTGTCTTTATATTGTCGCTGGGAGATACAAGCTAGGGCTTTAAGCTGGGTTAAAATGCGCTTAAAGCGGTTGGCAATAGTATTAGCTTATAGGTACTCCTTCTTTGTATATATAGATAGGGCTAATAGCTAGGGGCCTGCTGGTTTAACGCCTAAACATGGGTTATAGCTATAGTTGGTAAAGAATAGTAAAATTTCCATGGTCTCATTAACCTAGTTATTTGTGGCAAACTTAGTAAGGGGGAGCCAATCTACCTAGTCGTCTTAGGTGAAGCTCACAAAGGCGCATAGATACTTATTTATTGCTGCATTAACAATCTCGGTTTGACTATCTATTTTAGGGTGCCATGCGGAGCTAGGGCTTAGGGTTACCTTTAGGCGCTAGTTTAGGTGACGCTAGAAGTTAGAAATAAATAAAGAGCCTCTATTAGAAATGATAGTATTTGGAGCGCCATATAACTTATAGACAGTATAAATAAATACTTTAATAAGCTCCTTAATATCCAGGCTAGTAATAGAAATAAAGTGTCTTATCTTTATTAGGCGGTTAACAACAACAAAGATATATTTATATGTTTTGCCGTTATAAAGGCACTTAGGCAGGTTAACAACGTAATTAATAGAGATATCGGTTTATAGGCGGACTGGTAGTTCTAGTAATTTTAGGAAACCGGGCGGTACTAAGCGTAGGGTCTTTATGTGGAAGCAGAAAGCGCAGTCTTTTACAAAGGTAGCTATAAACTGTAAAATACCTGGCCACTAATATGTTTAATTAAGGAGGTCTAGTGTTTTAACGCGGCCTGGGTGACCTATAGGGCCTAAACTATATATACGGTGTATAACTTCTAGTTAGAGTTTATGTAAATTAGGGATAAATACTTAATTCCTATAATAGATTAGGCCGTTAATAATTAAATATTTGGATTTATTATAGCGGAGTAGCTTCCTAATCTGCTTAAGCCAACGGCGTGCTTTACAGTCTTTTTGTTCGTATAGTGCAGCTAATATATTCCTAGCGAGTTCGTTCTCTTTATAGGCATTCTTAATAAGCTCCTTAAGGGTTTTTTTCTTAGGCTCTGGGTCTATTACTATAATAAAGTCATTAATGCTCTGGTCTTGGGATTCGCTTAGTAGTTCTTCTAGGATAGTAGGGTTAACTTTCTTTAGTAGTAAGACAACGCGGTTTTGGTGTCATAGACGTTTATTATTAGCATTAGTAGGTACAACACCTAGGAGGCAGCTAAGAGCGTCCGGGATTATAGCTTTAGTGCTGGGCCTATAGGTAATAACAAAGTTAAATTAGGAAAGGAACTCAGCCTAGCGGACTTAGCGCTAGTTTAGTTATTTCGTTGTTATAAAGGTCTGGAGGTTCTTATAGTCCATAATAATTTTAAACAGCTACTTAGTTCCTTATAGTTTGGGACGCTATTCTTCTAGTGCCTTAATAATTGCCAGAAGCTCCTTATTATATATTTTATAGTTGTATTTAGGGGCTAAGTGCTTAGTAGAGAAAAATACAACTAGCTTAAGCTTATTACTTTTATTGGCTTAATAGAGCACTCCACCTAAAGCCTAGTTTAAGGCGTTTGTCTCTACCATAGTCTTCTTCATATAGTCGTAATACGCTAGGACCAGTGCTTTAGTAAACACTGTTTTTAGGGTCTGGAATGCCTATACTTAATTAGGGCCCTATAACCAGCTAATGCTCTTTTTTAGTAGCCTGGTTATAGGCTTAACTACCTTAGAATAGCCTTAAATAAATTATTAGTAGAAGTTCGCAAAGCTAAGAAATTACTATAGTTCCTTAACTAATATTGGGTCCTTCTATTCCTATAAGGCCTGCACCTTCTTAGGGTCTATGGTTATGCTGTTATTTAAGATAATTAAGCTAAGGTATTTTGTTTTAGTAGCATAAAACTTAGACTTATTAATATTAATCTGGAGTCCAGTATTACTAAGTCTCTAGATAATTTCATTTACGTATTTTATATGCTTGGTGTGTGTTTTTAAGAAGACCAGGACATTATCAAGATATACAGTACAGTAGTTATTAAGGGCGTTGTGTAAAACATAGTTAATATAGTTTTGGAATATGGCGGGCGCGTTATAGAGACTAAACGGTATAACTAGCATCTCATAGAGTCCAAACCGGGTAATAAATACTGTAAGCCACTTATAGCCTTCCGCGATCCGGATCTAGTTAAACGCAGCAATTACGTCAAGCTTAGTAAAGTACTTAGCACTATAGAGTGCGTTAAGTGTCTTGCGGACTAGTGGCAGTGGGTATTAGTTCTTAATAGTAACTATATTTAGGCCTTAGTAGTTATAGCAGATTTATACACCGCCGCCAGGTTTCGCTGCGAGGAGTAGTATAGCGGCTAGTAAGGTCAATTTATAGATAAAACCCTTATCCAGCATCTTGTTAATCCACTTCTTTACACAGCTAAGTTTAGCGGGTAAGAGTGGTCTGTTTTTATAGTATAGGGCCTGCTTTCCTGGTATAATCTTAATTTTATAGTCCTATGGTTAGTAAGGGGGCAGCTTATCTACGTTCTTAGGGAGAAAGTGTTTAATATATTTATAAAACTCTTTTAGTAAGTATTATAAAATATCCTTATAGGTTAATCCTGGTTTGCCTTTTAGGAATTTCTTAATATTAGTGTTAACTATCTTCTGGCGTAGAAACTCAGACTTGGTTTTTAGGTTTATTTTAAGGAAGTTATAGAAATAAGGGGGTAGCACTTTATGGGCTTCCTCCATCGTATAGTCGCCTTCTATTAGCCAGCGGAAAGACCTTTTTAACAGGTTCGGTACTTCTATTAGGCCTATAGGTAGCTCCTTAAGCAGCTATTAGTGTTCTTCTTATTTAACTAGTTCTACTAGCTCCGCTATATAGATCCTTATTACCTTTACACCTTTTTATTTACAGAACTGGGTAAAATTAACGGTATAAGTGCATTTAATGCTGTCCAGGTTAGGGCGTGTCTAGTTCTCCGGTACTACGGCTAGGCTAGCATAGCTTAGTTGGCCTAGGGGGGCGGAAACGAGGTGGCGGCCTTATACAGTACGCGTGGGAGACGGGTGTGAGGTTAGGCGTTATAGGGGGGAGGTTTTAATTACTCTAATTTCGGTCTTAGCTATAACGCCCTTAGCTGTTATACGTGCGGTCATATATACGTACAGTAAATGACTTAAAGTTAGGTGTCTTATTGGCTAACCTAGGTTAAGTAGGTGTATATAGGGGACTTATAGTTCTAGCAATATTTATTTTTTTAGAAATAGGGCGGTAGTCTAGTCTTCCAGAATCTCTGTTTTATTTACTATATATATTAGCTTACTAGTATTAGGCACCTCTTTTACTATCAGCTAATAGTATCTAAGTGTTAGCCATGTAATGCGTCCGCGTGGTGCTACTTAGTTACAATTAGGAATATACCATAGGAGACAGTTATAGGCATAGTAATTAGAGTTAAATTTAAGCTCTAGAGTAGGGAAGTCTAGTTTTAGGTTATACTTTTTAAGCTAGGGCATTCCAAGAATTACTAGTATTAAGGGTAATAACTTCATAACATAGAAGAGTATAGATTCTATATAGTGGCCAATTATTATTCTTACTGTAAAGTAGTGGGTAATAAAGCTAGATAGGAGTCCATTAGCAAGGCGGAGTGGTTTTAGGACTAGGAGTCTTTTTATTATAATATTATGCTTTTTTATAAGCGAGTCTTCGTCTGCAAACGCTAGTGCTATACTACTACTATTAATAAGGCTTACTGTTTCAATAAAAACTTATAGGAGTGGGTTATATAGTAAGGAGAGGTAGGTCTAAATAAGGATGGTATTTCTATTATTATTTATTATTCTAAGGTTAAGTAGTAGCTAACTTAGAATAAGATCTAACTAATCTAGTAGTATAGATCTAATCCTTTTGTCCTCCTCCCTATATAGTTTTAACCCTTGGAGGCGACTTAGTCCAAGGGTTAGTCTTTTAATAATTAGATTATAGGGCTTAGCTAGTAGCTATAGTCTTAGCTAGTATATCCTAACATATTAGTCTCCAACGGTGTATATATACTAGGGGGTACTTCGCCAAGGACATAACCGGTCTTACGGTTAGTAACAGCATAGAGCACTTATCCGTAGTTTATATACGGGACCATCAGCTAGGGCTGTATTAGGGAAGGGAATTATGGGGGTAGGTCTCTGTATCCGAACCCACATCCCTATCTATGGTTATTGTTTTGGTTACTAATCCCTCTGCTAAAGAATCCGCCGCGGCTAGGAAGGGGTTAGCGTGGTGGCATTAAAAGGGGATTTAGGTTTATTTTAGGGTTATAAGCATCTTTCTAGTAACAAGGTTAACCACATACTAGGTAGAGTCTATTATCCATATAATATCTTCAGACGTTATTAGGGAGGCTACTACTACCGCCGCTAAATTTAACGGTGTTAAGGTCTATTAGGTTATTCTATAGTGCTAGTGCTAAGGTATTATTGTTAGGTAGTATAGGTTAATAGCCGCCAGCAGTACTTAGTTTAGCGGTATTTAGTTTAGTATAGTAGGCGTGGTTCTGTAGGTTATAAGCAAATACATCTATTTGCTTACTCTAGCCCTTATAGTCAGCATCGTTAATTTTGCGGCTAAGGGTAAGGGCTAAGTCCTTTATCTTAGATGAAATATTCTTCTTAAGTAGATCCACCTTTTATTCCTTAGTCTTGTTTGCTTTTATTATTAACTTATTAAGCTCTGCTTTCTAGGACTAGTAATTACACTTACCTTAGTTTAAGGTGTCTAATTTGTTCTTAGCCACTTAGGTTATATCCATAGTCTTATAGTACTTCTTTATGTACGCAAATATAGACTCTTGGTTAAAGAAGGCCTATTTACTTAGGTTATTTAGGTGTATATATAGCATATTAAGGCCATACTTAATATAGTTATAACGTATTTGATCACCGAGACCGCCAGATTACCGAGACCGCCAGATTACCGAGACCGCCAGCGCAAAATACACCAAAAAACCCAAATTTCAAATTTAAATAACTTAACAACAACTTTATAATATTTTTTAAAAATTTGAATATGAGCTTATATATGCCTCTTTTAGCGTCTATT
>Ga0307507_10002531_pt1 | contig 38111 bp, 8 predicted proteins | sample 7_EM_MG_FD_207223 | JGI IMG/M metagenome (GOLD analysis project Ga0307507, IMG submission 207223) | Populus trichocarpa ectomycorrhiza microbial communities from riparian zone in the Pacific Northwest, United States - 7_EM | ecosystem: Host-associated > Plants > Roots > Unclassified | place...
CGCAGGGGCCTCCATAGGAGAGCCCCGTGCTCTCGCGTACACCTCGCGTACAGCTTATGTCAGCTACGCGTAGGTATATCACCTCCTTACGCCCTTGACCCTTACGATCAATTGCGCAACGTCTTGTAGACTCCTCGAATACATACGCTTTGTAGCCACTGCCCCCGCCCCGTGACATTACGTTGCGCCTTTTTACCACCGACGCTCAGCCTATAACTAATTCTACGTCTCTGCAATACTGCAGACGCTACTAGAAGCAGCGTATCTACGAGTTACCCTACTCCACACTTCTAAGGAACCCATAATAGTAAGACGATATTCCTTACTAGCCACTATGTTAAATCCAAAGAACAACCTAATACCTATACTTAATCCACAACGCCAATTAATCCTAGGAGAATTTAATTTATTAGCCTTAACCCCTAAGGAGGGGGATACCAACAATATCTTATCCTTTATTAACTACACAACTACGGATAAGCAAGCGAAAGGGCTACTACCTATTAAGATTGAAATACGAGACGCCGAGACGTTTGTAAAAATAGTAGCATAAGAACCTGATAAATACTACTGCCTTCTATAGAACTACCACCTAAAGCTTATATAAGCTAAGATGCGTGCTGCCTAAGACTATGATATTATCTAAGACCTACAAGCCCGTAAGGCGCTCGCTGATAACACGCGCTAAGAAACTAAAGATGACCTCCGCGTGTCTAAACGCGACGTTTAACGGTTAAAGAAGGCTAAGATTATACTTATTGCCACAGTTACTAAAAAAGAGGGCATAATTAAATACCTACAATCTCAGCTTAATAAGCATATTTGTAATAACGCTAGACACTTCTCTACTGTATATAACGCCACCTAAGTCTCTATACCCCTAGTAACCTTACCTACTTAACGCTTGATGGAGGATTAGCGCTAAGTAGCTTTACCTAATAGGAACCCCTACTAGAGCGGCGATAATAAAAGCTATAATAATTAAACCTAAGCTGCTACTATAGGGTTTAATATATGTTACCCTAATCCCCTAGTCTTTTAGGGAGACTATAAGGAATACAGCTACTAGAAGATATAAATCCGTAAGAAATTAACCTAGAGCGCCTACCTTTTCCCTATAGAAGATACTAAAATTGGTTATATTATCGGGCGAATAAAGGGTATACTATTTAATAGACTCTTCGTCTAATAGGAGATAAATGGCCCCTAAAAGTGGCAGTCCTATTAGAAAGTCCTTAATAACCTTAACCTAATATACCGCGACTATAACCTATTAGCTACCAGCTGAGCTAAACTACGTGCCCTAAAGATAAGCCCTACTAAATTATTTAATAAATTCTATGTTAAATTCTAGGAATATACTAGAGCCCTTGCCTAAGACAATACCAAAAACTAGGAGAACCTCCTTAAAAAAGTTACTTATCGCCTTAGTTACGCAGCCACTAGCTATAACTATAATAATGTTTATAATATGGTAGTAGCTCTATAGAAGATTGAATGATAACTAAATCAGATTACTACTGCTAACCCTTGCCTAAAGACCTCTCTATAGAAGCCTTCCGGGCCTACTAAATCTACATATACTAAGCCACCAACGCCCACTACCTTAAGTACTACTGGAGCTAATATTGATTTCTCTATACTAACCTTTCCATAAAAACTCCTAGATGGAGAGCGCGAGCTACTCTAGAAACTAGGACGCTGCTATAAATGCCATTAAGAAGGCTATTATTACGATAACCTAAACTACCTAATAGCTAGGTTTGGTAGCCGCCGCCTAATACCTAGCCTAATACCCTAAATACTAAATACGTTGCTACGTACCACTACCGTATAAGACGAAGACATAGTAATAGTAGTAGAGTTGGATACGGAAGCGGAAAACGCTAAGTCCTAGCTCTAAGTCGCGGGTTAGGACACCCTAATAATAGAGGGATCTATATATCGGCTTGCTTAATAGATAACTTAGTAAAAATAAATAGACGGAAATAGATAGTTTTACCTATAATAGGAACTACTACTAAAAAATAATATAAAAGCCGTTCTATAATTAATTGCGGAGCTACTAATAAATTTATAGATACCTAATTTGTGTGCACTTATAACCTACCTACCTTACCCCTTACTAAAGCCCGCGCCCTATAACTTGCTAATAGTAGCTATACTATATAGAAGATTACCTATATAGTATAACTCTACCTAGATATAAATAGGCATCAGGAAGAACTCTAGGCCTATATTATACTACTTACTAACTACCCTATTATCCTTAGAATAAACTAGCTTAAATAATATAACCCTACTATTAACTGGAAGAAGAGAGAAGTAACCTTTAACTCTAAATACTATAGAGAGATTTACCTAGGGCATGGCCTAGCCGCCTCTATTTACTCCCCAGGATATTAACCTAAGGAACCCCTTATTACCCCACTTATAACCAACTACCACTATATAAGTACCCCGGCCTTCTACCGCATAGTACGTAGGAAAGGCTAGACCGTTACTATAGCTTCCTAATTATAACTATATAAGCTTAATAAAGAATAGGACTACGTCCTTTATAGTAATAGGATAGACATAGTTAACCTTTTAGAAGACAACGCCCCTACGGAACTCTACGGACTTTTACCTTTAAACTTTAAGAAGTTTATAAAGCTTAAAAAAGGACTTACTAACGAAGAACTCCGCAAGCTCCTCCCTAAGAGGTACTATAACTTTATTGATATATGCTTATAAAAGGGCGTAAATATACTCCCCCTATATTAACCTAATAACTATGCCATTAATATTAAATAAGGAAAAATGCCACCTTATAAGAGACCCTACCTAATATTAAAAGACGAACTTCTAATTATAAAAAAGTATATCAACGAGCACCTTAATAAAGGATTTATTTGTCCTAGTATATTACTAGTAGCCGCCCCTATTCTTCTTGCTAAGAAGCTAGGAGGAGGTATTTAATTCTATGTTAACTATAGAGGACTTAATGCTATTACGATTAAAAACTAATACCTAGTACCGCTTATACGTAAGACCTTTAAGCGGCTTAGTTAAGCTAAAATCTATACTAAGCTCGATATTATTACCACCTTTAACCATCTCTAAATACGGGAAGGTAATAAATGGAAAACCGCATTTGCATCGCGCTTTAGCCAATTTAAATATACCGTTATGCCCTTTAGCGTATATAATAGCCTAGGTACCTTCCAAAGCTATATTAATAACGCCTTACAGGACTACCTTAACAACTTCTGCTCTGCGTACCTAGATAACATACTTATTTATAGCAATAATACAAACAAAGGGCCTTTCTGCAAAAGGAAGAAAAACGTACCTACGCTTTACCTAGACGCCTAAATGCGAGAAGGCATTCTAAGACCTTAAAAATGCCTTTACCAAAGCACCTATCCTAGCTCACTTTATACTAGGACGATAACTCTATCTTAAAACCGACTCCTCAGACCACGTTAACGTAGGCGTTCTCTCCTAGATGGGCGACGACGGTCTCCTTTACCTAGTTGCATTCTACTCGTCTAAGCTTATACTATAAGAGTATAACTACAAGATCTATGACAAAGAACTCCTTGTAATCGTACGAGCGTTTAAAGAATTCTAACCAGAACTCTCCTTAACAGAGCCTAACTAGCCAACTAAAGTCCTTACAGACCATCGCAACCTTAAGTACTTTATAACCACAAAGTAGCTAAACTAACGCTAAGTACATTAGAACGAGTTCCTCTCTAGTTTTAACTTTAAAATTGCATATAGACCAGGAGTATAAGGTACTAAGCCTAATAGCCTAACACGCCGCTTATAAGACCTTCCTTAGTCTAAAGATAACCCCTATAATTAATTCCAATAACAAACAATCCTAAAAGCACAAAATTTGGCCCTAGGTATACTACCTATAATAGAGCTAACTATACCTTAGCTTTATACCATAGAACTAGAGTTACCTCCTAAAACCAACAAGCTTATTACTACGGTATATAACACCTCTGTTAACCTATTACTGTATTAACTTATTACCGCAAAGACCGCTAGCGCCTGCACACTGCCTACTAACCTCTAAAGCTTAGGCTAGATTAATATAGCAGCCTTAGAAGTAAAAGAAAACAGGCTCTATTATAGAGGCCGCCTATTTATCCCTAACTTAGAAAATCTACAACGGCAACTAATCTAAATAGCCTACGACCTCTAATTAAGCGGCTACCTAGGTAGAGGAGGAACCTACGAGCTTCTTAGCTGATACTACTTCTGGCCAAAAATAATAGACTTAGTTAAACACTTTATAAGCGCCTACTATGGTTATAAGCGCGCTAAGGCCTTTAATATAAAGTACTAAGGACTACTACACCCTCTACCAGTACCTATATAATAATGGGTAGATATCGCCATAGATTTTATTATTAACCTACTACCCTACAAATAACACGGCCGTACCTATAAGAACATCCTTATAATAATATGCCGACTTATAAAAGAGCGCCACTACGTCCTAACCAAAGGCGTAGTTGTTAGTAACGTTACTAACACCTTCCTCCGCAAAGTCTACTGACTATATAGGTTACCTAACTTAATTACGTCCGACTAAGGCATATAATTTAACTCTAATATATAGAGACGAATTTACTAACACCTTAGCATCTCCGTTAAAATGTCCATATCCTTCTACTATAAAACTGCTAGGCAACCGGAAAACGCTAATGCTAGCATAAAAGCGTACCTATAATAGGTAGTCGCCTATAGTTAAGATAACTGGGTAGACTACCTCCTACTAGGTAAATTCGCAGCGAATAACTACGTCTTAACCACTATAGGACTAACCCCGTTCTTCGCGAATAAGGGTTATTATCCCTAATCCGGCATAGAGCCACTAGAATCTATTAATAAAAAACTACCATATAAAAAAGGCCTTAAGATACTACTCGCCAATTAGTATGCAGACCGTATAAAAAATCTACTCAACTACTATAAGGGAGAAATGGCCTAGGCTTAAGTAAAGTAGGCCTACTTCGCCGACCATTATAGAACGCCACCACCAGAGATACGTGTTAGCGACTGGGTATAGCTAGATATACGCAATATCTCTACGTAAAGGCCTATAAAGTTACTTAATTATAAGAACCTTAGCCCCTATCTAATTAAACAAGTTATTAATAGGGGAGCCGCATATAAGCTAGAACTCCCGCCTGCCCTAGCTACCCGCGGGATATGGCCTATATTTTACCTATGGCTACTACACCTCTATTAGCCTAACCCCTTACTAGGGCAGATATAGCCTAAACCCCTACTAGTACTAATCCAAGACAAGAACAAAGACAAGAACCATAAGGAGTAGACCGTTAAACAAATTATTAACTCTAAATACTTTGGCAAAGGCAGAGGATAACGGCTCTACTATAGAGCTATATATACAGGATTTGATATAGATTAGCCAGAATGGCAACTATAGGAAGACTTTAAAAATGCAAAGGATCTAATTAGTGACTTTTACTATACGAACCCATAGAAACCAGGCCTAAGCAGAGATTTTATACCTAATCCTCTATGGGAGCCCTTATAGAGTTAAACCGTTATATATTACTACGTAAGGGTAAATTGCCGTTAGATTGCCGTTAGATTGCGGTAAAATGCGATTATATAACTGGAATATCGTTAAGATGTCCAGGAACTTTAACCGGCGGTTAAAGTTATCTAATTAGTTGGATTCTTAGATGCCAAGCCTTATTACATAACGTTGTTTTAAGCCTTTAGCGATACCCCCCTTTTTCTTCTTTTCTATACCTTAAGTATCCCTTCTACATGTATATAGTAACCATAGCGTCGCCGGAGCTCCGCCTCTATAGGAGGGGGGGTAGTGTTACGGAACCCCACCGTAGGGGCCTCCATAGGAGAGCCCCGTGCTCTCGCGTACACCTCGCGTACAGCTTATGTCAGCTACGCGTAGGTATATCACCTCCTTACGCCCTCGACCCTTACGATCAATCGCGTAACGTCTTGTAGACTCCTCGAATACATACGCTTTGTAGCCACTGCCCCCGCCCCGTGACAGGAAATAAGTAAAAGAAACTATTTAAGGAACTTAAGGAGTTGTTTACCCAGAAACTAATCCTTAAGATCTACCAACTAAAGTTAGAAATAGTTGTTAAAACAGATGCATCGGACTTCGTACTAGGAGTATATTTGCTATAAAAGCATTAGGACGTATGGCATCTAGTAGCGTATTACAGTTAAAAGATAATACTACTAGAACTAAACTATAACATCTACAACAAGGAGTTATTAGGTATAGTTACAGCATTAAAGGAATAGAGAGCATTTTTATAAGGTATAGAGAAACCATTTATAGTTAAAACGGACTATAAGAACCTTACAGGATTCCTAACAATAAAGGAACTCAACTAAAAATAGGTTAAATAGGCGGAAATGCTTACGGAATACCATTTTGAAATTTAGTATACTAAGGGTATAGACAATACACAAGCAGATGCTCTAAGTAGGAAAGCTGAACTACAAAATAATAAAAAGCCGTTAGGGGCTTTATTGCGAAAGGATTAAGACGGACTAATTAGGTATAATTATCCCAAGATAGCAGTAATAAGAGAAAGCCAGATCTACGAATTACTAGAGAGTAATTAGATAAAGAAGATCTAAGAGGTATAGGCAGAGGATCTAGATACAGAATAGTATAAGAATAGAGAGGCAACCTATGTTCTAAGGTCTATTACAAAAGAGTTTATTAAGTTATTCTATAAGAGACTAACTTAAGGACACAACGGAGCTATAGGCTTAGTGTTAAGACTTTAAAAAGAGTATATTATTTAAGAAATCTAGGGACTAGCGAGATAAGTTATAAGAGAATGTCTAGATTGCTAAAGAAATAAACTAATAAGGTATAAGCCGTACGGAGGGCTATAACCTGTTAAAACACTAGAAAGACTATAGGAAGTTATATTATAGGACTTTATTATTAAGTTACTAAAGTTAAAAGATCCTATTATAGGACAAGATTATAATGCAATCTTAGTAATAGTGGACAAGCTTATAAAGTGGGGGTACTTTATAGCGTATATAGAAGAAATATCAGCAGAAGATATTGCTAGAATCTATATTAAGGAAGTGTTTGTAAGACATAGAGCATTAAGCAGGATTATATTAGATAGAGATTTAAGATTTATAGCAGCATTCTAGGAGGTATTTTTTAGCGGAATAAGGAGTTCGCGTAGCAACCTTAATAGCATATTATCCGTAGATGGACGGATAAATAGAAAGATTAAACTAGACATTAGAGTAGTATCTAAGGCACTATATTAATTATGCATAGAATAATTGGGTATTATTACTACTAGTTATATAGTTTGCATATAATGCAACACTATAAAAAGGAATGGGAATGTTACTATTTAAGGCGAATTACAGATACAAGCTAAGGTCATCGTTATTGCTACATTAAGTAAAGAAAACGAGTAGTACAGCTAAAGAAAGAATGGAGACTTTAATAAATCTTTATATAGACCTTAAGGAAATAGCTAAACTAGTATAAGAGTAAATAAAAAGGTACTACAATGCTAAGAGATCTAAGGGACTAGATTTTAAGGAGGGAGATAAAGTATGGCTACTACACAAAAATTTTAAGAGTTGACGACCAAGTAAGAAGTTGGACTATGTTAGACTAGGACCTTTTAAAATCACGTAAAGAATTTCATTAGTTACGTATAAACTGAACCTACCAGCCAAAATGAAAATTTATCCTATACAGCATGTTGCAATGCTAGAGCTAGCATACGGGAGTATTAAACTACTAGTTTATAAGGCAGACATATACAAAGGACAGGAAGAGGATAAATGGCAAGTTTTAAAGATTATTAGTTATAAGGACGTAGATAACGAAACGTAGTATAAAGTAAAGTGGATAGGCTATAGTAAGACTACCTAGAAACCACTAAGCAACCTAAAGAACGCTATGGGAAAGGTATAGGAGTATTAGAAGAAAGCAGGTTAGGAAGTATTAAAAAAGGATTGCTAAAGGATGAGTTACCTAAGGGGGACCTAAGAGGAGCAACTACCACGTTACTTGGAGTTGTTTCCTTCTCTGGAAACTCTACTTATTTGTTACTAAGCTTAGACAGACCTTATTAAACAAGTTTCTACTCCTTAGAACGAACCTTCTTATAAACCTTTTTAAGGCGGATTAATTAAGCAGAAGCAGCCAGACGAGAGTTAAGCGCTCGCTATTAAGCGTCAGCGGCCTCTTGTTTAGCGTTATAAGAACGACAGAGCTCTGCCAGAGCAACTAAGAGTTTATCGTTAAGCTTTTTAGCGGCAGATTAAACACAAGACCCTATAATAAGTTACTTAGGGAACTTAAAGACTACTAAGAGTTATAGGACGCGCACACTTAGCGTTAGAGACAGAGCAAACGTTATAGGATAATTAAATATTTGCTTTAGTGCACTCTAAATAAGAGGACGGTTATTAAGATAAAGGACTTACTAGCGCGACATAAACTAACCCCTTTTTCGCACAACAAGAACATAGAGACGGTATAATCTTACCTAGAGACAGTATTATAGTAACGGTATGAGACTAACGAGCTGTAGAAGAAGAAGAAGATGCTTTAGGCATAATAAGTAAAGATATTAACTAGATTAATTAAACGGATATTACACCTCTAGTAGACAACTTGGAGATATTAGGAATCTTTAAAAACAAAAATAAAGAGGAGGGAGATAGTATTATGGATAGCTTAAGTATAATATTATAACTACTTAGGAAAGAGTTGGAAGAAGCTAGTTAGTTAATATAGGTATAGTCTAGGATAGATCTGGTGGAACTATATAACAAGGAATAGTAGCCGAGGTTATGTGACGTGATCTGTATAATCTGTGTAAGCTATATAATCTATAATAGAGTAGACAGAGCACACGTACCTTACGTACAAGAGAGGATTTCTTAGGCGTACGGTTGTGTATTTAAAGGACCTCAGTCCCTACCGTAGATAGTCTCTCCTTGCAGTGAATCTTAGAATATAATTAGAGTTAATCTATTGGGCAACCACTCCACCAGTTGTTATTACGTTGTTGACCTGTTTATATCTATATACCCGGCCCAATAACAGGACCCACCGTAGTTCTTACTACAAGGTTCCGTTACACTCGACCCTTACAATTAATTACGCAACGTCTTGTAGACTCCTTAAATATATACGTCTTGTAGCCACTACCCCCGTCCTATAACATTACGTTGCGCCTTTTTACTACCAACACTTAGCCTATAACCAATTCTACATCTTTATAACACTATAGGCGCTACTAGAAGCAGCGTGTTTATAAGTTACCTTTATACTTCTAAGGAACCCATAATAGTAAGATAATATTCCTTACTAGTCACTATATTAAACCTAATACCTATACTTAACCTATAACGCTAATTAATCCCAGAAGAATTAAATTTATTAGCCCTAGCCTTAGCCCCTAAGGAGGTAGACACTAATAATATCTTATCTTTTATTAACTATACTATTATAGATAAGCAAGTAGAAGGGCTACTACCTATTAAAATCAAAATATAAGACGCTAAGATATTTGTAAAAATAGTAGCATAAGAACCTAATAAATACTACCACCTTCTATAGAACTACTACCTAAAGCTTATATAAGCTAAGATGCGTACTGCCTAAGACTATAATATTATCTAAAACCTATAAGCTTATAAAGCGCTCGCCAATAATACACGTTAAGAGACTAAAGACAACCTCTGTATATCTAAATATAATATCTAACAGTTAAAAAAAGCTAAGATTGCACTTATTGCTACAGTTACTTAAAAAAAGGCATAATTAAATATCTACAGTCCTAGCTTAATAAGCACATCTATAATAATACTAGATATCTCTCTATTATATATAACGCTACCTAAGCCTCTATACCCCCAGCAATCTTACCTATATAACACTTAATAGAGGATTAATACTAAGCAGCTTTACCTAATGGAAACCCCTACCAAAGCAATAATAATAAAAGCTATAATAATTAAACCTAAGCTGCTACTATAGGGTCTAATATATATTATCCTAATCCTCTAGTCTTTTAGGGAGACTATAAGGAATATAGCTGCTAGAAGATATAAATCCGTAAAAAACTAACTTAAAGCGCCTACCTTTTTCCTATAGAAGACACTAAGATTAGCTATATTATTAGGCGAATAAAGGGTATACTATTTAACAGACTCTTCGCCTAGTAGGAGATTAATAGCCCCTAAAAGTGGCAGTCCCATTAAAAAGTCCTTAATAATCTTAACCTAATATACCACAACTATAACTTACTGGCCACTAACTAAGCCAAACTACGTGCCCTAAAGATAAGCCCTACTAAATTATTTAACAAGTTCTATATTAAATTCTAGAAATATACCAGAGCCCTTACTTAAGACAATATTAAAGACTAAAAGGATTTCCTTAAAAAAGTTACTTATTACCTTAGTTATGCAGCCACTAGCCACAACTATAATAACGTCTATAATATAGTAGCAGCCCTATAGAAAATTAAACAACAACTAAATTAAATTACTACTGCTAACTCTTACTTAAAGACCTCCTTATAAAAGCCCCCCAGACCTACTAAACCTATATATACTAAGCCACTAATACCTACTACCTTAAATACCACTAAAGCCAATCTTAACCTCTCTATACTAACCTTTCTATAAAAACTCCTAGATAGAGAACGCGAGCTACTCTAGAAACTAGGACGCTGCTATAGATGCCATTAAAAAGGCTATTATTGTAATAACCTAAACTGCCTAATAGCTAGGTTTAGTAGCTGCCGCCTAATACCTAACCTAGTACCCTAAATACTAAATATATTACTATATACCACTACTATATAAGACGAAGATATAGTAATAGTAGTAGGGTTGGATACGGAAGCGGAAAACACTAAGTTCTAGCCCTAAGTTATGGGTTAGGACGCCCTAATAATAGAGGGATCTATATATTAGCCTACTTAATAGATAACTTAGTAAAGATAAATAGACGGAAATAGATAGTTTTACCTATAATAGGAACTACTGCTAAAAAATAATATAAAAGCTGTCTATAATTAATTGCGGAGCTATTAATAAATTTATAAATACCTAATTTGTGTGCACTTATATCCTATCTACCTTACCCCTTACTAAAGCCCGCGCCCTATAACTTGCTAATAGTAGTTATACCGTATAGAAGATTACCTATATAGTATAACTTTATTTAGATATAAATGGGCACCAGAAAGAGCTTTAGGCCTATATTATACCACTTACTAACTACCCTATTATTCTTAAAATAAACTAGCTTAAATAATATAACCCTACCATTAACTAGAAAAAGAGAAAAGTAACCTTTAACTCTAAATACTGCAGAGAGACTTACCTAGGGCATAGCCTAGCCGTCTCTATTTACTCCCCAGGATATTAACCTAAGAAATCCCTTATTACCCTACCTATAACTAACTACCACTATATAAGTGCCGCGGCCTTTTACTATATAGTATATAGAAATGGCTAGACCATTGCTGCAGTTTCCTAATTATAACTATATAAGCTTAATAAAGAATAGGACTATATCCTCTACAATAATAGGATAGATATAGTTAACCCTTTAAAAGACGATACCTCTATAGAACTCTATAGACCTTTACCTTTAGACTTTAAGAAATTTATAAAGCTTAAAAAAGGATTTACTAACAAGGAACTCCGTAAGCTCCTCCCTAAGAGATACTATAACTTTATTAATATATGCTTATAAAAGGGCGTAGATATACTCCCCCCACATTAACCTAATAACTATACTATTAATATTAAATAAGAAAAAACGCCACCCTATAAGAGACCCTACTTAATATTAAAAGATAAACTTCTAGTTGTTAAAAAGTATATTAACAAGCACCTTAATAAAGGATTTATTTATCCTAGTATATCCCTAGCAGCCGCCCCTATTCTCCTTACTAAGAAGCTAAGAGGAGGTATTTAATTCTATATTAACTATAGAGGACTTAACGCTATTATAATTAAGAACTAATACTTCATACCACTTATATATAAAACTTTTAAGCGGCTTAGCTAAGCCAAAATCTATACTAAGCTTAATATTATTACCGCCTTTAACTGCCTTTAAATATAGGAGGGTAACAAATAGAAAGCCACATTTATATCGCGCTTTAGCCAATTTAAATATACTATTATGCCCTTTTGCGTATATAATAGCCCAGGCAGCTTCTAAAGCTATATTAATAACGCCTTATAGGACTACCTTAATAACTTCTGCTCTGCATACCTAAATAATATACTTATTTATAGCAATAACCCTTTTAAGTATACTAAGCACATTTAAAAGGTCCTATAACGCCTTGGGGACACAGGACTTTATATTAATTTAAAGAAGTGCAAATTCCTAGTTATAGAAGTAAAATACCTTAAACTAATTATTACTGCTAAGGGTATCCGTATAGACCCTAAGAAGATATATATAATTACGGAATAGTAAACCCCTAACTATATTAAGAACGTATAAGCCTTTCTTAGTTTTACTAACTTTTATTAAAAATTTATATATAACTTCTTAGGTATTATAGCACCACTTATAGCAATAATGTAAATAAAGGGCCTTTTTATAAAAGGAAGAAAAATATATCTATATTTTATCTGGACGCCTAAATATAAAAAGGCGTTCTAAGACCTTAAAGATACTTTTACTAAAGCACCTATTTTAGCTTATTTTATACTAGGACAATAACTCTATCTTAAGATTAACTTCTTAGACTACGTTAACGCAAGCGTCCTTTTCTAGATAGGTAATAATAGCCTCCTCTACCTAGTCGCATTCTACTCGTCTAAGCTTATACTATAAGAGTATAACTATAAGATCTATAATAAGGAACTTCTTATAATTATATAAGCGTTTAAGGAATTCTAACTAAAACTTTTCTTAATAGAACCTAACCAGCTAGCTAAAGTCCTTACGGATTATTGCAACCTTAAATACTTTATAACTATAAAGTAGCTAAACTAACGCTAAGTATACTAGAATAAGTTCCTCTTTAGTTTTAACTTTAAAATTATATATAGGCTAGGAGTATAAGGTACTAAACCTAATAGCCTAATACGCCGCTTATAAGACCTTCCTTAGTTAGAAGATAACCCCTATAACTAGTTCTAATAATAAACAATTTTAAAGGTATAAAATTTGGCCCTAGTATACTACCTATAATAGAACCGACTTTACCCTAGCTTTATACTATAAAACTAAAGTTACCCCCTAAAATTAATAAACTTATTACCGCAGCATATAACACCTCTATTAACCTATTACTATATTAACTTATTGCTGTAAAGGCTGCTAGCACCTATACACTGCCTACTAACCTCTAAAGCTTAGGCTAGATTAATATAGCAGCCTTAGAAATAAAAGAGAATAGGCTCTATTAACCTATTACTATATTAACTTATTGCTGTAAAGACTGCTAGCACCTATACACTGCCTACTAACCTCTAAAGCTTAGGCTAGATTAATATAGCAGCCTTAGAAATAAAAGAGAATAGGCTCTATTATAAAGGCCGTTTATTTATCCCTAATTTAAAAGACCTATAATAATAACTAATCTAAATAGCCTATAACCTTTGGTTAAGCAGCCACCTAGGCAAAAGAGGAACCTATAAGCTTCTTAGCCGATACTACTTTAAGCTAAAAATAATAGACTTAGTTAAACACTTTATAAGCGCCTATTACGGTTATAAACGCGCTAAGGCCTTTAATATAAAGTACTAAGGACTACTGCACCCTCTACTAGTACCTATATAATAATAGGCAGATATTACTATTAATTTTATTATTAACCTACTACCCTATAAATAACACGGTTGTACCTATAAGAATATCCTTATAATAATATACCAACTTATAAAAGAGCGCCACTATATCCTAACCGAAGGCGTAGCTGTTAGTAATGTTACTAATACCTTTCTTTATAAAATTTACTAACTATATAGGTTACCTGACTTAATTACATCCGACTAAGGCATATGGTTTAACTCTAATATATAGAGATAAATCTGCTAACGCCTTAGCATCTCCATTAAAATGTCTATATCCTTTTACTATAAAACTACTAAGCAACTAGAAAACGCTAATGCTAGTATAAAAGCATACCTATAATAGGTAGTCGCCTATAGTTAAAATAACTAGGTAGATTACCTTCTACTAGGTAAATTTATAGTAAATAACCACGTCCTAACTACTATAGGACTTACTCCATTCTTTATAAATAAGGGTTATTACCCCTAATTTAGTATAGAGCCACCAGAACCTATTAATTAGAAACTGCTATATAGAAAACGCCTTAAAATACTACTCGCTAACCAGTATATAGACCGTATAAAAAATCTACTTAACTACTATAAGGGAGAAATGGCCTAGGCTTAAGCAAAGTAGGCCTACTTTGCCGACTGTTATAGAACGCCACTACTAGAGATACGTATTAGCAACTGGGTATAGCTAAATACACGCAATATCTCTATATAAAGGCCTATAAAGTTACTTAACCATAAGAACCTTAGCCCCTATCTAATTAAATAAGTTATTAATAGAGGAGCCGAATATAAGCTAGAGCTCCCACTTACCCTAGCCACCCGCAGAATATGGCCTATATTTTACCTATAGCTACTATACCTTTACTAGCCTAACCCCCTACTAGGACAGATATAGTCTAAACCCCTACTAGTATTAATCTAAGATAAGAATAAAGACGAGAACTATAAGGAGTAGACCGTTAAACAAATTATTAACTTTAAATACTTTGGTAAAGATAGAGGATAGCGGCTCTACTATAGAGCTATCTATATAGGATTTAATATAGATTAGCCAGAATGACAACTATAGGAAGACTTTAAAAACGCAAAAAATCTATAGGAACCGGGTCTAAGCAAAGATTTTATACCTAATTCTCTATAGGAGCCCTTATAGAGTTAAACCGTTATACATTACTATATAAGGTAAATTACCGTTATATTACTGTAGATTGCCATTATATAATAGTAAAGTGCAATTACATAACCGGAATATTGTTAAGATGTCCAGGAACTTTAACTGGCGGTTAAAGTTATCTAATTAGTTGGATTCTTAGGTACTAAGCCTTATTATATAACATTATTATAAGCCTTTAGTAATACCCACTTTTTTTCTTCCCTATACCTTAAGTGTTCCTTCTATATATATATAGTAACTACAGCGTCACTAGAGCTCCGCCTCTATAAGAGGGAGGGTAGTGTTATAGAACCCTACTATAGGGGCCTCTATAGAAGAGCCCTATGCTCTTACACACACCCCGCGTATAGCTTATATCAGTTATATATAGGCATATTACCTCTTTACGCCCTTAACCCTTACAATCGATTATGCAACGTCTTGTAGACTCCTTAAATACATATATCTTATAGCCACTGCCCCCGTCCCATAACACCCTATAAGCGCCTTTTATATATCCTTAGTGTAAAGGGCTTCTTAAAATAGACTATATAATTTATTTAAGGGTTTATAGACTAGAAAGAAATATTATTAGTCTTTAGTAAATACTAGAGCCCCCCTATTATAGTTATAATAGGAATGTTATAAGGATTACCCCTTTTGCCTATACTCTTTCTTTTCTTTATAAGTAACCTATTTAACTCCTTTAAGAAAGGGGCGACTTAGGGAATAGGCTTTATTAATAATATAAACCTAATTATATATAGGCTAATAGCCGTAAAGAACTATAGAATATTAGAGAGAGCCTATAATACCTATATAGAATAGGCAAGACAATATAGAGTCTAATTTTTACTAGAGAAATACTAGCTAATCTATTTTATAAGAAAACGCAACTAATTTACAGATTTTTAGTATATAATTTATATCTAAGACTTTAGGGGTTAACTAGTTTAGGACCTATGGGTATTAGAAGTATAGGTAAATAGTAAGCTCTAGTAGAGCGTATATATAGCGTAAGTAGCCTATAAGGGCCAAGTATAGTATATCGCATTATCTAGGATTATCAATTCTATATAGGGTCTATGCTTTTAGAGGTTACGCCTACTATATATAGCAGTTATCCAGCTAACCATAATATATAGATCTAGTATTTGGGCTATTAAAGAAACTAAGAAAGGCCCCCCTAAATTACTTCTTAAACTACTCTAAAAGGTCTAAATAGCCTGCCTTTAGAGTATAATAGGTGGGTATAAGTAAATAGCTATAGCACTACTTAAGAAGGAAGCCAATACCCCCCCCTATAACTATATATTAAAGCCGCTGTAATATAAAGAATGTAAAATAAATATAACTTTAATGTTATAAAGTATATTAAAACACGCCTAAATAAACTATAGAGGGACCCTAGGGTGCCCTATAGGAGACTAAACTAATAACCCTAAAGTAGGGAAGATATATTAGAGAAATAGGTAAAGAAAGCAGAAGAAGAATAGTACTATATTAGGGCCTAGGCCTATATAGAGGAGAAAGGGAGACGTATAAAAGGTTAGTAAAAATAATAATAAAAGAGAGAAAGGAGCTAAAGTAGAATATAAAAAAACGTTAGGAAACTATCTACCATAATATAATACTGGTTAGGCTAACGCTAAAAATGTATATAGGAGTTAAAGGTATAGAGACTAACTTAGGTAAGAGAAACCTAAGCCGTAATATAGTTAATGCTATAGGGGGTAAATACTTAAGGGCTCTAAGAAGGCCTAATAAAGGCAGAAAATATAATAGTAATACTCTTAAGAATAGGAATAATAGGTCTAAAAGATTGGCTCTACTAGGTAGGTATTCTAGTAGGTAGCCTAAGATATAAATATGGCTAGCTAAAAACAGACACTAAAACACGTAATACTATTATACCCCTTACGCACTAACTAAAAAGTAATACTCTTAGTAGCTGGCATAGAGAACTATAACACACTACTCTTAATATAAAAAGTTCTTAAAGCGGTTACCTAGTGGCTTATTAGCTAAAATATACTAGACTAGTTTTAGGTTATAAAAGAAATAGTAATAAAAGGCAAAGGGGTAAGCAATAGGCGCCCCTTAATAACTCTATAGTAGTAGAGTAAAGTTTATACTACTAGCGCGTCTATAGGCTTATTATAGCAGCAGTAGTTCCTAAGAAGGTTAAAAAGTAAGGTAGTAGAGCACTATAGGTGACTTATAGGCGCTAAGTAGGCAAGTCCTAAAAGGCGGGGAGATAGATTATAGGGTTTTCTTAAGTAGAATTTTCTCTCTATATATAAATAAGGAGTAGTCCACGTGGGCAATAGGGATCTAAATCAGACATTAAGCAATAAATAAATAATTATTTTAGCTAATATATCTAGTTAGTAATTAAGTGGCAATAATACCTAGATTTTAGTAGGATCCTACTAGGGCAACCTAAGTCAATACTAGTATTATACTAAGATAGTTAGAAAGGTTAATTTCCTAATACCACTAGGGTCTTAGATTAGCAAAATACTACCTATTATATATTTAAGCGTAGTATAGGCACCCGTTTGCTCTTTATTAAGTAGTAATAAAATGGCCTTAAGGGCACTATTAACCAAGTTTTTTCTATACTTAGTAATATTATAGTTAAAGTAATTAATATATAGGAGAGCTATAAAGTTGTTAAACAATATAATTTGGTACTTAATATGGAAACTGTCGCCTTCTTACTATAGGTAGTATAGAGTATTATCTTTTAGGAGATTATAACCTTAGAAACACGCTTAGTTATAAAATATTTAATGCCCTATACCATAATTAGGGCCTTACTTAGGTTATTAACTATTACAAAGTTATTACCGCTTAGGATATACTATAAAGCGAATATAGGGTTTAGTATAAATTTATAACCTACCCATAGCCAAAAGATAAAAGTATAGTAGTTATAGCCAGAGCTAAAGGGAGTAGTATTAATAATAACTCCTTTTTAACTAGCCTAGCTATTTATATCTTTACTTAGGAATAAGATATTAATAATAGAGTCAGTATAAAGGGTAAGACCATTAACTATCTAAATAATAGCGTAGTAGACTTAATCCGCGCTACCTAGAAAGGTAATAAAATAAATAATAGTAAGTACTTAGGGGTTCTAGTTAATAACCTTAAGGCTTATAACTATGGTATAGAACTAGACTATAAAATACTTAAGAACGCTATTAAACTAATACCTCGCGGGGATTTTATATAATAGTTAGTCCTTTACTAAGAGCTTGTTACGGAACCCGACCGTAGGGGCCTCTATAGGAGAGCCCTGTGCTCTTATATATACCTCGCATACAGCTTATATCAGCTACGCGTAGGTATATTACCTCCTTACGCCCTTAACCCTTATAATTGATTGCGCAACGTCTTATAGACTCCTCAAATACATATATTTAGCTGCCATTGACCCTGTCCCATAACATTACGTTACGCCTTTTTTATTACTAACGCCCAGCCTATAACCAATTCTATGTCTTTATAATACTGCAGGCGCTGCCAGAAGTAGCGTGTCTATAAATTACCTTACCTTATACTTCCAAAGAATTAACGATAGTAAGACAAAATTCCTTACTAGCTACTATGTTAAACTTAAAGAATAATCTAATGCCTATACTAAACCTACAACGCTAATCAATCCCAAGAGGATTTAATTTATTAGCCCTAGCCTTAATCCCTAAGAGGAAGCCTAGTAGCTTAAAAGACTATAATAACCTTAATAAGGTGGATATTAATAATATCTTATCCTTTATTAACTACACAACCATAGATAAATAAGCCGAAGGACTATTACCTATTAAGATTAAGATATAAAACGCTAAGATATTTATAAAAATGGTAGTATAAGAACCTAATAAATACTACCGCCTTTTATAGAACTACTACCTAAAGCTTATATAAGCTAAGATGTGTATTACCTAAGATTATAATATTATCTAAAACCTATAAGCTTGCAAGGCGCTCGCTAATAACACGCGTTAAGAGATTAAAGATGACCTCCACGTGTCTAAACATAACGTCCAACGACTAAAGAAGGCCAAGATTATACTTATTGCTACGGTTACTAAAAGAGAGGGTATAATTAAATACCTATAATCTTAGCTTAATAAGCACATTTATAATAATACCGGACACCTCTTTATTATATATAACGCTACCTAAGTCTTTATACCCCTAGTAACCTTACTTACTTAACACTTAATAAAGGGTTAGCGCTAAGCAGCTTTACCTAATAGGAACCCCTACTATAGTGGCGATAATAAAAGCTATAATAATTAAACCCAGACTGCTACTATAGGGTTTAATATACACTACCCTAATCCCCTAACCTTCTAGGGTGACCGCAAAGAATATAGCCACTGAAAGATATAAATTTGCGAAAAACTGACCTAAAGCGCCTGCTTTTTCCCCATAGAAGATACTAAGATTGGCTATATTATTAGACGAATAAAGGGCATCCTATTTAATAGACTCTTTGCTTAATAGGAGACTAGCAGTCCCTAAAGGTGGTAGTCCCACTAGGAAGTCCTTAATAACCTTAACTAAATATACCGCGACTATAACCTAGTGGCTACTAATTAAGCTAAACTACATGCCCTAAAGATAAGCCCTACTAAATTATTTAATAAGTTCTATATTAAATTCCAGAAATACACTAGAGTCCTTACCTAAGATAATACTAATGACTAAGAAGGTCTTCTTAAAAAAGTTACTTATTGCCTTAGTTACGTAGCTACCAGTTATAATTATAACGATGTTTATAATATAGTAGCAGCCCTATAGAAGATTAAATAATAACTAAACTAGATTGCTACTGCAAACCCCTACCTAAAGACCTCCCTATAGAAGCCCTCCAGACCTACTAAACTACTAACGCCTACTACCCTAAGCAATACTACTGGTCCTAATATTAACCTTTTTATACTAATATTCCCGTAAAAGCTACTAGATGGAGAGCGCGAGCTACTTTAAAAGCTATAGCGTTGCTATAGATGCTATTAAGAAGGCTGCTATAGCTATAGCCCAAACTGCCTAATAGCTAGGTTTAACAGCCGCTGTCTAATACCTAACCCTATACCTTAAACACTAAATATAGTGCTATATGCCACTATTATATAAGATAAAAACGCAGTAATGGCGGTAGAGTTAGATATGGAAATGGAAAACGCTAAGTCCTAGCCCTAAGTTATAGGTTGGGACGCCTTAATAATAAGGGGATCTATATATTAGCCTACTTAATAGATAACTTAGTAAAGATAAATAGATAGAAATAGATAGTTTTACCTATAATAGGAATTACTGCCAAAAAATAATATAAAAGCTGTTCTATAATTAATTGCGGAGCTACTAATAAATTTATAGATACCTAATTTATATATACTTATAACCTATTTACCTTACCCCTTACTAAAGCCTGCGCCCTATAACTCGCTAATAGTAGTTACACCATATAGAAGATTACCTATATGGTATAACTCTACTTAGATATAAACAGGCACCAGGAGGAACTCTAGGCCTATATTATACCACTTACTAACTACCCTATTATCCTTAGAATGAACTGGCTTAAATAATACAACCCTACTATTAACTGGAAAAAGAGAGAAGTAACCTTTAACTCTAAATACTGCAGAGAGACTTGCCTAGGGCATAGCCTAGCCGCCTCTACCTACTCCCCAGAATATTAACCTAAGGAACCCCTTATTACCCCACCTATAACTAACTACTACTATATAAGTACCGCGGCCTTCTACCGTATAGTATATAGGAAAGGCTGGACTGTTGCTACAGCCTCCTAGTTATAACTATATAAGCTTAATAAAGAATAGGACTATGTCCTCTATAGTAATAGGATAGATATAACCAACTGTCATGGGACACCTCCGTGACACCTTACACACGTCCACCTGTTTCCACTGACGCAGTAAGAAGAGACCGACCGCGAGACGGCAATCTGTTATATTCCGCTAGAATCCACCAAATTCCGCCATATTCCGCCAGAATCCACCAAATTCTGCCATATTCCGCCAAAGCCCACCGAATTCTGCCAAGTTCTGCCAGGACCGCCCCTTAAATCCTATTCTACTCCGTGCACGTGTTGACTAAGCAACTAAACTAACAATATATACCCTTTCTTCCCATTTCCTTACCTTCTCTCCTTACGCAACGTCTTAACTTCATCACACAGTTTATATACGTAGCTTAATAATATCTACTTTACTATATATTATCGTCGCTTGTACTCGCTCTATAATACTATATTACGTTAAACCATATACTCTGTCCTACCTTAATTAACATGCAGAATAACCCGGAAACCTCCTTATCTATAAACAACCTACGCACTCTGTTTACTAAATAAATAAGAAGTCTCCAAGAGGCTTTTATGGACGCTCTTACCTAATAAGAAACTTAATATTACGAGACAATCCAATCCCTAAGAAAGGAAGTTAAAGAGATTTGTTATAACCTACTACCTATTATACTGTCGCCCCTACCTGTCCCTACTACTATCGACCTATAAACACTGGATAAGAAGAATGTATCTAAAACTAACTCCTTAACCCTAAATTCGCCAGTTAATATCCCTAAAAAAAAAGTTATCTAAAAGTCTTCTTAATCCTCCCGCCTATTCTAGTAAGAGGAGTAAGCTACGCTCTTTCCTTAACTAACTTCAGAATAAGTTAAGCGGCAATATTAACCGCTACCCTACCCCTAACAGTCAGCTTTGTTATGCTATAAGCCGCCTAAAAGGAGATGCCGTGGACACTATGTACCCGTTCCAACCAAGTACGGTAGAGGAACTAGTTACTATACTAAAAGCATCTTATGGCGACCCTAACCAAGTCGCCACATCATAAAGGAAACTAAATAAGATGATATAGGGCTCTAAGAACTTCCTATTATACTTTACTAAATTCTACCGCTACGCTAAAGAGACTAAATAGAACAAACCCGCCTTAATTAATTACCTAGTAGAGTCTCTAAACCCCAAATTAAAAGCATCTCTTATAGGAGTTAAACTGCTAGGTACTGTTACCGCCTATGCCAACGTTATTAATAGCCTATATAATAACTTACTACGCCTCGCCCTAAAATATATACCTTAATACTCTGCCCCCCAGCCGCCTAAGACCCGCAAGGACTTAGACGCTATAAATATTAATACTAGAACCCTTTCCTATGCCCTAAAAGGATCTGCTAAATAAGAGCAATGTATTAAACACGGCCTCTATTTTAAGTGCGGAAGCAACACTTATATCTCTAGCTACTGCTCTGTCCCTTTCCGAAAGAATTTATAAATGGTTAATACTAGCAGCCGTTTACCATACCGATCCTTTAGTTACCGTCCCTAATCTTTACCTGGTTCCAGCCCCGCATCTAGTAAGCACTACTTATAGGGACGAAGTTATAACTAATGTTCTATAGGAACCCCTTCCTACTTGCTACTAAAAGGTGTGTCCTAGAGTTAAGTCGCTCTTTAGGATAGCTATGTTATAGGATCTTATTAAATGCATTAGATATTGCAAACCCTAACTTTTAGGATTATAGTATAACCGTTAACTGCTATCTTTAGTAGAAAGGTTAATAGGCTAACGCTCAAGTCCTAATTAATATAGGAGCTAGCGGCATAGGATTTATTAATAAGATCTTTATATAAGATAATAGGTTTACCCTAATACCCCTTAACCGGCATATTAATATATTTAGATTTAATGGCAAACGCACTATCTTAGGCTGTATTACTTATATAGCGGCCCTAAGACTCCGATACCTAAACTATAAAGAATTAATTAAGCTTTTTATTACCACCCTAGGTCACCTAGTAATCCTTAGATAACCCTAGATAAAGCTATATAAGGTAACTATTAACTGGGACAACCTTAAGCTTCTATTTACCGCCTTCTGTTGCAAGTAGAAGTGCCTTATAACTTACGGCTTAGACCCCAAACTAAAACCTAAAAATTCCACCAAATTCTATAAATATAAGATTTCCACCGACGTCCACCAAGGACCCGGAAATTACACTAAATTACACAAACTAACCCTAACTACTACACTGCCCCAAACCAAGCAGAAGCTTAATATATAAAAGTACCAGAAGAACTGGTATTCTACTATAAAAAAGATGCTTAAAGAGCCTAAACCTAAATCTGATACTGACTCCGTATCTAACACCAAACCTAAAACTAAATAGGAAACTATATAAAGAACTAAGGACGATCTAAGCCTACTTAACGCCTTAGATATCCACATAATTAGAGCTACTCTGCTTATATAACTCGCTAGGAAACCAGAATATATAATCTTTGCTATTATAATAGCTAATATTAAGAAGGCCTTAGCGCCAAAGAAGCACACTAACCCCGCTATAAAGGTACTAGTAGAGTACCATAAATACCTAGATATATTCTTATAAAAGGAAGCCAATAAGCTACCGGAACGCCGCCTATACAATTATAAGATTATAATTAAAGAAGAAAAACATCCTAAATTTAGACCCCTATATAGGATATCCTAAAACAAACTTTAGGTACTATGGAAGTACTTAGATAAATATCTAAACAAAGAATTTATTAGAGCAAGCTCTTTACCTATAGCTATGCTAGTAATCTTTATTAAGAAACCTAGCGGTGGTCTGCGCTTCTGCGTAGACTACTAAGCTCTTAATGCTATTACTATTAAGAACCAATACCTAATCCCGTTAATTTAAGAGACACTAAACCAATTAAGTAAGGCTCGCTTCTACATAAAGCTTAATATTATCCACGCATTTAACCGCCTTTGTATCACAAAAGGAGATAAATGGCTTACTGCATTTTATACTTAATACGGATTATTTAAGTACTTGGTAATGCCATTTGGCCTTATAAACGCCCTAAGTTCTTTTTAACACTTTATAAATAACACCTTATACCCATACCTGGACGTTTTTTATACTGCTTATATTAACAACATCTTAATATACAGTAATAATCTGGCTAAATACCAAAAACACGTTAAACTAGTCCTGCAAGCCTTGCGCGAAGCTAGCCTATAGTTAGATATAGACAAATGCGAGTTCTATAAAACAGAAGTTCTATACCTTAGACTTATTATTTCCACGGATAGTATATAAATAGACCCTAAAAAAGTTGAAGTAATTATAAACTAGCAAGAACCTAAGAACGTTAAGGACGTAAGGGCCTTTATAGGATTCGCCAATTTCTACTAATGGTTTATTAATAACTTCTCCGCCTTGGTTTTACCCCTTGTGGCCTTAACATAAAAGGATAAAGCCTTTATCTTTAACAAGGAATGTAAGAAAGCTTTTACTTACCTAAAAGTTATATTTACTACCACACCTATACTTTAACACTTTAACCTAAACCAAATAAGTGTTATAGAAGCTAACTTATCTAACTACGTTACTAGAGGCATCCTGTCTTAATATAATAAGGAAGGAGTATTGCACCCTATAGTATACTTTTTAAAATGACTAAGTCTAGCTAAATGCAATTATGAGATCTATAATAAGGAACTATTAGCTATTATTAGATATTTTAAATAATAGTAACCCAAACTAGAAGGCTCTAGATTCCCAATTAAGGTTCTTAACGACTATAAAAACCTATAATACTTTATAACTATAAAACAGCTAAGCCACCAATAGGCCTATTAGTTAGAATATCTGTCCTATTTCTAATTCTCTATTACATATTGCCTAGGCGTTTAAGGCTAGAAACCTAATGCCCTAACCCAACATTTATAAGATACACCAGCTTAAGAAGAAGCGCGCTCCTACTATAATTAGACTCTACTCCACCCTAAACTATTTAAACCCCCTACTAAAGATCTCTTAGTATACGTCCTTAAAATAACCAATTAAACTATTAAATAGATTATAGCTAATAAATACCTAAATAATAAGTTTATCCAAGAGACGCTTAAGCTAATTCAAGACAGCATTAGACGCTTTAAAAGGATTTCTCTAAGTAAATACAAAGCCCGCGGAGGCTGCTTATACTACTAGAACCATCTAGTTATACCTAACCATAACAAACTTAAGCTTAAGCTCCTTAAACATGCATATAATCTACCAGTAGCCAGTTACCTAGGCCAAGGAAAAACCCTAAAACTGCTCCAATAAGAGTACTACTAGCCGAACATGCATAATATAATATAAAGATATGTTGCCAGCTGCTATACCTACTAATAAGCTAAAGCTTCGCATAAGACATATAACAGCTTTCTAAAGCCACTACCTATTCTGGACCGAAGATGGAAAGACATCTTAATTAACTTTATTGTTAATCTCCCTAAAAGTAAAGGCTGCATAAATATTATGGTAGTTATAGACCAACTATCTAAAATAAAATACTTAATCGCCTGCCCTAATATATTAGCACCTGCCGTTGCCCAACTGTTCCTGGACCATATATGGAAACTCCACAGACTTCCCAAAACAATTATCTCTAATAGAGGTAGACAGTTTATCTCTATATTTTAGAAAGAACTAACTACCTAACTCTATATTAAAGCACTGTTGTCTACAGCATACTACCTGGAAATGGACGGTCAAACGGAATATGTAAATACTATTATAAAATAGTATATCTGGATATACACGTTGTATTTGTAGGATAACTAGATAGACTGGCTTATATTTACTAAGTTTACTGTAAATAACTCTATCTTAGAAACTATAAAGGTCTCCCCATTCCTGGCCAACTACGGCCAGTATCCGCGAATGGGTTTTGAACCCTTTAGTAACATTCCTTACCTAGCCTATTAAGCCTTACAGGTTGTAGAAGCAAATAAATTTATAAAGAAGATAGAAAAACTATAAGAGTTCCTTACTAACAAAATAATATGGGCCCAATCTATCTATAAAGCTGTAGTAAATAAGAACCGAACCCCAGCACTAACCTACTAAATTAGTAACTTTGTCTGGTTAGATATAAGAAATCTAAATATAAAATAACCTACTAAGAAATTTAATTAGAAGAACGCCGGCCCTTATAAAGTTAAGAAAGTTGTCTCTCCTTATACCTACTAACTAAAGCTCCCTAATATAGTTAAAATCCATCCTGTATTCTATACGTCAGTCCTCTACCCTGCTGCCCCTATATTGGATACTCTGCCTGGACAGATCCAGGACCCTCCCCCACCAGTTAAGGTAGATAGTAAGGATAAGTACTTTGTTGAAAGAATTAACGATATTAAGTATAATAAACGAAAACGCTAATATATATATCTTACAAAATGGAGAGGTTTTAATAAGCCTATATAGGAACCCGTTAACTCTATAGGACTTATACAAGCCACAGAAGACTTCTATAAACTCTACCTAGAACTACTATAGCCCTATCTCGCAGAAGCTCGAGTTTAAAGGGGGGGTACTGTTATGGGACACCTCTATAACACCTTATATACATCCACCTGTTTCCACTAACGCAGTAAGAAGAGACTAACCGCGAGACAGCAATCTGTTATATTCCGCTAGAATTCACCAAATTCTGCTATATTCCGCCAAAGCCCACCAAATTCTGCCAAGTTCTGCTAGGACCGCCCCTTAAATCCTATTCTGCTCCGTGTATGTGTTAACCAAGCAACCAAACTAACGATATATACCCTTTTTTTCCGTTTCCTTACCTTCTCTCCTTACGCAACGTCTTGACTTTATTACACAGTTTATGTACGTAGCTTAATAATATCTACTTTGCTATATATTATCGTCGCTTGTACTCGCTCCGTGACACTAACCTTTTAGAAAATAATTCCCCTATAGAACCCTATAGACTTCCACCTTTAGACTTTAAGAAGTTTATAAAGCTTAAAAAAGGATTTACCAATAAGGAACTTTATAATCTCCTCCCTAAGAGGTACCATAACTTTATTAACGTGTGCTTATAAAAGAGCGTAGATATACTCCCCCCATATTAACCTAATAACTACGCCATTAATATTAAATAAGGAAAAACGCTACCCTATAAGAGACCCTATCTAATATTAAAAGACAAACTTTTAGTTGTTAAAAAGTATATTAATAAACACTTTAACAAAGGGTTTATTCGCCCTAGTATATCCCTAACAACCGCCCCTATCCTCCTTACTAAGAAGCTAAAAGAAGGTATTTAATTCCATATTAACTATAGAGAACTTAACGCTATTATAATTAAAAACTAATACCCCGTACCGCTTATACATAAGACTTTTAAACGGCTTAGCTAAGCCAAAATCTATACTAAGCTTAATATTATTGCTGCCTTTAACCGCCTCTAAATATAGGAAGGTAATAAATAGAAAACCGCATTTATATCACGCTTTAGCCAATTTAAATATACTATTATACCCTTTAGCGTATATAACGGCCCAGGCAGCTTCTAAAGCTATATTAATAACGCCTTATGGGACTACCTTAACAACTTCTACTCCGCGTACCTTAATAATATACTTATTTATAGTAATAATCCTTCTAAGTATACTAAGCATATTTAGAAGGTCCTATAGCGCCTTAAAGACGTAGGACTTTATATTAATTTAAAGAAGTGCGAATTTTTAGTTATAGAAGTAAAATATCTTAGACTAATTATTACTACTAAGGATATCCGTATGGATCCTAAGAAGGTATAAATAATTACTAAATAGCAAACTCCTAGCTATATTAAGGATATACAAGCCTTCTTTAGTCTTGCTAACTTCTATTAGAAATTTATACACAACTTCTTAGGCGTTATAGCACTACTTATAGTAATAATGTAAATAAAGGGTCTTCCTATAAAAGGAAGAAAAACATACCTATATTTTACCTAGACGCCTAAATACAAGAAGGCGTTTTAAAACCTTAAAGATGCTTTTACTAAAGCACCTATTCTAGCTTACTTTATACTAGAATAGCAACTCTACCTTAAAACTAACTCCTTAGACTATGTTAACATAGGCGTCCTTTTCCAAATGGGTAACAATAGCCTCCTCCATCTAGTTACATTTTACTTGTCTAAGCTTATATTATAAGAGTATAACTATAAGATCTATAATAAAGAACTTCTTACAATTATATAAGCGTTTAAAGAATTCTAACTAGAACTTACCTTAGCAGAACCTAACCAGCCAACTAAAGTCCTTATGGATTATTATAACCTTAAGTACTTTATAACTATAAAGCAACTAAATTAATACTAAGCACACTAAAACAAATTTCTTTCCAGTTTTAACTTTAAAATCGCATATAGGCTAAGAGTATAAGGTACTAAGCCTAATAGCCTAATACGCCGTTTACAAGACCTTCCTTAGTTAGAAGATAACCCTTATAATTAATTCCAATAATAGATAATCCTAAAAGCACAAAACTTAGCCCTAGGTATACTACCCAAAACAGAACTAACTACCCCTTAGCTTTATACCACAGAACTAAAATTACCTCCTAAAATTAATAAGTTTATTACCGTAGTATATAACACCTCTGTTAACCTATTACTATATTAACTAATTGCTGTAAAGATTACCGGCACCTATATACTGCCTACTAACCTCTAAAGCTTAGGCTAGATTAATATAGCAGCCTTAAAAGTAAAAGAGAATAGGCTCTATTATAAAGGCTATCTATTTATCCCTAACTTAGAAGACCTATAACGGCAACTAATCTAAATGGCCTATAACCTCTAGTTAAGCAGCTACCCAGGCAAAAGAGGAACCTATAAGCTCCTTAGCCAATACTACTTCTGGCCCAAAATAATAGACTTAGTTAAATGCTTTATAAGCGCCTACCACAGCTATAAGTATGCTAAAGTATTTTACACAAAGTACTAAGGACTACTATACCCTCTACTAATACCTATACGCTAATAGGCAGATATTGCTATAGATTTTATTGTTAACCTACTACCTTATAAATAACATAGCCGAACCTATAAGAACATCCTTATAATAATATGCCGGCTTATAAAAGAACGCTACTACATTCTAACTAAAGGTGTAGCTGTAAGTAACGTTGCTAACGCCTTCCTTTACAAAGTCTACTAACTATATAGGTTACCCAACTCTATTATATCTAACTAAGGCACACAGTTTAATTTTAATATATAGAGGCGGATCTGTTAACACCTTAGTATCTCTATTAAGATGTCTACATCCTTTTACTATAAAACTACTAGATAACCGGAAAACGCTAACGCTAGCATAAAGGCGTACTTATAATAGGTAGTTGCCTATAGTTAGGATAACTAGGTAGACTACCTTCCGTTAAGTAAATTCGCAGTAAATAACTATGTCTTAGCTACTACAGGACTTACCACATTCTTTGCAAATAAAGGTTATTACCTATAATCTAGTATAGAGCCACTAGAGCCTATTAATAAGAGACTGCTATATAGAAAACGCCTTAAGATGCTACTTACTGATTAATATATAGACTATATAAAAGATTTATTTAACTACTATAAAGGAGAGATGGCCTGGGCCTAAGTAAAATAAGCTTACTTCGCTAATTATTACAGAACACTACTACCTAAAATACGTGTTAGCAACTAGGTATAGTTAGATACACGCAATATCTCCACGCAGAGGCCTATAAAGTTACTCAATTATAAGAACCTTGGCCCCTACTAAATTAAATAAGTTATTAATAGGGGAGCCGTATATAAACTAGAGCTTTTACCCGACTTAGCTACCTACGGAGTATAGCCCAAGTTTTATCTATAGCTACTATACCTTTACTAACCTAACCCTCTACTAGGACAAATATAGCCTAAACCCCCACTAGTACTAATCCAAGATAAGAATAAAGACGAGAACTATAAGGAGTGGACCATTAAACGAATTATTAACTCTAAATACTTTAGTAAAGGTAGAGGACGGCGGCTCCACTATAAAGCCACCTATATAGGATTTGACATAGATTAGCCAGAATAGCAACTATAGGAAGACTTTAAGAATGCAAAGGACCTAATTAGCAATTTCCACTATGTAAACCTATAGAAACCGAGCCTAAGCAGAGATTTTGTGCCTAATCCTCTATAGGAGCCCTTATAATGTTAAACCGTTATATATTACTATATAAGGGCAAATTGCCGTTAGGTTGCCGCAGATTGCTATAAAGTGCGATTATGTAACTGGAAAACTTTAAAATGTCTAGGAACTTTGACCAGTGGTTAAAGTTGTCTAATTGGTCGGATTCTAGACGCTAAGGAGAAACTAGCCAATTAGGATTTTCTATCCCTTGGATGGAAAATTGCTATTAGCTTGCCTACTACTAGCGCCTTAGCAACCCCCCTTATACCTTACAAATAACCCCTAAGTCCTAAGTTAGAAGTATCCGTATGAGCCCATTACTACTAATAATTGGGGTTTTGGTGTTGGAGCATCCAAATTCGGATGGTTTGGACGCTGCTTTTAGAGGCTCCAACACTGCGTCGAACCCCGCAACCCTTGCCGCCCTTAGGCGTGTCACCCTGTCACCGCCCTCATCCCCTAGTTACCACCCTCACCCATAAAACCTACCACATTAGAATACTGCGGCCATCGAAGCGCTTACCCTTTGGGTCCTTAAAAGTCGACCCGGTTGGTACTATGGAGAAAGGATATAAATACTCACGCCAGCCTCTTACCTAACCCGCCTCTTCTTTACCTCTATTCGCAACTTACCTATCCCTATTTTAATACTATAACTCTCTTAACCTAAACTATAGACCTCTTTCCTTATTTTATTCTTTTAGCGCACGTTTTTACTCCTCCCTCTTATACGCTCTGGTTGCTCTACTCCTTAGCTAACTTACTACTCCTCCGTCGCCGTTCTACCTATAATTGTTATACTCCTCCCACCCGCAGCCCTACGCCACTCTATTATCCTTCTCCGCTTCCCTTTTATCTCTTAAGTCCTTACCCTTCTCCCAGTATATTATTGCCTATATTTAGTCTTATAAGATAATAATATAGGCTTAAAGACAGCCCTAATAAAAGAGAGTTAAGCACGTAGGGGATTATTATAAAAATCTTAGCAAAAAGCTAGCACTATAAGGTCTAGTTAAAGTGGAGTATATAGATACTACTAAGACCAATATAAGTGGAGTATAGGAGAAATGGAAGCTATAAGTTAAGTACTTATTATCTTACGAATCCTACTTATTAGCAATTAGATATTGCAAAGAGATTAACTAAAATCCTACTAACTTTCTAGCATCTTTAACTATAGGACATTATATGGCGTTCTTTAGATGAGTTTTAGATTGCTTTCCTTATATATAGAAGAAATCTAGTCTCCACCAGTACTGGAGAGTGCTTAAGATACTATTTAAAGAACATACAAATGGCTAGATAAAAGATAATGTAATAAAGGACGTAAACAATATATGGATCCCTCTATAAAGACTAAAAGTGTTATTACTGATATAAGTGCTATAGTATATTAAAATCCTAAGGAAAACGTATAATCTTAATATATCTATACGGGATAAACTAGTATTATTAGTCGACGACCTTCTTTAAGTATTATACTACCACTAGGTACTTAATACCTAGGTATATCCTAATAAGAAACAGCGGTTGCTCCTTACTCTACTATTATTATTTACTACCTATATAGGGGCTCGGCTATGCTCGCTAGTTAATATAGCTATAAAGAAGGTTAATAAGGTTATAGAGAGCGATATAGAAGAGACTAACCCTTATAACGATATTAATGAACTTAATAATAGATACGAAAGCGCGTATTTAAATAACAGCGAGGATAATAAGGACGAATACTCTTATACGGGCGTGGATACAAACGAGTTAAAATTAATACTCTACTAGGATATTATAATACTTACAGTACGAGTTAGAGATTGTATAGTACTAGCTATATTTATTACAATAATCTATAGAAAGGGAGAGGATTAAAAGCCTTAGCCGTAAGTATCCCTATTTTACTTTCCCTTTATTTATAGGCTAATAGGTTTATAGGAAAACGTATAAAGTATATTAAAATCCTAACCCTTTCCTTTATCCTATTACCCTTATAGTTACTATAGGACTCCGTAATAATGCCTTCGCCGTCTTAAATATATAAGACCCTAAACAGATTCTACGTGCTTAGGTACCCACTTAAAAACTATATAGAATCTTTAGGTGGAAGGAGAGTAAACTAAATAAGCCTATATTTCGCGAGCCAGAATATTATAGAGGCTAAACTTCCACGTCTGAAAAGAGCCCTATACCCCTACGCGCCGAAACTTCTTACCGTTATATAAAGCGACTAGGACGCGATATTAGTCTTAAGCAACTATTGTCGCAATTATATATCCAACGCGCCACTAGAAATGCTGTTAATGGTATACTCTTCCTTATTAGCTTAATTCTACTTATTCTATAGATCTAGGCTAACTTTACCCAAATTTATAAATATGGTAACTGTCGCTAAACGAGACCAGGTTATGGGCCATTCTTATAACAGTATATTTTAGTTTTATATTAACCAGCGCGTTAAGTGTAATGTCTAGGCAGTATATTTAGACGAGCTATCTAATAGGGCTTTGGTAAAGGTTATAGGAAATATAAGCCTAATATTTAACCTATATACGCCAAAAGGGTTAACTAAGGAGCAGTTATATAAAGTTGCAAATTATCTAAAGATAGTTAAGTTGCGTCTATAGAGAGATAATTTAATAAAGAAAATAAAATAGATGCAAAATAGCTCTAAGCCTTTTACCCCTTTTAATAAAGAAGACCTTATTTAACAGAGAAAAGAAGCAAACGCTACTCTAAATTAAAAGATAAAGTATTTACAAGATAAGGCAGAACGGATAACTAGAGAAGCGTATTTTATAAATAATAATATAATAGAGCTTAAGGAGGAGTGTAAAGGCGTATTACTTAATAATTTAAGCGCTGCTAACTAGGCCGCTATTATTACCTACTAGCTAATGGAGCGGGCCCGCATTATAGAATTACTTAGCAGCCTATATAGAGATCCCGCAGAGCTAGTGTACCTTAACTGGCGGATCGATCTTATCCGAAATTTTATAAAGTTATGCTTACGTTAAGAGGCTTGATAATAAAATACGCCTTCTAACTTATTAAAAGGGATAGCTATAAAGCAGGAATATTTAGCAACGCCTTATTTATTCCCTTTAGAATATAACCCTTGCCAGTGTCTATTTTATATAGGTAATAAGCGTTTACCTTACCAGCAGAGGATTTTCTATTGGAGTCAGCCAGCTAAGATAATAGATTATATTAAGGATAGCCATCTCTATTTATTTATACTAAATGCAAAAATTCCCTGCAATTATCTGGTGTGTAAGAAAAGGCATATAATATTAAATAGCGTTTTACACTTTAAAAGCCACGTTTAGATAGTTTATAAAGTAAAGCATTAGGTTCTAAAGACGAATTCTATATAACCTTTCTACCTTTATTACGATAAGTATATTTACGCCAGGGGAGTTAGAAGAAGAGAGAAGGGAAAAAGAGTTTAATTTTAGTAAAGTGTAATTTGGTAAGGGTGTGATTCTTAGTAAGGGCTGCAATTTTAGTGGGGGTTTTTTTTTGGTAGTCTCCGCGAGAGTCTAAATTCAAAATACTTTTAACCTTTAGCCTAAATTTAGGTGCTCTAATTTTAGGTTCTTAATCTCTTGCACCTTATCTTACTTTAAACTGTAGTACTCTAGAAATTAAGTTCCTAGGAATCTTTAGGTTCTAGAAATAGCTTTAGGGAATATTTAGTTACAGTTAAGCCTATAAAGGAAAAGAGACTATATATATAAGGTGGGTGCAAGTAATAGAAAGGGGGGGTTAGGTAACTGAAATATAATAATACGGTGGTAAGGTAACCTAATTTTAGTTAATAGTACTTAGGTGCATTATATAGGACGTCAGAAAGCTCTATTAGAGCTATTACCAAATACTATAAGGAAGCCTTATAATAGTAAGAAGTGGGAGAGGCGTAAGCGTGCTCCAAGGACTTATTTTAGCTGCAGTATATATAAAATACCGTTCTATAGGAAGGAGAAATAATAACACTTCTACTTAATTAAAGAGGGGGCGACGTCCTAATTACTAAAGGGGTAGTTAAGGCAGCGGCAGGGCTGGATTAGGGAGGGGTAAGAAAGGGAGGTGCGGAGTTAGTGACAGCAGCGTAGACTTTATCCTATATAACCTTATCGGACGCGTTACTAAGAACCACATCTAGAAGAGGTAAGAATTGTCCGATATTAAAGTCGTTAGCGTTAACTATTAAATTAAGTCTTAAAGGGAAGCCGGTTTTGCTAGCGACTATAATATAGAAGGCGACCCTCTTAGAAGCTATAAAAATAGCCCTTTATTTATACCTAAAACTAGATACTTTAAGTATAAGCTAGTAAGGCTTAGCGAAGCGTGCCAACTAATTAAAAGCTAAGAAGCTGAGGACAAGAATAAATTCTAGCGATTCGCCCATTTATAGAAGCCCTTATGGTTCTATTCCCCTAGGTTCCCTACAAACGCTAAACCTAAATAAGACTAACGGTTACCTAAAAAGCTCTAGTCTAGTTTAAATTAGCTCCAGTCCAATAAGACCACTGGTAGGGAATACTATATAGTAAGGTAGAGTACCCACAATAGTAGGGTTAATATTAGGGTAAGTTTTTTACGTTCTAATAAGGTCTATAGACGCTACTAATCTACCTTCGCATTTATCCCCTCCCCCCTTATAGCATTATACCATATCTCCTATATATCCGCTTCCTTATATACTCCATATTTAATCCATAAGAATACTACTAACGTTTATAAATTAATAAGGCTGGTGGTGCCCTTAGGAGATATATTAATGCCCTTAGAAGATGTATTGGTATTCTTAGGAAATATACCGTATTTTATTATAAACTTAGCAACAAGTATTTTAAACAACTCGTAAAGCGCTTTGTTATACTCTAAGTAACAATTTATAACCCTACATTTAGAGAAAGGCGTTAAATATTTCTTCTTATTATTACTAAAGAAGAGCGCGGCGGTAAGGTAAGTGTCGGGAATAAGGCAAGCGGTCGTCACGTGTCGTCGCGGCACTAGCGTGGCGAGGAGCCTTAAGCTCTTCGCCCTTCCTCGTTCCAATTAATGATCATAAGCTTTTAACCAACATCACTGTAACCTACTCGAGTAGTCGTTATTGGTGAGTCACCCTGTGTGACCAACACTGATCAGTGGTTGAATACACAACCACAGAACAGCAAGGTTTTTAACAGAAGAGACAGTCTCGTGCAGGGGTGCCATATGCGCTCATATAGAATGGATCCCGGCGATACTATGCTACCTTAGACTTGCGGAAAACTAGTAATAGAAGTGTTACTAAGTACTAGGAGATACCAAGTTGCATCTATTACGCAGAATAACTACGTTTACGAAGATTTAGTTAAGTACTTTAGGTTAGAAGTGTTACTAAACCTAGGGTTTTAAGTTAATGTCTGAAACGCGTTAAATAATATCTCAAATTGCCTACCTCTTGATAGCAAACCTACGAGATTCTATAAAACCGAAAACCCTACCTACCTTTAACCTATTATGGCGTTAACCTACCCAAAGAAGTACGAGGAAGATATTAACCCAAAGATATAGAATAAAGACATTGACCCTATAAACGCCAAGCAAAAGGACCTAAACGGATTCTTATTATACTATATAGTACACTACACAGACAGCAAATACAACGACACTATGCTATGGTATTATATAAAGGAGGACGGAATTGGATGGATAAAGGAAACATGGGCTCTTACGAATAAGCTTATTATATAAGACTTCCGTAACTTCCTTTAGGAGAATGGAGTATTTGTCCCTATAGATGGAAGCGCTATTAGAGACAATATTTAGGAGCAAGTTATTAACGTAAAAGAAGAGCATAAATGGACTTTATAAAAGATTAAGTACTAACTACGCACTATAAAGAAGCTCAACTTATAATAGAATCTAAATGATACACTAATAGAGACACGTTTAAATTCTATTACTCTAGGTATAAGTTCTTACGTTCTATATCTATTACTTCTATTATCTTTAGCTCCCTAGGATCCACTAATTTAACTTATAACTTTAACTACTAAATAAGAGCAAGCGTAAGATCCCCTTGCTTCGCGATTTAATAACCTTTAAACTCTATTACAGCAAAATTAGGTACTACGCCGTGTTCTATTAAGATCTATATCTCTACTGCAGCCTATAAAGCAATCTCTACCTTAATCTTTAATGCAATTTCAACGTGGCCTAATACCGCTTGGAGGTACCTTAAAAATGCTTACAGAGCTTATAAAGCTCTATTTAGACCAGGAGAAGAGGTTTAGTGGGGAACTGTATAATATCCTTAATTTAAAGCTGCGTATCTTCTATAACTATTGCTAGAAGGTTGGACTGGAACCTAACTAATATTATAACACTTATTCTGTTATACTTAAGGGCCGCGCCAGTACCTTCTATTATAATCGTTTAGTAGGAAAAGGATATAATTTTAACCGAATAATATATAAGATAAGATGCCACTTTAAAGCAGAAGAGAATAAGCAGCAGTATATATTGGAGTGGAGAGAGACTACCTTTTTAAAAATTATTGCTATAAACCTAGATGCCTCTCAACTTAATTGTCTTCAAAAGCTCTTTAATTAACTTTAGATAATTTAGCGTAGTTTATCCGAATTATATTAAGAGGACTTCAGCCTATGTGATTAAGTTATTAGTGTATACTAAGGTGTTAAAGAATATAACCTTGCACTCTTTAATCCTGTAAATACTTATAAAGGAGTGTGTGCTTAATTAAGATCCTCTATTAACACCGCTCTACGCTCTTAAGAAGTATAGTAATTTAACACCTAACCCTAACCTACTTTAATCGACCCGACTGACTAATATAATTATAACTAGACTAATCGAACATATGGTGGCCGGGGTAGGGGATACGGCAGAGGGTATAATTAATATTAACTATAAAGCAACCGTAGAGGTCCTCATAGAGGTCTATCTTAAAACAATTAATAGAAGAAATGCTATATTTATAAGAAGCCAAATTGCTAATTAACTAGGCACCCCCTTAACAGGCAAAAGGAGGCATATAATAAGTTTCGCCAGAGCGCATAAAATGTTAGAAATTGTAAGGTTACTATAGCCTACTTCCAAAGCTTCCTGGTTTAATATAAAGGCGAAGAAGATCTTAAGGGTAAGGTTAATAAGGCCGAACAGCTCCTTATAGATATGGAAATTAAGGACTACTCTCCCAACCAATACTTTACCGAGTATAGTGAGGTAAATGGTATACAAACTATTGCTGTCCTTAATAACCAATCTACACTCCATTCTGTTATAAAGTTAGATATCTTTAATGAGCTAAAGGAAAGTTCTACATTCTCCTTTAATAATAGATACTCAGCGAACGTCTTTTATAGTATTATGCTAGATACTAGAGCCGCAGGAGTATCTATAGTAGGAGAACCATAAGTTTAAGCTCTTTAGCAGCTTAATAGCTCTGTTTAGATCAACCAATTAACGGCAGGCCAATATATAATTTGCTTTAGCAAGGGTACTATAATCTCTCTTAGCATAATTAAGGTCCAAACCCTATTAGGATATATTACTTTCTATATTATGCCCGCAAACACCCTATTTCTATTCTACATCCGAGATATAGATAAGTTAGGCGTTAAGCTTAATAACCTTAAGAATATGCTTGTTTAGGGAGATAATCGGGTGCCTATTATACGCAAGTAGGGTTACCCTTAGTTGCTCCTTTAATAGCTAGAAAGGAGCGTTGCTTAGAGTCATTTAACTAAGTTAGAGTTATATTAACTATACTGTCGCTTTGGTTACCTATTAGTTTATAGATTACTTAGGGTTCTTCAGCGAGTAGGTTATAAAGTTAAAGTTAAGATAATTAAGTATCTTATAAAGTACTGCCATTACTGCTAAATAAACTAGAAGTTTCCTAGCCGATTTAAGTTCACCCTTAAAGATAACTATAACTTTAACTTCTGTATTATTATTAATATTATGTATCTTAGCGGCAAGCTAGTACTCTAAGTTATTAACCTCTTAACTTCCTTTTAAGCCGCACGTTTCCTAAAGGATATATTAGCTAGGAACGCATGGGATACTCTTTAATTAT
>Ga0307507_10002532_pt1 | contig 38086 bp, 13 predicted proteins | sample 7_EM_MG_FD_207223 | JGI IMG/M metagenome (GOLD analysis project Ga0307507, IMG submission 207223) | Populus trichocarpa ectomycorrhiza microbial communities from riparian zone in the Pacific Northwest, United States - 7_EM | ecosystem: Host-associated > Plants > Roots > Unclassified | place...
CGCCGTCGCAGTCCGACACCTTAGGAGTGGAGACATTAGAGTCACCCTAAAGGACCAACAGGCAAAGGAACGGGCCGTAAGGGCAGGGGACAGGCTAGGAGAGCGTATTGGCATAAAAGTGCTTCGTAAAGATTACCTAGTTGAAGTCCTATCGGTTCCCATAAGCCTTAGGGTAAAAAGGGGACGCCAGGCAGACAATACAGCAACTATATAGGAGATAGTAAAACAAATGGAACGCCTTATACCAGGACTCATAATTACCCAGATCTAATGGCTTTAATAGGAAAATATAAACTAAGTATATAATGAGAATAATAAGAGGATATAAGGGGCGCCAGAGACTTGCTAGGGAAATAATAGACAAATACATAGCTCCCTTATTATCAGTGTATATATACCAGGAATGCAAAAACTCCTTATCCAAAAAGGAATAATTATAAATGGCCTTATATACAACATAAGGCTTTACAACCACAGACTACACCTGGAATAATATTATTGCTACGCATAATAGGGACACACCCAATCCACATACATAGCACAGGTGTGCTGCGGCCACTATATAGGCCCCCATAATATAAGATAATGTACAAATTAAGACTAAATAAAATGCGCGAACTGTTACCAAAGCATATATAAGGCGTGGGAGAGAGAAGACTGCATTAAATACAGGAGACGGAAGAAAAGGGCTTAATAGCTATGGGAACAACTGCACGCTAGGTTATATAAATGGAAACAACAGGCGATAAGCTAGGGGGACACAGGTGTTTTCCTAGCGTTTTCTACCTTTAATACTAGGGGGCTAAGCTAGCTATCCCAAGCCTTAACGGGCCAAAAGCGACGCCACGCAACATTACTAGACCGAACAGGGATATAAGGGACACATAGGACATAAGGGAAAGAACGCCCAGTAGGAAGACCCCTATGGATAGCTATAGCAAGTTCAAGGCCGGGATAATTAAGAATTAGATTTAACGCGGCAAATATAATATATATAGCTAGCTTATAAGGGGCACATAGCTAACTGGTAAGAACGGGGGAAGAACTAGAGGCAATAACAGACTTAGATTTAGAAAGGCTAGTAGGAATATAAGATACAGAAATAGAAAGCTTTATATAAAATAAGTAGTGGCCAGGGAGTAAATATAGGAGATAGAAGTTCTAAACATTTTAAAGAAAGTAGAAACGGAAGAAGTGAGGAGTAAAGGAGAGGTAAAGAACCCCCACTAGGGGTCCACCACTTGACCATTATATAGTATAACTGTGGCAATACGAACCACTGTCTAGTAAGGCCCCTACTAAACAGTCTAGACCTAGAGAAACACCATATTCTTGCCATATAAGAGCCGTATTATAATACCTATATATAATTAACATACTGCCCCTAAGGATTCTAGCTCCTGTATAAACCAAAAGCAGCCACACGCGTATGCTTTATAATTAGTAAAAATATTAGCCTTACCTTATGGTTATAGCAGGCAGTTAACCCAGATATTGCAGTTATAACTATCTAGACATATAGGGGACTAGTACAAATCATTAATGTCTATAACCCTAGGGTTAAAGGGGTAGCATAGACAGAGAATATTATATCTGCAATAAGCTTGCTAGAAACTGAACACGCGGAGTCCATTCTACTAGGAGACATAAACCTCTACCACCTATAGTAGGGGGGCATCCATGTTGCTACTAATTAATAGATAGAGTGCCTACTAAGAGCTATAGACAACGGGGGCCTTAAGCTAGCTACCCCCCCAGGTGCAATTATATGGCAACAGGGCACTACCAAAAGTATAATTAACCTTATAATTATAGACAAAAACCTATACCAGAGACTCAAAAGGTGCTCCCCTAAAGAAGAATAGGCACTTACCTTAGACTATATTCCTATCCAGATATAACTAGATCTAGACATTAAGGCGCAACCAAATAGTAAAAGATACGTAATAAGGAAGCTTAACATAGATAGCTTCCTTAATATAATTAAACAACAACTCTAAGACCTAGAAGAAATCCACCCAATACTAAACAAGCAAGGTTTATTGGCTACCCCTAAGGAAATTAATTAAAGACTAGAAAGGATCCAGGCAGTAATTAAAAGTGGGCTAAAAGAGCACTACCCAGTTTCAAAACCAGGCCCCTACGCGCGATATGTATGGTCCGCACAGTACACAGCCCTTATAGCCGGCCAACAACGAGCAAGGAGGAAATACACAAGCAGCTATAATTTTAAGGATGAGAGATAATATAAAGACACAAGAAACCAGCTAAAGAATACCCTAAGAAAAGAAGCAAGGAATAACTGGAGATGGTTTATAAATAAACACACTACTAACTTGAGTCTCCCCTATAACAAGGGCCTTTGGACCATAGCAAAATGGGTAAAGAAAAAGGCGGGATACCTAGTAGAAGATCTACACCTACTATCCCTATAAAGAGTAGGCGAACTACAGGCCACAAGCAACAATAATAAGAAGGCAAAGATTATTATAAAAAGATTTTTCCCTTAACCGGCTCTAGCAGACCCTAGCGATATTACTAGTAAAACACCGGTGACTCACCTAAGGGTTGACAGCGATATAACAACTAAAGAAATGGCTAGAACCATTAGCCGCCTTTTAAATAATATAGTACTAGGACCAGATGGGATCCTAAACAAAGCCCTAAAGACCTATAAACTACTTATAGCACCTTAGCTTGCAGACGTAGCCAGAGCATACTTTGCAATAGGCTACTATCCGCGACTTAGAAGATTTATAACGACGGTTATCTTATAAAAAGAAGGTAAAGCAGACTACTTAATCCCAGGAAGCTACCGCCCTATTACCTTAGAAAACACCCTAAGCAAGATCTTAGAAAAGGTTATAGCGGACTATATAGCAGACACAGTAGAGGAATACGCCCTACTACCACAAAGCCAAATAGGGGTAAGAAAGAATCGCTTAACGCTATTAGCACTTACACTACTCGCTACTACCATTAAAACTGCATGGGCTATGCGAAAGGACTTTATAATATTAATGCTTAGCCTAGATATTAGCGGCGCCTACAATAATATACCCCATAAGCGTCTTCTATACATCTTTAGGGCAAAGGGCTTCCTAAAATAGATCATTTAATTTGTTTAAGGATTTATAGGCCAGAAAGAAATATTACTAGTCTTTAGCAGATACCAGAGCCCCCCTATTATAGTTGTAATAGGAATACTATAAGAATCACCTCTGTTGCCTATACTCTTCCTCTTCTTTATAAGCAACCTACTTAACACCTTTAAGGAAGGGGCGACCTAGGGGATAGGCTTCATTAATAACACAAACCTAATTATATATAGGCCAACAGCCACAGAGAACTGTAGGACACTACAGAAAGCCTATAACACCTATATAGAATGGGCAAGACAATATAGAGTCTAATTCTTACTAGAGAAATACTAGCTAATCCATTTTATAAGAAAATATAACCAATCTGCAGATCTTTAGCATATAATCTATATCTAAGGCTTTAGGGGTTAACCGGTTCAAGGCCTAAGGGTATTAGGAGTATAGGTAGACAGCAAGCTCCGGTGGAGCGCACATACGGCGTAAGCGGCCCGTAAGGGCCAAGCACAGTATATTGCCATATCCAGGATCGTTAATTCTATATAGGGTCCATGCTTCTAGAGGTCACGCCTATTATATACAGCAGTTGTCCGGCTAACCATAACATATAGATCTAGCATTTGGGCCACTAGAGAAACCAAAAAAGGCCCCCCTAAATTACTCCTTAAACCACTCCAAAAGGTCCAAATAGCCTGCCTTAGGAGTATAACAGGCGGGTATAAGCGAACGGCTATAGCACTACTCGAGAAGGAAGCTAATATTCCCCCCCTATAACTATATATTAAAGCCGATGCAATGCAAAGGGTATAAAAGGAACGCAACTCTAACGTTATAAAGTATATTAAGACACGCCTAAATAAACTATGGAGGGACCCTAGGGTGCCCTATAGGAGAAGGAACCAACAACCCTAAAGTAGGGAAGATATATTAGGAAAACAGGTAGAGAAAGTAGAAGAAGAATAGTACGGCGCTAGGGCCCAGGCCTATATAAAGGAGGAAGGGAGACGTATAAGAGGCCAGTAAAGACAATAGTAAGGGAGAGAAAGGAGCCAAAGTAGAGCATAAAAGAGTACTGAAAAACTATCTACCACAATATAATACTAGTTGGACCGACGCTAGAGAGACAAATAGGAGTTAAAGGTACAGAGGTAGACTTAGGTAAGGGGAACCCAAGCCGTAGCATAGGTAATACTATGGGGGGTAAATACCTAAGGGCTCCAAGAGGGCCTAACAAAGGCAGAAAATATAATAGCAACACTTTTAAGAATAGGAATAATAGGACTAAAAGATTAGCTTTACTGGGTGGGTGTCCTAGTAGGTAGCCTAAGGTGCGAATATAGCTGGCTAAGACAGATACTAAAACACGTAATACTATTATGCCTTTTACGCACCGGCCAAGAAGTAATGCTCTTAGCAGCTAGCACAGAAAACTATAATATACTGCTCTTAACATAGAAAGGCCTTAAGGCGGCTACCCAGTGGCTTATTGGCCAAAATATGCTAGACCAGTTCCGGGTTACAAAGGAAATAGTAATAAAAGGCAAAGGGGTGAGTAATAGGCGCCCCCTAATAACTCTATAGGAGTAGAGTACAGTATATAATACTAGCGCGTCTGTAGGTTTGTTACGGCAGCAGTAGTTCCCAAGGAGGTTAAAAAGTAAGGTAGTAGAGCACCACTGGTGACTTGCAGGCGACTCGCAAGCGAGCCCTAAAAGGCGGGGAGACGGATCGCGGGGTTTTCTCAAATAGAGTTTTCTCCCCACATGTATATAAGGAGTAGTCCGCGTAGGCCCAACAGGGATCCGAATCGGACGTTAAGCAATGAATAATAATAATATATTAAGCTTTATAAAGTACTATACCTTTACTAAATAGTTAAGCGTCTCTTAAATTAGGGGAATTAGATATTAGATTTAAATTATAATTATATTTAGAGCTTAATAATCAATATAGAATCTTAAGCCTCCTCCTAGCTTTTTAATAAATAATATAGGTAAGGCGAATAGGGATTAACTAGGGTAAATAAATCCTTTTTCTAAATATTCGTTAAGGTATTACCGTATTATAAGTAGTTCTTCTTATAATATACTATATAGTAGACTAAACTTTAGTGTTATGCTAGGCTTAAGTTCTATCTTAAAATTATATTTATCTTAGTGCGGGGCTAGTTAGTCTGTAAATTATTTCTTAAACTTATTAATTAGGTTATAGTACTCTTTAGGTATAAGAGGTTAAGGATTAGAATATTATTTTAGTTCTAGTGCTTTCTTAATATCTTTTATAGTTATAGTAAAGATTTTATAATCTTATTTTTTTACTAATAAGATAAAAGGCGCGGCCTATATTATATAAAATTTAAGAGGTTTTAACGTAACATCTTTACATTCTTTATTATAATTAGCAGTTATAGCTTATTATATTAGTTTAAGGTTTATAGTAAGGGCAATTTATATTATATTAATTTTAAATAGTTATATATATGGTTATAGGGCAAATGGCTTTTTAAGTAATAACTTCGGCAGTAAGTTATATAGAACTTTAGTATTTCTTTAACCCAACTAATTAAGGGGTTATATTATTTTAGCTATCTGTATCTAAGTATAACTTTATATTGCTTTAAGGGTGTTATAAACAGGGAGATATGTTTAAGGTGTTCGCCTATTTACATTTTTACTAGGGCGTAGTGCGTTATTTCGCCATATATTAAGGGTTTGCTATTAAAGCCTTATAGGCCTTAAGGCTTATTAAGTTTCTTTAAATTTAGGTGTTAAATTTTTATATAGTTTATATTAACGAAGCCTATGCTAGTAGCTCCACTGTCTATTAGGATTTATACCTTCTTCTATTTTTTAAGTATTTAAATTTTACCAAGTATATTAAGGGAGTTGTGCTGTGTATTAGCGCTAAAAGAGCCTAGACACTTATACTCTTCCACTTTTTATCCTAAGGCGCGACTTGGCCTTAGGATAATTCGTTTTCTAAATTAACCAAAGGCGAGGTGCTTTGTGGCGTTTAAGTATAATTTATAGGGCGGGTATGATTTAAGGGATGAGTATAACTTAAGGAACGGGTATAATTTAAGGATTAGGTATAGCTTAAGGAGTAGAAGGGACTACGGCGGACCTTTTTAAAAGGGTAAGTTTGGTAGTGCTTTTAAATATATCCTTTTTTACTGCATCTAAAACATTCTCTATTTATAGCTTGTGTTCTTTATTTATCGGTTCCTAAGGGTATATAGGATTAAGCGGCATTAAGGTCCATAGGGTTATATATAGGGCTTTTAGGTCTTGAAGAAGGATTATGCTTTAGGGCATATACTGGGTTTATAGATGTCGGTAACACCCAAGTGCACTTGTATGGCCTATTAATCTCTGGATTTGTCTGTTGTTTAATAGGTATAGAAAGCAGAGGATCGTAAGGATCGCGGTGCCTAAGTAGGGGGCTAATAAGTCATCATAAGGATGACTAATCAGAGACATGAATGACCACATAACCTCTGTCCATATATTCCAACACTGGCAGTTCTTTCTTTGTGCGTAAAGCAGCTATCCTAGTACCAACCCAGCCGAAACTGATTCTCTATCCTAATGAAGCTTAATCCTTTAGACAACGACATCCCTGAACGTGCTTATGGAGAGTAGTATTTAAGGGGAATATGGATCCACACTTAGTACATTAAAATGGTTAACAATCTAGCAAATGTTTAAAGAGAGCTTAACCCAAAGGGAACGTAGTAGAGCACTTTTCGCAGGTTCAAGGTTGCGGGGGTTTATACGAGCTTGGCTACCGTGGCTCTTTGGCTTTAGTTAACAAAGAGGGTAAAGCTGGCGGAGCTTGCGCGGGTGGAGCTTGTGCGGACGGAGCTTGCGCGGACAGAGCTTGCTGTAATTGCTAAACTACGCTTTGTAACTCCTTGATCTCTTCCTTTTATTCTTAATATGCCTTCAGGACTCTTTCATACTGTCGTTAACATAGGTCTAAAATATCTTGCTGTTAGCGTAATTTCGTTTTAAAAGTCTGCTCTTATTATTGAACTATATCTTGTATATCCTGAATCTGTTTTTAATAAGCGGTCATAGTTAGAAACTCCCATTAGGCTTTATTGTTATAGATATTAATATAGCAAGGCTATCTAGTGGTTAAACAGTTCCCGCTTTTCCATCCTTTAGGAAGTTGTTATGCCATATTGAGAGTTCGTAGCTGCCGTAGATGCTGGCAGAGGGCAGAGGGCAGAGGGTAGAGGAGGGGGAGCACGCTGGCGTTATAGGCGCGCTGTTGACAGGTCTCAATTCCTCTGGCGGAGTTATAATTATCATAGATGCCAGTAGATTCGAGAGGGCAGAGAATAGGGAGCGCGTTAGCGTTATAGGCGCGCTATTGACGTGATTTTCGACGTGGCAGGGCTGCTAGGATCGTGGCAGAGTGTCAAGAATATAGGAATAGCGTGCTAGCAGAACTTTGAGAGTCTGGCAAAGCTAAAATTGTTATAAGATAAGGGCGCGCTGGTAACTACTACAAATGCTAACAGAGGAGCAGGGGGGCTGGAGAGCGCGTTATTAACGTGATTTCAACGTGGCAGGGTGTCGAGCTTATATAGGGTGCTCTTCTGGAGCTGATTACTTCTTTGGCGAAGCTAGGTGCTTTGGTGCTGCTAATGCTGCTAGTGTGCGTCACTACGCTAGAGTACTGCGCGAGGCTGTTAGGTTGTTGGGTATTAGGTGCTGCTGACACTACTAGGTTATAGGATGCTGCTAAGGTAGCTGCTGGATTGTTGGGTATTGGGTACTACTAATGCTGCTAGGTTGCTGTAACGCTGGAGTACTACGCAAGGCTGTTGGACTATTGGTTTATATGCTAAGACGCGTACTAGGGGGGTGGTTTGCTGCTAAGTTACATAGCTACGCTGGGGTACTGCGTAAAGCAGTTGGGTAGTTAGGTGTTGGGTACTATAAAAGCTGGTATGCTATGTACGGCTAGAGCGCTGCCGTAGTACTGCTAGGGTAGCTGCTAAGGTAGCTGCTAATGGGATACTGCCCGAGGGCTATTAGGCGTTTGGTGCTGTTAAGCTAGGGGTACGGCACTTAGTAAAGAGGTCATACTAGGGGTTAATGCTGTTGAGCTAGGAGTACGGCGCTCAGTAAAGAGGTCGTACTAGGTGTTAGTTTACGTACTGTAGAATATCTTGTACATTGCCAATATCCGCAGATATTAGCGCATTCATATATTCGAAGCTAGCTGGATAGTTAGATACTGCCGGAGCTGCTAGTATGGTTTTACTGCTAGGTACTAGAGTGCTGCTTTTAATCGAAGCTACTAGGGCGGCAGTGAACCTTATTGCTCTATAGCCAACCAGTGAGGTTGACCATTGATCAATATCGGTAACACCCAAGTGCACTTATATGGCCTATTAATCTCTGGATTTGTCTGTTGTTTAATAGGTGTAGAAAGCAGAGGATCGTAAGGATCGCGGTGCCTAAGTAGGGGGCTGATGAGTCATCATAAGGATGACTAATCAGAGACACGAATGACCACATAACCTCTGTCCATATATTCCAACAATAGAGTTTTAAATATAAGATGTAGTTAGCTTTAGAGAACGAGTCTATTTATTATATTAAAGGTCCTTATTAATTCGTTAACATATTATAGCAAATTTGGATAGGTTTTTTAGTAGTTCCCTACCTACTAACTAGGCTCTAATTTTATCCAAGATAGCTTATTAAAGGGCAGCAACTCTAGCGGCTTTGTTTTAATCTAGTTTGCTAATAAGGCCTAAAAATTCTAAAAAAAAGCTAGTAAAGTCTTAATTCCGTTATTATAGGGTTTTAAATTTAGTAATAGCTATATGTTCGCGGCTAGCGTTATTATATATTTGTTTTAGTAGAGAGATAAAGATTTTAAAATTAATAAAGGTGCTATTATAGAAGAATAGATCTATAGTTTGTATAGCGTCCTTACTTAATTAAGATATTCTATAGCTAACCTTGCTAGCCTTAGTGGGGTATTAATTATAGTTTATTAAGAGTTTAAGACGGAGCTTGGTTACAAAGGGATATAGGTTATTTTAGTTTCTATTAAATATTAGAGGGTTAGGAAGCTTTTTAGATTTTATAGTAGGTATAGGTTAAGCTACTATTACTAGTTTAGTATTTATATTTAATGGGCTAGGTTTAGATTCCATTATTTTAATTTTATTTATAGGTGTTGCTATTAGGGTCTATAATATAAATGCCTTAATGTTACAGAGTTCTTTATGGAGTGCTTTTATTAATTACTAATACTGGGTTTCTAGTATAGCCCACTGTTAAGCTAAGGCGTCCATAAAGGACTGTTGCATTATAGTTAACTGTTCCCTAACTAGGGATATAATGTGGGAGGGAAGGTCTCTCTCCAGACAAGAAGTTAGTGTACTGTCGGTCTATCGGTCAGTTATAGTCAGTCAGTAGAAATCAGTAGGAAAGCAGTTAATAAGAAGAAGAGAAAAGAGTGTATTCTGTCCCCCTAAACTATCTGTCAAGCCTGTCCGAGTTATTAAAGACTCTGAGGCCGCGGGCCAATCTATATACCTATAGGAGGCCTATGCTCTCCCAAAACCATACCCAAATTGGATGCTGAATGTAGTGGGCTAACTTACCCCACCATATACCTCCCCTACCTAAGTCGTTGTCCCCTAACGACCTCTAAAACTCCCTATCTTTAAAACGAAGGCGCAGTAGGTAACCGCATGCGCTCCTTACCCTTGCTATAAACCCAAGATAGTGAGCGAGGAGACTCTGTTTTGGTTAAATAAGATCGCTCTCGTCCGCCTAGTTAGATAGTATAAGCGATATTAGATAGGCGGCTTTTAGATAACCTCGCTCTTTTATATTTTTCCATTTGCTTAGTTCTGTCCTATAACTCTTTAGGCAACTCTGCATAACTTTATCCTTCTGTAATAATAGGGGGCACTCTACTTAGATCTACCGCAACAGTTAAAGGGTTAATTCTATTATTAATATAGTAGAAGTATGAGCGGCTGTTAAAGCGCTCTATTTTAGCTGTATATATAATCTAAAACGTATCCTTATAGTTTTTAACAGCTTTAAGATAGTAGGAATGTATCTATTTTATAACTTCGTTCTAATTACTAGTTAGAAGAAGATTACAATCTTAAATTACCGCTAGAGAGTCCTATTATTATCTACCTAGAAGGGCGTTAGACAAGGCGCTGGCAGCTATAAGTTTAACTGCCGCAGGGAAGCAATATAGGATTGCGCCGTAAAGGTTAGCATGTCTAGATAGTGTACGGGGCGGCGCTTTTAAGTCTTAGTAAGTATCTGCTAGCTCTACCCAGGTTTCTCCTTCCGTAACCTTAAGGTTATTATAATTGTCCTAAACGCCAATAAACTATGGTAGTATTGTTCGCTGGGTCCTAGTTAAAGGTCCTTTTGCCCTATAAGGAAGGTGTGGCATGGTTATATACATATCTCCTTTTTTGCACGGCTAAGCCACCTAGTCAGTTGCGTATTTTTCTACGTCTTTAGTGGTCCAGTCCTAATCTAAGATCTTATATACGAATTTATCGCCTTTAGTTAATCCTCGCGCTTTAAGATCTGCCCACTATGACTCTAAGTAATAATGCATGCTAGGTAGGATAACCGTGTAATTATTTTTAGTCTTATTATCTAGAGAAATACTTCCTTAAATTATATTAGCACCGCGCCCGCTCTCTATAAGAGAAGGAATGTTTACGTTAATATAATGGAAAGCTGTAGAGTCTCCCTTAACCGCGAACTTCGCATAATAGGGATAGAAGATAAGTCGCTACTAGCTATTAGGCCTAAGAGCGCAATAGAAATGGTAGTACTTAGGATCTTATCTTATTAGCTACTAGTAGAGACTGTGGACCATTATTCTTAACCATCTATAATTTAGCCGTTTATTAATTAGACGCTAGTAATAACGGTATATATACATTTCTTTATTAATTATTGCTAAAATGCTAGAATCCTACTACTATCCAAATATGTTTGAAACCACGGATCTATCTTACTACTATATACCTTAGTTGTCTGGTGACAGCATCTAATTAAGCAAAGCCCCTCTATTATAGGAAAACCTTAGTGCTGAATTATAAATAAACTTATACGGTCCTAAGGAGTTGGATGGAACTGGAGGTCTATAAGCTTTTCTAAACTAGGAGTATATAGTAGGATCTGTCTTTATAGTACCAAGATAATTACGAGCGTGGTATATCAAACGGAGTCTATGGCACAGTGCGGTATAGTTTAGACCCTTTATCGCCAAACCCATACATCCTCCTATAGCTTGTGTATGCATCTAGCAGACCTTATATATCTCCAGGTTAGAACCAGCCGCCTTATACTAACTGCGCAAGAGCTTCATAACCTCGGTTAGTTCGATTTTGGTGATTTGGTTTAGGGACGCTTTAAAATAAGCTAGCATGTTATCTTTATAGTTATACCCTTATTTTGAACGGAGTATCGCCATAATATCTACGGTCTCCTTAATATACTCCTTATTATCTCTAGGCTTAATAATATTTTTATTAAATATTAATTCTACTCCTAGCCCTCCTACTTCTGGGTAAGCAACTGTTAGCCCTCTCCTTAGATTCCTTCTTAAAGAGAATACTAGCAGCCATAGGGGCGAGCTAATAGGCGTTCTAGCTACAAGAATACTTTTATTTATAGAAGACAAAGGCGAGTTAACCGACATAGGTAATTCTTATTAAGATGGGCTTGGCATAATACTAACGCCTCCTCCTTAAATAGGTATTAACGGCTAAAAAGCTAATAGATTTATTACGTTGGAAGTATATTGTGAATATATTTATAGTATAAGAGCTAAGCTCTCTTCTACTTATTTAATTCTAATATTGGTAACTTCTGGTCCCACTATAGTTAATCTCCTACTTCTTGGCGGCAGGTCCTTATTTAGAATAAAGAAGCTAGTTAAGTATCTCCCTAAATTATACTTATTTACCACCTAGTCTAATATTGCCCTTCCTAACTTTATAGGCGCGAGCGCGAAATCAGCTAGCTATAGTTAAGTAGTAGTCTTAATACCGTGTTTTAGATAATCGAGCCTCTTAACTAGCGCTTTATTAACTCTTACTATGACTTTAGGAAGTAGATAGACTGCAAGCTTTTAGACAGCGGAGAGGAAGTTATAAAAGACTGCATATTTAAGCGGTCCGTTAAGGACATCTTATCCCTAGGCCTTTCGGATAGTTTCTCTAGCTTTATTACACCGGTTTCTTTAATCTTCAGCCATCTTACTAACGTTAGAGATATCCCTAAAGATTAACATAAACGCGTCCTTTCCTAAAGATGCCTGCAGCCCACTATTGTTGTTAATAAAATTAACTACTATACTAGTAGTATCTGCGTAGTTTTCCCAAGAGAGCAAAATTTTGTTATAGATTTGGACGAGCACTATATGACGCTAATTAACTATAAAGCCTCTAACTTCTGTAAGGACGTCACTAATCTGGTGCTTAGCTCCTTTATACAGTACCAACGGTCTGCTTAATAAAGATATAATAAACATGCTATTGTTAATTCTATTTGGTTTACGCTTTAGCTAATTATAACTATCTTTAAGATTTAAGGGCAAGAAGGCGGATTTCTAAATAGGGTTCCTAATTATAATAGTCTACTAAATCTAGGTAGTGGTATAGAGTTCTACTAGTTCTAACTGCTAAATAGACCAATTATGATTTTCTATACCCGGCATAAAAAATCGCTATTAGCTTAGTAAAGGCGGTGAGTAGAACTAATATCTTTATAGTAAACGAATCTAGGTATTTATACGCAAACATTCTTCTGCCCTTACCTTACTGTTAACACGTATTAGATTCCTATGGCTAAAAGGCAAATAAGAAATAGAAAGAGCTTTAGGAAATATAGCAAATAAATAGATAGGCTACGCGGTTGTTATTAACGTCCTCTCCCCCACTTTAGAACTTAACTATCCCCTAGTTAACCGTTTCGTACTTAGTTCTATTAAACGATCTTTCTAAAACGCGTACTTCTTAAACTACACAGCGTTGCGATATAGGTGGATTTTTATATTATATCTTCCTTAGACTCTGGCTCTGCTATTATTTCTTATAGTATAGTCCTGCCTAACTAGTTAAGCTGGTCTTCCTAGCGGACTTTAGATACCTGTTACTAGTAAAACTTCTTTAATCTATTCCCTAGAGTTTAGTTGCGGAATAGCGTGCTATTAAGATCCTCAATTAAGTACTATCCTTTATGCGGGTAACTCTTACGTACATAGAATAGGCCTAGCTATTTTAGATCTAATTTATAACTGCTAGAATAATCTTACTTAAGCTGCGTATTATAGAGCATAACTATATCTCTAACCTTAAATCCGTCCTGGTAAATGCGATAGGTATTATTAAAGTACTCCTTATTTATTACCCTTAGTTGTCTTATACACGTAATAGCCTCTTTTATATCTACGTCTCTTCAATTAAACTGCTTTACACAAAGTGCTAGTAGCTCTATAGTGGTCCAAACTATTTGCCAAGGCAGTATTTGCTAAGTGGGTATGCAGAGTTTAATAGGAAGGACATGCTTATATCCATATATAACTCTTACTGGCGTTATTCCCATAGGCCGCTTAATAGTCGTTCTATCTACCCACAAAATGGTATGGAGATTGTTTAGCTATAAGCCATCCATCTTTACCAAAGTATCTACTATAGGCTTATGCCCTCGCTCTATTAAGCCTTGTCCCTATAGGTAATATACGGAAGCTATAACCCTTTTAATGTTATAGAGCTCCGCGAGCGTAGTAGTTATATTAGCATTTTCTCCGCTACTATCTATAGAAAGCTGTCCGAATACTCCCTATCTACAGATAATGTCTTTATAGAGGAACTTTGCTACGCTTTTTGCATCCTTTTTCTAAAGGGCTTGGGCTTTTACCTATCTAGACACGTATTCTTAAGCAGTAGCTAGGTATTAGAATCCAAGATAGGTTATTAGCATAAATATAATATCTACTATTACTTGTTGCCATAAAGTAGACTCCTATATAGGGTGTATTACTTCTTCTTCCTATCCTAACTGCCGCCCTTGATATTGTAGGTATAACTTAATATACTATAATATCTGATCCCATAGCCCTAGCCACTAATATTAATTTAAGACTCTCTAATACGTCCCTTCTTATCTATAATATCCACTCTAATGATAAAGGCTCTTAATAATCTCTCGCTAAGTATTCTTATTATCAATTACCCTTTATATTAGCACATTTTTTAACTATTAGTAGAAGAGCTGTTAATTACGCACTAGGAACTTTAGCGTTTACTATTTAAATCTTTTAAATTCCTTAGTATTTATTTCTTCTGGATGTTATAAGGTTACTAGCTATTTTGCAATCTTCTAAAATTCCTCTAAATATAAGTTCTCCAGTAGTAGATCTACCTCCATTTTAACTAGGCTAGCTGTGTATTCTAAAGTACTTAGCTTATAGTTAATAAATTCTTTAATATCCTTAGTTGGTTCGTTAGGCCGTTCGCTATTTAGTAGCCGTTATAACAGCCTATTAGCTAGGCTATTCTTCTTTCCTAGTATATGTCTGATATTAAAGTCCTATAACTGGATCTATGCTAGCTATTGAGTCATTAAGGCTCCTGGTAAATTAGTAGTAGTATAATTTAGTTGCGCGACTAAGGTATTTATATCTATTTTAACTATAAAGCGGACGCCGTATAGGTATACTTAATACTTCTTTAATACATATAGCAATGCCTAATACTTAAGCTTTCCTAAATTATATTTCTGCTCCACTTAAGACCAGATACCGCTCTCATATTAATATAGATGGCAATAACCTTACATATCTAGTTGTATAAGACCGCACCCCCATCCATTCTTGTATCTATTAACGGCGAGAATAATTAGCCTAGCTCCCTTACTATAATCCAGTTAAACTAACGCGGGTGCGGTAGTAATTGCATACTTTAGAGTCTTTATAGCAGCTATCTGCTCTATGCCCTATACGAACGGAACATTTACTCGTAGCAATCGGAAGATTGGCTCTACCTTTATTATAAAGTCTTCCACCCATATTTGGTAATACACGACAACTCCTAGGAATACTTAGGCAGATATAATATCTTTGCAGTCTCTCCAGTAAATAATCTTTACAACTTTTAACTCTTCTGGATATTGTCCCTTTCTATTACAGTAGTAGCCAACCACTATAATCTTGTCTTTGTAGAAATAAGACTTTGCGCCTAAGATTGTACACCCAGCTTGTTTTAAATCCGCAAGCACTCCGTCTAGCTATATAATGTGTTCCAGAATGTATCTACACACGCCTAGAAGGCTTTCTTCTCCATTATATATTATCTATAGTCCTTTTACTGTAATATCATCCAGAAATGGCAAGGCATGGTATAGAATATGTTGCTCTAGAATCTTAGTAATTGTCCTTATAAACTAGGCTACCAAATTTGTGCCTCCTATAGGTACTGTTATTTGTCGCAGAAGTCCTAGAGGTGTTATAAAGGCTATTAGGTTTCTGCTTTCTATATCTAGCTCTAATTAGTTATAGCCAGAGAAGAAGTCCACTAGAGATATAACCTTACACCCTATAAACTCCTTAAAGAACTCATTAGCATATATCGGCAGATTTGCATCCCTAATAGTTACTTAGTTAATATTTATTACTATATTAATTAGTTGGTACTTCTTGTGCTTCTTTTTACTTATAAGAAACCATAGATTCCTATATAGGCTTTTACAATATTCTAAAGTCCCTTAAGCTAGTCGTTCTTGTAATATATTAATTACCTCTTCTTGTAGGGCCCTTGGTATAGGAAAGTTCGGTACTTACTATGCTTTATACGGCACAGTCTTAATCTTTAATAATAGAGTTACGTCCCTGCTAATACAACCTATCTTAGAGAACTTCTATGCTAGAGCCTTTTCTTAGTTAAATAATATAGCCTTAAAGATTTCTTGTTTTCTTAGCTAAATGTCTCCTATAATTATACGCTCTAATTGTTCTGGCTTTAGTTGTGCGCTATAGGCCAGCTTAGTGTATCGCGGCTTAAGGAAATGATTATATGGACTAAGAGGTAATCCTTAAATTAACGCCTTTTGCCAATGTAGGGCTACTTCTCGCCACTCCATTATGCCTCCCATAACTGTTCTATCTGGTGCTGACGAGTTAACTAGACGGACTTTATCCGCTTTTTATTTATACGTAGTTGCTATACTTATAGCGTTCTGTTGGGCCTTGCTCCTATAACTTTTTATTTATATTATAAATAGATCCGTCGTCTTTAATATTTAATATATACGGGATCTAGCCTTTGCTTTAAACACTAGCTTCTGCTTTCCTCCTATATACTTTTTTAGAACTTCCTTTAACGTTTTACTATTAAGCTCTCTCTATCCAGTATTATGTTCTTCTTTCCGTTAATAGCTATATCCGGCGGATATCCAAAATAGTAAATGTCCTTGTCAAAATTGTACCCTATTTCCCTCCTCTCCGTCCTTGGCGCCCTCTTTGTCCTAATACGCCGGGTTATAAGTAACCCCAGATACAATCCTAGCGGTTATACTGGTTATATATTTCCTAAACTGCTACCTATACTAATTCCTTTATCTAGTCTAAAGAGTATCGTATCTTTATAGGATATTAAGAACCTTGTTTTAACCCCGCCATCTTCTAATTAAATAATGCAAGATACCTAGCCTATTGCGGTTTAATTTGTTACTAGTCTAGCCCTTACCAACTATAGCTTACTAAGTATTACTTTATGTGATATCTCTCCTACAGTAATAAATATTGTGGATATTAAGACGCCACCTATTACTATAGGGGCTGTATGCACTAATCCAATAAACTCTAACTAAGTCCTATTAGCAGACGTTAGACGTGCGCCTTATAACTATAGGGGCAGACTTAATATTAGCAGTCCGTATTATAGAGCTATACTTTCCTTAATAAGGTTAAGTTCCGCTCCAGAGTTAATTAAGCATTTAACCTTTTTATCTCCTATCTACGCTTCTACTTTTAGATATTGTTTTTGAAACTAGGTAAACCCAGCTTCCTATTTAATCTAGTCTACCTTAGTAGTTATTAGGCTAGTTTAATTAGCGTAAAATATTAGGCGCGCTAATAATACAGATGCTTTAACTTCCTCTTACTTTTATTGGTAGGGCTCTATAAGGGGTAGCAGGAGAGGTTTAAAGAATAACTTTATAACTTTGGGCATATATACAAGGCAGTTACTAATAGTAACTTTAATAGTTTTTAACAAGATCTTGTCTGCCATTATAGTTGGGCTTAGGATGTTTCCTTTTAGTATATCTATTATCCTAACTGGCTTTAGTTACGGTGCTTTAGCAGTTATCATCGCGTCTGTCTCTTATTCCGTTTATCTTCTTAGCTATTCAGCATAGTTTATTTTATCAATCTTATTATTATTTGTTGGCGGTTAAGGAGCCTACTGTTGTGATTATAGTGCGATTTGGACATGTCCTCCTAGTTATACATTTTAAACTATTGCCGGTTATAGACCGGATGGTCTTAGGGGCGGCTTTATTACTCTAATATCCCCTCGCGGTTTCCTAAGATTGTATAACCGTGTTATAGGCTGCAACTGAGTTGCTGCTTCTACCGAGTTAATGTATACTGACTCCACTTAGTATATATCTTCCTAGGACTTGCCGAGCTCTTCTTTACTTTCAGCGCTATTGCTTTCTACAAACTCTACTAAGGCTGCCGCTAGCTAGACGCCTATTATTGTCGCTATTACTATTGTATTAGGATTGATATTCGCATTCTGCCTTAGCTAGTCCTTAAGAAACTAAATCCTGTTATTACTCAGCAAATACAGAATTGGATTTCCTGGGCGCTTACATATTCTAGTACAGATTTAGTTATACTTATTTATATATAGGAACCTACGGTTAACTAGTTCTTGGAGTATTGAGCATTAGTTAATAAAATAATAAGGACCCCCGTATCTATAATACGTCTTAGCTTATGCCTGGTACGCGCCAAGATTTCCTAGTCCTCTTTGCCTTCCTAGGTCAGGCTTATATCGCTCTTATAGCGCCCCCCCCCCCCATATGGTGGCAGTAGCCTGTTATTATTTATTATAGGTTATGGACCCGTTTGTTCTTAACGCACTAACGCTTAGTTTAGGAGCTGCGTGTACCATGTTAAATCTTAGCGAATCTTATTAAGGAACGGCATTAAAGACGTAATACTTGCCAATTTAACTATCCTAAGATTAAGCCTCTGGAGTTAACTAGTAAGTTTCTCCAGCTTAGGGTCTATCTCTTGTATTATTTAATGGGTACTTGCCGACTTATTTAGCTAAGAGACTATAGGCGGCCAAAGAGCAGCCTCTCTTTAGTTTAATATAACTGGTTGCTAATTACAGAATTATCTAACCAGCTAATAAAGACCTTATTCCTTAGGGTTCATTATTAATAGGTAGTCTGCGCCCTTATATAAATTAAGCCTATCTTCTACAGCCTTCCTTAGTAGGTGGAATTTAAAAGACTTTTATCTATCCGGGTCAGCTCCTGTCTTGGTTATAGCATGTCTTTAATATTTAAATAGGAGTCCTTTTGCAAACCAGTATCCTTATTTACGGTTTTCTAAATTGCCAGCCTTAGTAGCCTTCTAGGAAATCAGTGTAAACTGTCTATAGTATTCGCGTATACTACTAGGTGGGTTGTTCCTACACTACAGTATATAAGCTTCTAAGAATTCTACCGTCTTAACTTGTTAAAAGTAGTCACTTCCTCAGTAGTCTATTTAAAGCTTTTTTACGAGTTCCATCTATCTGCTAATAATAAACTTAGGTAGGCTTTAGATCTAGGTCCCTATCTAATAGTCACAATATTCTAGAAGTCCATAATATTTCTCATTGTCCGTAACACGGTGTTGGATGCACAGTCGCTTATACTGTTTAATAAATTACAACACGTTTTATTCTATAAAGTAAGGGGTCCCTAGAGTCCCTAGAGCTAGCATAGGCTAGGCTATAACATATACCTTGTCTTGTTTTATTAGTGGTTTATTACAAGGTAACAGACTTGCAGTTTCTTCTAGGATAGGTAAGTTAACCTCCTAGTTCTTATCCTCTCTCTACTAAAGGTCATTAGTTCTAGATATTATAGGAGTTAGGTTTAGTACCGCATCCTCTAGGTTAGGAAAACTTTATAGGTTAATAGGCTGCCTGCTTTCTTCTCCACTATTATTATAAAATGGACCTAGCATCCCTAGTATTCCCTTCATCGGTTTTATTGCCATTGCTCTTATAAATTCAAGGGAGGCTTATATAAATATAGTAAATGAAAAATTAAAGACTTCTTTCTACTGGTCCTAATACATTATAACCCTCTCTTTTATCCTCCGTCCTGCCGTACCCTATGCTCGCATTCCCACTCCTAGTTATCTATTCCGTCTACTATAGGTCTCGGATAGTAATCTCCAAAAGTGTTATTAACTTATCTTAATTTCCATACTTAATTTCCGTACCTGTTAGTGGCTCAACGGCTTTCGGTAGCAGTAACTTAATAGTTTTTAGTCCTTCTATGGCTGTAGCACGTTCCTACGTGTCTCCTATGTGTAGAGTGCTAGACTTCTAATCTGAAGAGCTTGCCGTCGTCCCTACGTAGAATGCCATAAAGTATATAGGAGGGAAGGTCTCTCTCCAGACAAGAAGTTAGTGTACTGTCGGTCTGTTAGTTGGTCGTAGTCAGTCAGTAGAAATCAGTAGGAAAGCAGTTAGTAAGAAGAAGAGAAAAGAGTGTATTCTGTCCCCCTAAACTGTCTGTCAAGCCTGTCCGAGTTGTTGAAGACTCTGAGGCCGCGAGCCAATCTATATACCCATAGGAGGCCTATGCTCTCCCGAAACCATACCCAAATTAGATGCTAAATGTAGTAGGCCAACTTACCCCACCATAATAATACTTATAATTATTAAAGGGGTTTCGGGTTTGTTTGCTATTTTAATAGTAGTTATTTTAACGTAATGTAATATAAGGGTATAAAGAGGCTTTGGGGAAGATTTAAAGGAATAATATAAATTTTATCTAAATCTAGGGGTATATAGCTCTTACTAAGTATAAGACGTTGCATAAAGAAGAGAAAGGAATATAGGAAACTTATAACTAAATATTTAGGGTCTTAGTAGCAGACGCGTGGGCATAAGCCCACGCGGATTTTAATAGGTTTTAACTAAATTCCATTACATCAGTGGAATTTGGTAGAATTTAATTAAGTCGGCAGAATTTGGCGGAATTTGATTAACTTTAGCAGAATTTGGCAGAATTTAATTAAAGCGTCGGAATTTATCTATTAAGTGTTTCACTAAGACATTCCTACTATAACTAGGCTAGTCCCGTTATAGCCAATTCCTATTTATAGGTATAATAGATAGATAGGACTACCTATTATAGCTATCTTGTAGATCTATCTCCGTGTTAACAGATAAAGGCAGTATAATATCCCCTTTCTTATTATGGACCTTAGAAGCCATAATATAATTTTAGGAAGAAAATGGCTAGCCTATTTAGGCTTATAGCTTAATATATAGAACAGACGGCTTATTTGGCACGAAACCATACCCCTAATACCTTCCTTTATAAAAGAAATCAGTATTATAATAAAAAACTTTATTCGGCTATAGATAAACACTATTTACTAGGCTAACGCTATGTATAAGAACTAGGCTTTTAAAAGGGACATACAGCTTAACCTATAATAAATCCGTATACTATGCCGCCCCCAGACTACCTATATTATACTACCTATACCAAAAATAAAAAAAGTTAGTAAAAAGCTAGTGGAGCTCCCTATAGGGAACTTAGGCCCTATATAGCCATAAAGAATAGCAAGGAGTATTAGACGCTATACTAAATATATAGACCGGAAGGATAACTTATAGAAAATAAAATATAAGCTAAAAAAGATTATAAACCCTATACCGCAAAATACGGCCTAATAAAAACCCGTAAAGAAACTTATAAACCTTCCCCTAGTTAATATCCACTGTATTAGCGCCGTAGGATTTTACCAGAACTTAGTCTAACCTAATACTATTGCCTTTACCACTAGCTTATATAAAATTAATTAAGGAAAAGAAAAGTAAGTTTAGTAGAAAGGAAAGTAAGCTTATAGATAAGGAGCTAGTAGAACAAAAACTACCCCATTAATATTAGAAATTCAAGGATATATTCTCTAAGGCAGCGTCTAATATACTCCCGCCTTACTAACTATATAACTATAAGATTAATATTAAGCCAGATAAAGAAAACACACTTAGCTATAGCCCCCTTTATTAGTAGTCTACTGCTAACTTATAGGCTATAAAGCAGTACCTTATTAATAACCTAAATAAGGGCTTTATTAAGCCTAGTTAAGCCCCTTTTAACTTACCTATTCTCTTTACTAAAAAGCCAAATAGAGGACTTTATTTTTGCATAAACTACTATAAACTTAATAATATAACCCGCTAGGACTACTACCCACTACCATTACTTAATAAGACTTTAACCCAAATAAGTAGAGCTAAGATCTTTACTAAGCTTAATATCCATTAGGCCTTTTACTAGATTAAGATAGACCCTAAATTAAAAGATCTTACTATATTTTAGACCTATTACAGAACATATAAATATAAAGTACTTCCTTTTAGACTAACTAATGGACTAGCTATATACCAGCAATATATAAATTATATACTCTTTAACTACCTTAATAACTTCTATACAGCCTAGATAACATTATAATCTACTTTAAGAATAAGTTAGAATACAAAGAGCACGTCTATAAAGTCCTATAATGGCTCCGCAAGGCCGGCCTCTAGGCCAATATTAGGAAATTAGAATTTAGTGTTAAGCGTATAAAGTACTTAGGGTTTATTATTACTATAGACAGAATTAAGGCAGACCTAGAAAAGACGGCTATAATTAACTAATAAGTACCCCTAAGGACTGTAAAGGGGGTATAGTTATTTCTAGGGTTCTGTAACTTCTACTAACGCTTTATTAAGAACTATAGTAGGATTACCTAGCCCCTAAGCCTACTTACCCATAAGGACCGGCCCTTTTACTTTAACACCATATATAGGTAGGCCTTTAATAAGCTTAAGAAATAACTAGTCTCTGCTCCCTTACTTGCCCACTTTAACCCAAAACGGCCCTTAATGCTAAAGACTAATGCCTTAGATAGTGTTATAGCTGGCGTTTACTCCTAAAAGCAGATAGATGGAGAATGGTACCCTATTGCTTACTATTTAAAGACTATAGTAGATGCTAAGCTAAACTACTATATCCATAATAAAGAAATGCTGGCTATTATCTCTAGCTTCTAGCACTGGCGTATATAGCTAAAAGGAACCCCTAAGCCTATTTAGGTAGTCTCTAATTATAAGGCCTTAGAATATTTTATAACAACAAAGGCCCTTACGGCCTAGTAGGTATGCTAGGCGGACATCTTATCCCAGTTTAACTTCCTAGTTATATACTGGCTAGGCGCCATAAATTATGCGGACGCCCTTATAAGGTATAGACAAGACCTAAACAACTAAATAGCTATAAAGATCTTCTTATAGACCTAGATATTATTACAAGCAGAGCACCTTAACCCCTAAATACAGGTAGAACTAAATCTGGACCCCATAAAGGCTAAGATATGCCCTATTAATACTACAAAACTTAACCTTATTAATAAGCTACTGCAAGCAAATTATACGGCCCTTTCTCTATAGGAGTACCGTAAAAAGGCAAAGGACATTACCAGCCCATAGTCCCTTAAAAATGGATTACTTAAGTATTAGGAACGGCTAGTAGTAGTAAAGAAACAGAACTTATGGACTTAGCTTATTACTAAAGTATATACCCAGGTCTCTACGGCCTATCCTAAAAAAAAATAAGACCCGCTAGATTATTAGCGACTGCTACTACTGGCCTAGAATAGTTATAGATATTAACCATTATATACAGAACTACAACAGCTGCCGTAGATTTATAATCTCATAAAACAAGACCCTAGGACTATTAAAACCACTCCTAATACCAGAGCGCCCCTAGTAGTATATCTTTATAGATTTCTATAAGCTACCTATAAACTATAGCGGATACGATATAGCTATAGTTATAGTCAACCACTTTAGCAAGCGCCCGTTTTTAATCCCCTATTATAAAAATATTAATGCTAAAGAGGCGGCCTAACTATATATACTACATCTACCAAATTTATGGACTATTAGATACTATTATATCCAATTACAGGCCGTAATTTATATTAGCTTTCTAGAATAAGTTTACCTAAATCTTAGGTATTAAGCTAAAGCTTTCTATAGCATACTACCCCTAGATAGACAGTTAGATAGAGATTATAAATTAATATTTAGACTAAAGACTTCGGCCCTTTATTAACTACTTCCAAAATAACTGGGCTAAACTGCTACCCCTAATAGACTATACTTAGGCAACCCTACCCCATAACTCTATAGGGTTTACACCTATTTAGCTAGAAATGGGCTACTTATCCTATATAAGCTTTAACTAGGAAAGACCAGAAGAACCCCAGACTATATGCAAAAAACCATCTTATAAGGAAGCCTAGCAGTACGCTAAGCACTTAGAAGAAGCCTAGACAGTAGCCTATACAAATCTAAAAAAGGCCTAGAAATTAATATAATAGTAGGTAAATAAGGTCTAGGTTATAATAAAGAACTAGAAGATAAAACGGCTTAGCTATAAGCTAGACTATTAGATAGCAGGACCGTATAAGGTCCTTAAAAAGAGAGGCAACTTATATAAGGTAAAGCTTCTAGATTTAATTAAGGTCTACCCTATTTTCTTACTAGATAAGCTACGGAAAGCTATAAATAACCTATTACCTAGATAAAAGAATAAACCACCCCTACTAATTTAAGTTAATAGCAACAATAAATAGGAAATTAAAGAAATACTAGCCTATAAACTTATAAGAGGAACGCTAAAGTATTATATTAGTTAGAAAGGCTATAACCTAGACCCCACTTAGTACCCTATATGGAACTTTATAGGTAGTCCCTATAAGCTTTAGAAGTTCTATAACCAGTACCCTAATAAACCTAAACTGCCAAAATACCTAAATAAGTAGATGGAATGCTGGTATAGTAAGGATAATAGGTTACCTATAAAGCATAAAGACAAAAACGCCCTATGGGTATAATACAGATATATAAAGCCTAAGGGCAGGCTTTTTTAGAAGGGGGGGGGGGAGTAATGTTATAGTACTAGCAAATTACCGTTAGATTGCCGCAACTTGCTATTATATAATGGCAAGTTGCTATTACATGACTAGAGGATTATATATAGCTTTAAGCGGTGCTTCTGTTCCTCCCCTTTCCTTTCTTTAGCTTTAGATCCTCGTTTATAGACAATCCAATTATATAGGCTTGCGCGACCCTCTTGCCGTGCTTGTGCCTCGATTAACTAAGTCGCTAACAAATACAGTTAATTAAACAGCCGCTTAACTCGCCATTTTTAGTAGAGTTGCTTATAAAAAGGTGCTTTAGAAGATTGCTTATAGCCAAAGACTACTAACTATTAGTGAACTGCATCTGTCCCGGACACACTTTACCCCCTTATACGCTTTTGGTCTGTATCGCTCGCCATTTACTAAACGTTCTTAGTATGCGATTGGCAGAGTATACCGAGTCTATGTCTGTGGCCGTGGTATTATCTCCAGGAGATCTCATCTCTAAGAGTACGGCGGAATATGCGGAAATAGTCCAAATGTAACGGAACCTTATAGCAGTAACTACGGTGGGTCCTATTATTAGGCTAGGTATATAGATATAAATAGGTCAACAACGTAATAATAACTGGTAGAGTGGTTGCCCAACAGATTAACTCCAATTATATTCTAAGATTTACTACAAGGAGAGAACTATCTATGGTAAGGACTGAGGTCCTTTAAATACATAACTATATACCTAAGAAACCCTCTCTTGTATGTGAGGTATGTGTTATCTATATTAAATATAACGTCCCTTTTATTTAATATAGTTAATATGTTTAACACCACGTAACCTTAATTACCATTCCTTGTTATATAGTTCCACCAATTCTATCTTGGACTGTGCCTATATTAACTAACTAGCTTCCACCAACTCTTCTCTAAGTAGTTATAATATTATACTTAAGCTGTCCGTAATACCATCTCCCTCCTTTTTATCTTCTTCCTTAAAGATTCCTAATATCTCTAAGTTGTCCACTAGAGGTGTAATATCCGTTTAATTAATCTGGTTAATATCTTTACTTATTATACCTAAAGCATCTTCTTCTCTGTCTTAGGTTAAGCGTCACCTACATACCGTCTCCTCAATACTATCGTTAGGTGAAGTAATAGCGATTCCTTACTCCCGTTGTGCAAAAGAGGGGTTAGTTTGTGTTACGCTAGTAAGTCTTTCGTCTCAATAACCATCCTCTTATTTAGAGTGCACTAAAGCAAACGTTTGATCGTCCTATAACGTTCGCTCTGTCTCTGACGCTAAGTATGCGCATCCTATAACTCTTAACAGTCTTCGAGTTCCCTAAGTAACTTATTATAGGGTCTTATGTTTAATCTACCGCTGCAAAGCTTAATAGTAAGCTAGCCTCTGCGCTGCTCGAGGTTTAACGTGTCTTAGAAGAGTCCGCACGTATCCTTAAAGCTCAGCGTCTAGCTCACGCTCGTCTTTAACACCTTAAATATGTTTATAAGAAGGTTTGTTCCAAGGAGTAAAAACTAGTTTAATAGGGTCTGTCTAAGCTTGGTAACAAACGAGTAGAACCTCTAGAGAAGGAAACAACTCCAAGTAACGTAGTAGTTGCTCCTCTTAGGTCCCCTTTAGTTAACTCGTCCTTTAGCAATCCTTTTTTAATGCTCCCTAACCTGCTTTTTTCTAATACTTCTATACCTTTCCCATAGCGTTCTCTAGGTTACTTAGTGGTTCCTAGGTAGTCTTACTATAGCCTATCTACTTTACTTCATACTATGTTTTATTATCTACATTCTCGTAACTAATGACCTTTAAAACTTGCTATTTGTCTTCTTTTTGCCCTCTATATGTGTCTACCTTATAGACTGGTGGTTTAATATTCCCGTATACTGGCTCTAGTATTGCGATATGCTATATAGGGTAGATTCTTATTTTGGCTAGTAGGTTTAGCTTATACGTAACCAATAAAATTCTTTACGTGATTTTAAAAGGTCCTAGTCTAACATGGTCTAACTTCTTACTTAGTCATTAACTCTTAAAATTTTTATATAATAGCTACACTTTATCTCCCTTCTTAAGATCTGGTCCCTTAGATCTCCTAGCATTATAATACCTTTTTATTTACTCTTATACTAGTTTAGCTGTTTCTTTAAGGTCTACATAAAGATTTATTAAAGTCTCTATTCTTTACTTAGCTGTGCTACTTGTTTTCTTTACTTAATGTAGCGATAATAATAACCTTAGCTTATATTCGTAATTCACCTTAAATGGTAACGTTCCCATTCCTTCTTATGGTGTTATATTATATGCAAACTATATAACTAGTAGTAACAATACCTAATTATTCTGTGCATAATTAATATAGTGCCTTAGATACTATTCTAGTGTCTAGTTTAACCTTTCTGTTTAACCGTCCATCTGCGGATAATATGCTGTTAAGGTTGCTACGCGAACTTCTTATTCCGCCAAAAATACCTCCTAGAATACTATTATAAATCTCAGATCTCTGTCTAATATAATCTTGCTTAGTACTCTATATCTTACAAATACTTCCTTAATATAGATTCTAGTAACATCTTCTACTAATATCTCCTCTATGCACGCTATAAAGTATCCCCACTTTATAAGCTTGTCCACTATTACTAAGATCGTATTATAATCTTATCCTATAATAGGGTCTTTTAACTTTAGTAACTTAATAATAAAGTCCTATAATAAAACCTCCTATAGTCTTTCTGGTGTTTTAATAGGTTATAGCCCTCCGTATAGCTTATACCTTATTAGTTTATTTCTTTAGCAATCTAGACATTCTCTTATAACTTGTCTCACTAGTCCCCAGATTCCTTAAACAATATACTCCTCTTAAAGTCTTAACACTAAGCCTATAGCTCCGTTATGTTCTTAAGTTAGTCCCTTATAGAATAACTTAACAAACTCTTTTATAATAGACCTTAGAATATAGGTTGCTTCTCTATTTTTATACTATTCCGTGTCCAGATCCTCTGCCTATACTTCTTAGATTTTCTATGTCTAATTACTCTCTAGTAATTTATGGATCTAATCTTCTCTAGTTACTGCAATCTTTAGATAATTATACCTAATTAATCCGTCTTAATCCTTTCGCAGTAAAGCCCCTAATGGCTTTTCGTTACTTTATAGTTTAGCTTTTCTACTTAGAGTATCCGCTCGTGCATTATCTATACCCTTAGTATACTAAATCTCAAAATGGTATTCTATAAGTATTTTCGCCCATCTAACCTATCTTTGGTTAAGTTCCTTTATTATTAGGAATCCTATAAGGTTCTTATAGTCCATTTTAACCATAAATGGTTTCTCTATACCTTATAAGAATGCTCTCTATTCCTTTAATACTATAACTATACCTAACAACTCCTTATTATAGATATTATAGTTTAGTTCTGGTAGTGTTATCTTCTAACTATAATACGCTACTAGATGCCATACGTCCTAATGCTTCTATAGTAAATATGCTCCTAGTGCGAAGTCTAATACATCTATCTTAATAACCGTCTCTAGCTTTAGTTAATAGATCTTAAGAATTAGTTCCTAGGTGAACAACTCCTTAAGTTCCTTAAACAGTTTTCTTTACTTATTTCCCCATACCTATAGTTCCTCCTTCTTTGTTAGCCTTATAAACGGCTTAATACTCTTTAACTACTGTGCTATAAACCTCCTATAGTAGTTGCAAAACCCTAGGAATGATCTTAACTGTATAACGTTCTCTAGTTCTTGCCAACTAACTATAGCTTTAACTTTCTTTAGGTCTATACTAATTCTTCCTAGCTCTATAATAAATCCTATAAAATTGGTCTTTCTTATAAAGAACTCGCATTTCTTAATTGCTACTAGCATCTGTTCTTCTTATAGTCTCTCTAAGACCCATTTAACGTGTTCCTTATATTCTTTCTTACTTTCTAAGTAGATAATAATATTATTAAGGTATGCTATAACAAACTCATTAAGGTGTTCTTCTAACACACTATTAATTCGCTTCTAGAATATTACTAGTACGTTTATAAGCCTAAACTGCATAACTAATAGTTTATATAGCCCTTCCTTTAACCTAAAGGCTGCTTTCTATTCGTTGCTTTCCTTAATCCTAATCTAATGGTACGCCTATCTCAGATCTATCTTTGTAAAGATCTTTACGTTACCTATCCTATCTTAGATTTCGCTAATTAAGGGTAAAGGATACCTATCCTTTCTAGTAATGCTGTTTAACTATCTATAGTTAATATACATCCTAAGTTTTCCGTTTTTCTTTAGGATAAATAGTACTGGATATCCCGCTAATAACTATAACAGTCTAATATATCCCTTCCGTAAGTTCTCCTGGATAAACTCCTTAAGTGCTACTAACTCTGTTTTAGTAAGCTTATAAATTAGAAAGAACCTTAGACTTATTCCTTCTTTTAATTCTATCTTATAGTCCCATGCTATATACTCTAACAGCTTTTCACTTTTTAGTAACTATAACTTTTTGCTATACTTATGGTATCTCTTTAGTATATAACTTAAGCCTCGCTTAGTCTCTTTATACATTGCTCCAACTTAGTACTATACCAACTTAGTTTACTATCACACTTTACGCCGTTAAGTATCTCTAATATTAACCTGACCTATAACCCAATTAACCTTTAGATTGTATTCCTATAACTAAGGCATTCCTAATATTGCCTTATCTTTTCCTAATGGTAAGATATTAAAAAATATTCTAACTAGTCTCCCTTTAATAGTTAACTAAATAGGTCCTATTTTAAGATTAATAATACCTCCTTTATAGGCTATCTAATCTCCTAAAATCGTTATAAGTGGATATATGTGTTTCTTTTGTCTGTATAGTAACCCTATCCTTTCCACTACTACTAGTAATATATGGTTCCTTATTACTCCACTATCTATTAATACTTTAAACTATTAATCTTGCTACTTAACTTGTAAGTTTAGGTGTTGTCCTTAAACTCCTTTAAGGGTTTAAGGCTCTACTACTAGTTCCCTCTAATCCTGTAGGCCTCTCCTTTTCCCAACTATTAGCTACTAGATCCTACTTATACTTAGTCTACTTTTAGCTAATACTTAGTTTATTTCTTTTCCTCTATATGCTATAGATAAGTGTTCTCTAGGCAGTCCCACTACTATTATCCGTCTAGGTATTCTTCCGTAAGGAATCTTCTAGGTTAAAGTATTAGGTCCCCTTAACTCTATACTTCTACTAGGTGCTATTTATATATATACTTAGCGTCTCTAAACCGCTTTTCCTCTGGTGCCTAACACATCCTTACTAGGTACTTTTAGTTTTTGTCTTTTAGTGCCCTATATATATTATACACGTTATTTATATAAGCTATCTATAATAACGTATAATGCGCTAGGTGACTTAGATTAACTCTTAGCTCGTCTTCGTTCTTAAGTTTAAACCTATACCTAGTTAACTTGACCACTGGTATCTCTACTATAGGTACTAAGATTTGTCGTTCTCCTCTTTAGTCCCTAGATCCCTCTTCTAGGTTCCTTAACATTATAATTAACGCTCCCTTAATATAACTTATGCGTTTTTCCGTAATGGGTTAGTCTTAGACAACTTTTTCGTCCAGCTATATATAAAAGTCTTCCTATTTATTGTTGTGTTGTTACCTATACCACTTTCCGTATAACTGGTTTAGTGTATATAGTCTATCTGTAAGAAAGTACCTTATTATTACTACGTTATAATATCCTTTGGTATGCCTTTCTTTAAACCTAACTAGAATGTCTAGATCCTCTTCTTATTCTAGTTTATCTAACTACTTTACTCTAGGCGTCCCTGTACTAGGCCTATTAGTAACTCTTTATATAGGTGCTCTGTCCCTTATACGACCTAGTATAGCTAACCTTTTGTCTAGCTTTTGCTCTTACTATACAATAATTCTTTATCTAAATTTATCTATAGTTTCCTATTTTCTACATCTTGCAGCTAGATCCTTAAAGTCGTCTTACTTCTTAATCTTAGTATTAACTTTTTAATCTTTAGGCTAAACACTACGTTTACTTAGAATTGCTATGGTCCTTATTTATTTCTTAAAATCTTAGTTTCCTAATAATGTTCTTATTTATTCCCCAAACTTGTGGTTCTTAAACTTGCGTTTTATACTTATTTATTTATTACTAAACTAAGTTGCTACTCTTTCCTATCAGTTTTCATTTATTATGGGTTCCTAAGCTATTTTTATCGCGTTCTGCAAGTCTAGAGCTTTCCTTATCTCTTTGTAAAAATCTTAGACCTATGGCCTTTTGCCTTTTATAAGTGGTAAGCTAGCTCTAGCAGTCGTCTGCTTATTTAATCGTCTCTAGATATTACTCCTTTTATCTTATAAAGCGATGGATGCCATATCTAATAGTGTTATAATACCCATTACTAATCCGTGTTCTATAGTGGTTTTAGTCTTTGCTTCTATTATATTACTAAGGTATAAGTGCTCCTAGTTAGCCTCATTTTCTTTCTTATCGCTGTTGATTAATAAGTACTCCAACTCTATTGTTATTGTTACTAATCTTTATCCATATATTGCTTTGACATCTTAATTTAGCTTATAGAGTTAATCTTATTCTTTATCTAACTCTCTAGTTCCTTTAAGCCCTCTTAACTCTAGCTCTTATAGCTAATAGCTTGCGCCATACTTAGCGTCTTTATAAATTCGGCATGCGTTATTATAATAAAACGTAAAGTGTTTAACTAAATACTCTTTGGTCCTATGTAATATCCCTATATCCGCGTTATTATACTCTAATAACCTAGTGCCCTTTACCGCGTGGTTACTCTAACCACCTTTATAGTCTCTAGCAAAATGACCTTATTTTCCATAATTTATATAAGCTCTATCTTTAAACTATTTTTCTTATTATAGAGTCCGCCTAAACGTCTTCTACTGTTAAGATCCCTAGTTTGGCCTTTGCTCCCTAGTTCTATAATTACTTAATTCTTAACCTCTAGGTTTCTATGGTTTCTTTATCTATCTTTTAGATTCTTTAGTACCGCTTAGGTCCATTGGCTCTGCGCCATTCCATAGTTTTTGGCTCTATATCTGCCAATGCGTGCTCTACGCCTTATACGACTATAAAACTCTATCTTGCCCTTTCTTAGCTTATTCCCTTTAATAGATTCTATTATTAATCTTTATTAACTAACCTATTAAGTCTTATAGACTTTCCGCATCTTCTATTAGGATAATTGCGTCCTGGACTTTAGCCTTAAGTCCCTATTTATACTGTGCTATAAGCGCCTTGTTGTTCTACTTAACCTGCGTTGCAAGTGTCTAAAACTATATCATGTACTTAATTGCTAAAGAACGTTATACCAAGTTTTAAAGCTTTCTTTCCGCTATAGTTAATACTTCTGGGTCTCTAAATATCTGTGTTAGTCTTTCTGCGAACCCGTTCCAACTAGTAAACATAAATTGTATATCTTGGTTAATAGTCGTTATACCGCTAACTTATATTTCTATAAGGTAAGGTTTAAACCATTCCAGTGCTTTTTCTATTAAGAATAATCCTATATACACTACTTAATTTATAGGTATTGCTAACTTTGCTCCTTTCTGCATAACCTTAAAGTGCATTTACGTAAGGAATCCTTTAAGTTTTAACCTTTCTCCTAAAGATTGTTTAATTAACGGTAACTTAACCTTTAGTACGCTAATTCTATTAATGCGTTCCTTAAGTATCCTATTATTATCTAATAAGCGATTAACTATTTCCTGTAACTAACCTCTCGTAACTACTTGTAAGTCTATATCTGCTATACTGGTATCTCCCGATCCTAAAGTAGTTGTTGCCGTTAATAGCATCGCGACTGGTACTTTAGGTGGCATGTTATTTGACTTTATTTAATACTATAACCTTAGTAGTGAATATATAATGGAACCTTATAGTAGTAACTACGGTAGGTCCTGTTATTAGGCTGGGTATATAGATATAAATAGGTTAACAACGTAATAACAACTGGTAGAGTAGTTGCCTAACAGATTAACTTTAATTATATTCTAAGATTTACTATAAGGAGAGAACTATCTACGGTAGGGACTAAGGTCCTTTAAATATATAACTATACGCCTAAGAAACCCTCTCTTATACGTAAGGTACGTGTTGTCTGTATTAAATATAACGTCCCTTTCGTTTAACACAGTTAATACGTTCAACACTACGTGACCTTAGTTACTATTCCTTGTTATATAGTTCCACTGGTTCCATCCTGGACTGTGCCTGTATTAACCAACTAGCTTCCGCCGACTCTTCTCCAAGTAGTCGTAATATCGTACTTAAGCTGTCCGTAACACCAAAAGTGACTTCTCCAGCAATTTTTATAGGTTGATGATAATTATATACCCCCTAATTAATATGCATTTATCTCCCTAAAATAGGTCTAAACCCTTCCGCTTTAGGTTTAAAAATTGTGTAATTTAGCCTTACAGCTAGTTCTACAAAATATCCCTTAGCCTGTTGGCGTCTAATGTTATTAATAAGGAAATATAGCCCGTGCGCGCCCTTTTGAATACTAGTTAGACTTATGGAGGATAAATTATCCTATCTGGTCGGGCGGATAATAATCCTATCTAAGGATAGCCCGGATATCGGATAATATCTAAATAATATATAGATATCCGCAAATTTTTAACTATAAACTAAACCTTTACCCCCTATTGTACGACGCTATAAATATAGCTAGTACTAGTAAAATTCACTCTAAAAACTTTAATAATAATAATTTCTTTAAAGTTAATATACTTTTTACTCTTTTAAGTGGCGTTAAGACCAAAGCTAATACCGGTTTAATTCTAACAACTTATATAATATAGACCTTAAGATAAGTCTCCTTAATTTATAAATATACTTATACGGTAATAAAGGAAGAAAAATCTTGTATTAAAAAACGCTACTTTTATAAATACTATCCTCCTTAAGACCTAAACGGACACTATTTTTTAACCATTAAATTATAAGGCCATTTTAAAAAATATAATATTAAATAGAGTCTAGTAGAGAATTAGGAGCGTATAATAGTGAAAAATTAGGAGGAGAGAACTCTTTTAAAACTATATTAAAAGCTTCTGGTAAAAGGAGAAGTTTAAGGTCTTAAGGGCAAGGTTTTAAAGCGTATAGTAAAATACTATAAAGCAAGCACTTTTAGATCTAATTATTGTATAATGGCTTTCCTTTTTATATATAGAATAGCTAGAGTTTTATACATTTATAAAGGCATTAAATTAAAAAGCACCCTTAATTATCTCTATATACTACTTAATAATTACAGCCTAGATTCTTAAACACTTTACTAAGAGTTAAGATATTATATAAAAAGTACTTTAATCTACAAAGATAAATATTTACCTTGCTATAGACATCTGGATCTCTCTAAGTTATACCCTTCTTTTTAGAATCTATGCTAGCTTTATTAATATTTAAAATAAATACTAAAACCCCTTAATTGCCCTTTATATAGTATCTAGCTAAAATAGTATAAATTAATAAAAGGCGCTTTATCCAGTTCTTATTAAGTATAGTATTAAAATAAAGATTAGAGCTCTTATTGGTGATAATACTAGATTAAATAATATCCTCTATTATATAATTGGCCTATAGCTTAGCCTTAAGTATAAAATTAACTGGATTGTAATATATTAAACAATTCGCTATTAGGGGTATATTATTAATCTTATTATTTAGGCCTTTTTATTTAGTTTAAAGAAGAATAAGTGGCTTATAAACTTATATAATAAAGAGAATAAGGAATAAGATGAAGAAGAAGAAAAGGAAGAAGAAAAGGTTATATAATAAGTACCACTGCTAGTTAAAATAAAAGATAAGAGGAAAAAGAAGGATAAAGAATTAGAGCTAGCATTAGACGAAAATTATAGAAGAGGTAAAAGTATTTAAAATATTATAGGGCCGATAGAAAAGCTTTATAACTATATTATTTATATTTATAGTTTAGCTAATTATATAATATAGTTTATTAAATATACTAGTAAAATAATTTATCTTAATAATTGTATAAGGTAGAAGCTAGTTTCTTATATTATATATAGCTTTAGAGGATAAGGTAAAGGCTAGGCTTTAACTCTATATAGAGTACTATAAGGACAATTTCTTAGAAGATAATATTCTCTTAATAAGCGAATAGATATATCTTTATGCAATTTATAATTTCCTTTAATCTTTCTATAAAGTAACTTTATTTCTTTAAGGAAATTATATAATACTAGAGAGGGTTCTAGAATTAGTTAATGTTTTTAAGAATATAATATAGACCGGATTAGTATATTATATAATACTCTTAATATTTCTTTAGTCAATTCTTTTCTATTAGGTAATAGCTACTAAGGCTAAGGATAAGTTTATAGCCTCTTAACTCTAAGGTGCTAAGAAAAAGCTTATAAAGTATATTAAGAAGCTAGATAATTGTCCCTACTATCTAGCGGCACGGGTTCTTAATCTAGAGTATTATACAGCTTTCTTAAAAAATTGGAATAATTATATTACTGTTAAAGGAGAAAAGAAACGCTTTAGCGTATAAAATCTCTAAGAGAGATTCCGCAAGAAAGCGATACTTTTAGGTTTAACTATATTATACGTAACTAAGAAAACTTAAAAGTTGTCTTTAAAGTTTAAAGAAAACCTCTCTGCCTTCTATAAGGCTTATCTTTAGTATTATTTAAAGTATACTCGTCTATAGAGTTTAGATAAGTTTAATGGCTATATTAATAAGAATCTAATTCCGCTTAATAGCTATTTAATAGTAAAATTAGCCTTTTTAGCGTATAAGATTTCTATAACTCTAATAGCTTGCAATTAAAGTTCTCTTAATACCTAGAATAAGTAATAAGCTAAAAAGAGTATTTTTAGGTTCTTAATATCGCGTTCTATAGGATTATATAAGAACTACTCTATAAATATTTAAGGCATTAAAGTGTATAAAGGACTAGGCAGCTTATAAGATTCTAAATATTCTTTTATAGTTTTTTTTATTATATAGTAGCTAGAGAGTTGTATAAGGGAAGGCATATATTATATAATACTAAGCACTAAAGGATAACGTACTCTATAACCGAACAAGTTACATATCTGAATAAGTTAGCCATTTCTTAGCATGATAAACAACATGTAAATTTCTTTAAATTATGCCACTACCACCCGATTTTATATGGAGAGGACACTCTTAGAGGCTTCCTTAAGTGTAGGATAAGTCCTTACGTTATATTCTGTTGATCTACAGCCGCTGCAGTGGCATAGAGCTCGTGCTAAAGCTAAAGTTGTCGCATCGCTACTTCCACTTTAGGCGACTGTCATAGCTACTATAGCCTCCTGTGATAATTCAATTGCCTCCTTAATTGTAAGGCTCTCTCTTTAGGTGATATATTTAACCTTTATATTGCGCTTTTTAGTAATCCTAGCGCTAGTAGCTTCTGCTTGCTTCTGCTTGCTTAGTTACAATCATAAGAGACTATATGGCTAGCTTAGCGCTTTTTACAGCCTTTATTAAAGCTACCATTATAGGTAAGATTAAACGCTGTTAAAGATTATACTAATAATGTTTAATTACTGTCTGCTGCTTCTTAATCTGTTATACTATTCTGGGTGTGTTACTAACTAAATTTATTATTAAAGAATTGAGAACTGGCTTAGGTGTTATAATATAGAGACCTCCTAATTTAATAAGTACCTTTTTAGGATTAAATGGAATGATGCCAGTAGCCCTAAAGCTTGCTTCTATATTACTATAGCTTAATACTTTAGGACGAATTTTAGCGTAAATGTGTAGGAAGTTATCTAACGTAGTTAGCAAGCCAATGGGCCATGTAAGCCTGTAGGCCACATTAAAACCCTACTAAAAAATTAGAAAACCCACACCTTAATATCTTAACAACCACTTAATAATAAATTCTAATGATTTAGATTTAGACTTTTATATATACTCTACAGCTTCTATTAAAGTTGCATAGTAAATAGTTTAGTAGTTTTTAAGATATTAAGGTTTAGGGGCCAAAATAAGGCCATATTACTATATCTTAAAAACTACTAAACTATTTACTATGCAACTTTAATAGAAGCTATAAAGTATATATAAAAGTCTAAATCTAAATTATTAGAATTTATTATTAAGTGGTTGTTAAGATATTAAGGTGTAGGTTTTCTAATTTTTTGATGGGGTTTTAATGTGGCCCATAGGCTTGCATGGCCTATTAGCTTGCCGACTACGTTATACTAATATGGTGTTAACCACTGCGAGCCAGCTGTTTAACACCCTAATAATAACGTTGTTTAATAATACTGAAACAACTAATATCTAGCAGTTGTGTAATATGTAAGGAATGGGAGGGTAGCTATAATAGGATAATGTTATTATTTCTTATATAGGTTTTAAATGGTTTAGAATAGTGGCTGTTATATCTATCTATAATAAGTAGCCGCTTTGCTCCTATTATATGCCCCTTTATAGCTGGATTAAACACTTAGGTAAGCCAGATATACCATAATTTGTTATTAGTCCAGCCTATTTTACTAAGAGCAATTTTCTATTACTTTAGAATGCTGCCATCTTTATTAAACCAGATGTTTTAAAAGACCTTTCCTTTGGCAATTACTATAGCTGGAATATCGCGTTTAGCTGCGTTTATGCACTTAATTACAGTTATCCAGTTATAATTGCTAGGCTGAATATGGTACTTAGGGCCATTAATAGCTGTGACAACCTTAGCGGTTCCAATAGTACCTCTTATAAAGCCTATCTCGTCCATATTATAAATATTATTATATTAAATACCGTGCTTATTCGCCACGTTCTTAAGGAGTTAAAAATGCTCGCTAATTACCTTAGGATCTTCCTATTTTGCTCGCTGGTAATTATACTTCTTGCTTTATGCAAGCCGTATTTCTGGAGTACGTAAAACGTAGTTATTTACCCAGTTTTTGCCTACTGGTTTCTTGCCTTGGAGTTGCCGCAATATATTAGCTATATCCTCCACCATTTACTTACAAAGAGGGTAACCATAAAAGGCAAGATCTAATATCCATTTAGTAAGCATTTGCTCTTCATTATTATTAAGGCTTTAACCGTTTGCAAGGATTGCGTCGCATGGTTGCTAACCATTAAGGTAACATTGTAGGGTATTAGGATTTACCCAATACATAAGCGCAGCAGCCCTAATACTAGGAAATTAGCCCTTTTTATACGCATCTATAGCCATAAGGAGCTTTCCTTCTCTTTCTTTCGCCTGCTTATTTGCTTTTTGTGGCATGCTGTTCGTGTAGAGAGAGTATGTTGAATGTTTAGTGATGGTCTTGGCACGGCTGACTTGTTCGGTTATGTGACTTGTTTGGTTATGGAGTACGTTATAGGATATATAAATAGAATAATTTTAAGTAAAAGGTAACCATTAAAGGCGCATAGATAGTATAGGTAAATAGATTATAAGTTTAAATCCTACTAACGTTGTCCTTTATTAAAAATCTGGAAATATAATTATTTAGTATACTTCTCGTCCCGTTATATAAGAGATTCTCTAGCAATATTTCTATACTATAAGTAACTCTCCTATCTATATAATATACCTATATAATTAACTACTTCTAAGATAAGTAGAAGAGGGTAGAAGCTTTACCGGCAATTAATATAAACGCTTAGGTGGGGGGGGGGGGGGGGGGGGGGGGTTTTTAATTTTGAGTGTATAGTTAGGGT
>Ga0307507_10002533_pt1 | contig 38069 bp, 10 predicted proteins | sample 7_EM_MG_FD_207223 | JGI IMG/M metagenome (GOLD analysis project Ga0307507, IMG submission 207223) | Populus trichocarpa ectomycorrhiza microbial communities from riparian zone in the Pacific Northwest, United States - 7_EM | ecosystem: Host-associated > Plants > Roots > Unclassified | place...
CTCGCTAGGCAGTGGGAATTAAGTCTTAAAAGTTGGAAAATCGATTGTTTTTGATGGTAAGATGGGTATGCGTAAGTTTTGAAGTGTGGCGCTACCTTTTGGTAAGGTTGCATGTGTGGTGTAGGTTTTTTATTAATGCCTTTATCTAGTTTAAAGAATATAGTATCCTTATAGGATGTTAAGAACCTTATTTTAACTCTGCTATCTTCTAATTAAATAATATAAGATATTTAACTTATTATGGTTTGTTTTGTTACTAGTCTAGCCCTTACTAATTATAGCTTACTAAGTATTACCTTATATGACATTTCTCTTACAGAAATAAATATTATAGATATTAAGACGTCTCCTATTACTATGGGTACCGTATATACTAATCTAATAAACTTAGACTAAGTCCTATTAGTAGACGTTAGATATATACCTTATAGGTATAGGGATAGACTTAATATTAGTAAACCGTGTTATAGAGCCACGCTTTCTTTAATAAGGTTAAGCTCTACTCTAGAGTTAATTAAGCATTTAGCCCTTCTATCTCCTATCTGCGCTTCTACCTTTAGGCATTATCTTTAAAACTGGATAAATCCTATATTTTGTTTAATCTAATCCACTTTAGCAGTTATTAAGCCGGCTTAATTAACATGGAATGTTAGGTGTACTAACAATATGGATACTTTAATGTCCTCTTGCTTCTGCTAGTAAGGCTCTATAAAAGGTAGTAGGAGAGGCTTAAAGGGTAGCCTTATAACCTTAGGTATGTATATAAGGTAGTCACCAACAGTAACTTTAATAGTTTTTAATAAAATCTTGTCCGCCATTACTATTGGACTTAGAACGTTTCCCTTTAGTATATCTATTATCCTAACTGGCTTTAGTTGTGGTGCTTTAGCTATTATTATTATATCCACTATCTGCTCTATCTATCTTAGCTATTTAATATAGTCCATTTTATTAATCTTATTATTGCTTAATGGTGGTTAAGGAGCCTACTATTAGGGCTATAGGGCGATTTAGATATGTCCTCCTAGTTATATGTTTTAAACTACTACTATAGTACTAGGACAAAAGTCTTCGCGTTTAAGCGATTTTACACCAAAACTCACTATATTTGCACCATAATTTCTATAACCATAAATTATAAATTAATTTTAATAATTTTAATAATTAAAAATAAGTGGTATTCCTAAAAAATCTACCTATGCGGATTTCCATTTAATAAAGAATTAATTTAAATTAATATACTTTAAAGTTAAGCATTGTAAAATTTAAGCGAATTTGTATGTAAAATGCTCTTTTTTTGAACTTCTCTAACTTTACTACTTGATAATATTTTACCACATTATTATAATAAAATTCTATAATAAAAAAAATTTAATAGTGGTAAAGACTAATTAATAGCTTTAATAGTAGCTTAATAAATTAATGTTATTGTGGTAAAATATGGCTGTGTTTTAGGTGAGTTTTGGTGTAAAATCGCTTAGACGCGAAGACTTTTGTCCCATAACTGTAGTTGCTAACCAGATGGTTTTAGAGGCGGCTTTATTACTCTTACTTCCCCTTATAGTCTCATAAGATTATATAACTGTAGCATAGGCTATAACTAGGTTGCAGCTCCTACTAAATTGACGTATATTAACTCCACTTAGTATATATCCTCCCAGGACTTGCCGAGTTCCTCTTTACTTTTAGTATTACTTCTATCTATAAACTCTACTAAAGCTGCCTTTAGTTTGACACCTATCCCTAAAGTGTTAGGATTAATATTTATATTCTACCTTAGCTAGTCCTTAAGGAACTAAATCTAATTATTACTTGGTAAATATGGAATTATATTTCCTAGATGCTTACATATTCTAAAGTAAATTTGGTTGTTTTTATTTATATATATAAAATTATAATAAACTAATTCCTGGAGCCGTGGACACTAATTAATAAAATAGTAGGAACCCCCGCATCTATAACACGTCTAAGCTTATATTAGATATACGCTAAAGTTTTCTAGCCCTTTATACTTTCCTAGACCCAGCTTATATTATTCTTATAACGCTCCCTTATAGGGCGGCTATAGTCTATTATTTAGCGCTGGTCTTAGGCCTATTTATTCTTAATATACTAACGCCCTATTTAGGAGCTATATATACTATATTAGATCTTAGCAAATCCTATTTAGGAATAGCATTAAAGATATAACGCCTACTAATTTAACTGTTCTTAGATTAAGCTTCTGGAGCTAATTAGTAAGTTTCTCTAGTTTAGGATCTATTTCTTAAGTTATTTAACGGGTGCTTACTAACTTACTTAGCTAGGAGACTATAGGTGGTTAAAGAGCAGTATTTCTTTAGTTGGTTATAGCTGGTTATTAATTATGGAATTGTCTAACTAGCTAACAAAGGCCTTGCTCCTTAAGATTTATTATTAACAGCTAATCTATACCCTTATATAAATTAAGCATGTATTTTATAGCTCTCTTTATTAAATAAAAGTTAAAGGATTTTTATCTATCTGGGTTAGCTCCTGTTTTAGTTATAGTATACCTTTAATACTTAAATAGGAGTCCCCTTGCGAGCTAGTACCCTTATTTACAGTTTTTTAAATTACTAGCCTTAGTAACCTTTTAGGAGATTAACATAAACTACCTATAGTATTTATATATACTACTAGGTAGATTGTTCCTATACTATAGTATATAAGCCTCCAAAAACTCTACCGTTTTAACTTATTAAAAGTAGTTACTTTCTTTATAGTCTGTCCTAAGCTTCTTTATAAGTTTTATCTAGTTTCTAATTATAAACTTAGGCAGGCTATAGATCCATATCCCTATCTAATAGTTATAATACTCTAAAAGTCTTTAATGCTTCTTATTATCTGCAACATAATATTAGATATATAGTCGCTTATACTATTTAATAAACTGTAATATATTTTGTCCCGTAAAGTAAGGGGTCCTAAAAGTTCCTAGAGTTGGTATAGGCTAGGCCATAACATATACCTTATCTTATTCTATTAGTGGTCTAGTAAAAGGTAGCGGACCTATAGTTTCTCTAAAGATAGGTAGGTGGATATTATAATTCTTATCCTTAGTCTATTAAGGGTTGTTAGTTCCTAATATTATAAAAGTTAGGGTTAGTATTACACGCCCTTATTTAGGAGAGCTTTGCAGTTTAATAGGCTGCTTGCTTTCTTCTCCCTTTCTAGCACCTTTACTATTATTATAAAATGGACCTAATATTCCCAACAATCCTTTTGCTAGTACTATTGCCATTATTGCTATAAATTTAAAGGTAGCTCCTATAAATATAAGAATAATTATATAGGCTGTTGCGAATATAGTAAACAAAATATAAAAGACTTTTCTCTGCCTTTCCTAGTATACTATAGTCCTCCCTTTTATCTTCCGTCTTATAGTACTACATACTTACCTTTTTATTACTATTTGCCAACTGCCATTCCCCTATGGAGAGCTTGGCATATATTGTTAATTTATTCCTATAGAGGTGGCTACGTACTAATTGCTAATATATCTATGCTTCTTCGCCTTCCTTTCCGCATGTCCTTTTATTTTATAGTCCTAGATCGTTCTAAATCGGTCCTATACGTTTCTTATATATAGAGTACTAAACTTCTAATCTAAAGAGCTTGCCATCGTCCCTATGTGGAATGCCATAAAATATATAGGAGGGTACGACCTCTCTCAGACAGGAAGTCATAGTATATTTAGTTAGTTAGTTAGTCGTAATTAGCTAGTAGAAAAGCAGTTAGTAAGAAGAGAAGAAAAGTGTGTATCTTTTAGTCCTGTCTGAGTTGTTTAAGACTTTAGGGCTCTAGACCGATATATATAAAATATATAGAAAGCCCAAACTCTCTTAAAGCTATGCTTAATCTAAATATTAAATCCAGGAGGCCAAATTATACTACTATAGCAGTACTAGGGCCGCCTATAAGGCCTATAATCTATAACTTTTACTATAATATAGGTAGTATAGCATTAAGGACTATCCTTTTACTACTATCTTTAAAGCCTTTAGTATAATTTAGGTGCCGAAATAGTATATTAGCGGGATTTACTTTACCTAACTTATATTTAATCTTAAATTAAACTTAGCTAGTTCCTTAGTATATTAGGCCTAGTAAGTAGATAAGCCCTTTATAGTTATAAAGTACTTAAGATTATTATAATCGTAGAGTACGCGCATTAAGCTCGGACCGATAGAACTTGGCTACCGCCTAAAGTTAGCCACCCAACCAAAATTAAACCACCAATCTATTAACTTATTTTCTTTATAACGAACCGATCAATATAGACTAAAATAAGTAGAACTTATAAATAACTATTATAGATTTCAAATCTGGTGTTTATAAGTATGCGCAAAAAGCTATGCTTGCATATAGTGTCCCTTGTTAATTTTAAGCGATTAATTAAGTGGTATAATACTAGGGCAATTTATACACTAATATAAATAGCAATTAACTCCTACACGGGGGGCCTAGCTTATTAATTGGGTACTTAAATAGAATTTATAAAGATTTATTCCCTTATATATATAATTAAAAAAAATAGTAATCTAAATCTTTAATTAAAATGGAAATATAAAACCCCCTAAGTAAAATATAGGTAATTAGCCATTTTAAATAAAAAACTTATATAAAAAATTAATTTCCCTAGTTAATAGAAAGGATATAAATTAATAGGGCACAACTAGAGTAAATTTAAAAATTCTATAACCTTTATAAAAAAGTATAAAGGAAGGTTAATATATAGGTAGAAAATACCTAAAATATAAACGAATCTAAAGCAATATTAAGTGTATATATAAACTAAATCACTATAAGAGATACCTTTAAAAAGAAGGCTTATATATAGTTACTAAATAATTATAAATGGGTATTTATTATAGAGATAATATCTGCCTATAATTAATTCATTAAACTTCTTACAATTTTAAAAGGAAAACACTTTCAAATAATATAATTCTACTAAGGAAAAACACCCTGTTAAGTATATATAACGTAAAAAAGTAGTTAGAAAAAAATATTATATTATATTTAACTAGTTTACTAATATTTTCTTACTTAAAACTAAATTATTCAGTAATAAAGACTAATTATTATTTTTTAATGGCTATATAAGCTACTATATAATTAAGTTTTTATTATAATATAGATAATACAATATATAAATTATTTTTCTACTGCTTTATTTAATATAATAACCCTTAAATCTATTATATTTCTTTTCTATAAAATTAAAATATTAGGACTAAATTATACAACTTATATTTCTTAATAATATAGCTTTAATTAAAGGTTGCTACTTTACTAAGTATAACTATAGAGCCTAAAAGGAAGGCCTTTTAGCGAAAATAGTTAAATTTAGGTAGTATACCTTTAGTATTTATCTATAGAATTCGCGTAAAGGCTTTAAGTCTTTATAGGTTAAAAATAAGGCTTTAATAGAGGCTTTAAGCTTAAAATAAGCTAATCGTTATTAGTTTAATATTATAGACACCCTAAAAAAGCCTTATAAGATATATTAAGTAATTTATAGCCTTTATAACGAGTATATGCCTAATTAAAAGACTTAGTTACTTTTATAAAAAGGAAGTCACCAACTTAAGCAACTTACTGTAGAGGCTATATATAAGGACGCTTAAATATATAGCTCGCAATCGCAGCTTAAAGGCCTTAAAGGCCTAAAAATTTATAGGTAGGTAGCTGTAGATCTAAATATAAGTTTTAAATATATAGATTTGGCTAAGTAATGTATAGAGGAGGTAGAGGAGAAAGAGGCTAAAATAATAACAAAGGAGTCAAAATCAAAGCCTTAAAAGTCGTTAGATAGAAAGGCCGGGGCCAATATATTAAAAAGCGCCTAGGAGTAAGAGGTTAAGTTGATTTGATTAAGTATAAGTAGCTTTAAAAGTGGTGGGGTACGATTTGCTTAAGTGGCTGAGTTTAGGGGGTGGCCAAGTTCTATGGGTCCGAGCTTATATATACAGCGTACTTAAGGTAGTAGCGCCATGTCTTAAAGTATTATATTATAGCAAGTAGTTCCTTACTATATATATTATACTATACTTTTTAACTAGTAAGCTTCTAACTATAATATGTAATTAGGTGCTAGTAGAGTTAATTTCCCTACTTAAAAGGCTATAGAAATATACCGCTATAGGCATAATTAGAAGTATTAGTAATTACTATTAGGGGTAATTAGGGTTAAAGTAGCAAAGTAGAAAAGCCTATATAAACGTAGTGCGTAGCTTATAAAACGCCTATTAAGTGTTATTAGGTTAGGACCAAGGTTAATACTATTTAGTAAGTCCTTTTTAATACTTTTAATATTTCTTCTCCCTATTTAATGTTAGGTCGTAATATACTTATATAAGAGATATATATAGGGGGTATATGGTATTTAAGTAGTTTTAGATAAATCGTCTATAGAAGTTGGCGAAGCTAAGGAAGACCTAGATATCCCTATAGAACTTAGGTTTAGACTATTCCTTAATAGCTTTTACGTAGATAGGATCTATTATAATACTATTAGGTATAATAATAAATGGCAGTAAAGGAATAAGCTTAACCGCTAAAGGGAAGGAAGACTTCTAGATCTAGTTAGACTAGGAATACACGGAGGAGCCCTAACGTAGTAGTAGTTACCTACTATAGATTAAGCTATAGTTTAAAGCCTAGTATAAGGATATAAAGACTGGCAGAATAGCACCTAAGCTCCCTTTATTCTATAAGACTCTTAACCTCTATAAGACTCCTAATATCTGCAAGATCCTTAATATCTATAAATTTTTACTACTTTTAGACGGCCGTAATGGGATATATAGGGTTAGTAAGGTATATAAGGATAAGGCCGGCAGACCTATTCCAGATATAGAGGAAGTTACTATTTTACTAAGTATAAATGCTAAGGGCTAAAGGATCTTATCTAGCGAGGATTTATATATATGGAATAAGGAAGGCTAGTAGTGGGGAAAATAAAGTCAATTAACTATTTTTATTAAAACTGTAACTAAAAAAGCTAGTTTGAGCGTCTATAGTTAGAAAGGAAAATAAAATATTATCCTTTTAACTATAGAAGAGTATAATGCAGATTTTCTAGTTAAATATAAGAAAATCTAGTGTAACTGCTTTACCATTTAAAGAGAATAAAAACTAGAACCTTAGGTTTAACTATAGCCTCTAGGGTTTTTACCCTACCTTTTTTAAAAAAGAAAAGCTTTAAGATTCTAAAAAAAGAAATCGAGACCTTTAATCCTATAGGGATATAAGAACTACCTAGATAGATCTTATTTAGTGTAAAAAGATATAATCTATAAACTATATTTGGCTTTATAGTTTTTATTATAAAGATTAAGGAGAAAAGATAAGAAATATTTAAGTAAAAAGAGATTTTAATTACGGGTATAGCTACTAAGGTAGTATAATACCTAAAAGTCTCTCTTACTACGCAGTATACTAGCTACTAAAAATTTAGTTATATATGAGATAGATGCTCTATTAGGGCCTATAGATTTTATATATCTATATATCTATCTAAAGACTACCTCTATTCTACCTATATAATAATAGGCAAGCCTTATAAGTATACTACCCCTTTTTATATTAATTGCAAAGAAAAACACTTTATTAATAGTAAAGACTATAAGACTTTTAAAGCAGCCAAACTAGTATATAGTACTGGTATAGACGGTTTTATAGAAGAATAGATTAAATAAATAGGATTCTATAAGAAGGCAACTCCTACTAAGCTCTTAATAAAAAAATATTAGACAGTAAAAGGATAGGAATAGGTATTAAGATTTCTTATAGTTTTTCCTACCGATTTCTTATTCTATAGTAGTTATAGTAACTTAGTATTTTACTAAGAAACTATAAAATCCTAGTTTAAGAATTTATAAACTACTAGGATATAGATATTAGTATATATTAAGCTGCCTAGAAAGGACTTATATATATATATAACTATAGCGCTATAGCCTCGAGGTTATATGCGTAGTATTATACGTAGTATAATATAACGGATATAAAATATATAAAAAAAGTTAAGGCTATATAGTTTCTTTTACTATACGCGTTAAAGCTATATACTTTAATTAGTATATTAATAGTAAAACAATAGCTTATAGCTTTAATTTCTATAAAATGAGTCCCTTATTTATTATAGATATAGAGCCTAATATAGAGCGACTTATAGTTTTATCTTGTCCCTAGTCGGTATTACTAAAACTAATTAATATAAGGTCTAGGTTCTTATCGCCTTTATAGGTAATTCCTATATTAACTAAGCCGGCTAGGTATTAAAGAATAAGCTTTATAGCCGTTTTATAGGTAGGGCTAGGATTATAGACAAAACGGCTTACCGTTAATACTATAAATATAATATCTGGCCTTATAATATAGGGGTTAATAATATAATTTAAAATAAGCTTAATTTCTAGCTGTTTACTTATACCATTATATATTAGACTACGTAATAGATTTAAGACGTTTAGATATAGAAATAAAAAGAAAATATATATAGGTATTAATAAATAGAAGTAGCAAATATATGTATATAGGTATAATAGGTCGAATATATATAAGTAAGTTTTGCAATACCTTATTTATAATATAGGAAATATAACTAAACCGACTATACTCTAGTATCTTCTAACATTATCCATATTAGTGGTTTCTTAATTAGCTATAAGCTTAATTAAGTACTTTATAAGTACTTGTAAAGTAATAACTTTTTTAATTTAAAGCGTTTAAGAGTTTTAATATAGTAGGACTACTATAAGAATATAATCTCCTTTTTTATTTAATCTTCTATAACTATTATATATAAGTAAAAGTTTATTAGCTTAAGGTATATTATTTAGAAAGCTACTTAAACTCCTTTTTTACCGGATTAACTACTACTATATCTCTATAGATAATCTTAATATTATTAATATAGGTAGATATAATTAAACTCTTCTATTCTTTATTGGTGGTAAATATACTATAATCCGCATATAAATAGCAAATTTTAAGCTTTTCTAGTAAAAACTTTAAAAGTGTTTTATACTAGATTTAAGATAACCATTTTAGTTTATAGAGGGCTTTTTTAAAGCGGTAAACTTTACTAGTTTAAGGATAAACCTTATCTACCACTTATATAGAAGATAAGTAATAATAGGGCTTTAGCTAGACAACCTGCTAAAATAAATACTGGAGTCTTTACATATGTATTAGGATATTATTATTAGCTTCGTTTTATCTATAAGTATTTAGTTAATTAGTTAAAGCTTTAATTTTTAGTCATTTCAATTAAGGACTAATATGACTAAAGTTTTATAATTCGACGTTATTAAGTCTTATATACACTACATGCCTAAGCCTTATAGCGATATATTTTATAACAATTATTATTTAAGAGATTATATCTAACAATTCTTACTAAATTATTAATAATTATCCCTAAGGAATGTAAGACAATTCTAGTTTTAGAATATGTAACAGTATAGGTAATAGTTAGCGTTGCTAGTAGCGTCGCTAACAGCTAGCTACTAATATAAGTAGTTAGTTAGCGTATAGAGTTATAATAGTTAGTTTATAGTCAGTTTATAGCGCGCTAACAGCTCGCTATATAGGTAGTAAGAAAGGATATATTTTAAAGCTTTTGGTAGAAGTTAAGGATATTTACATATTCGGCTTAAATCCAGTTGGCTACTAACACGCTAAGTATGGGAGAAACCCCTAGGATACCTATAGTAAATAGTACTGTTTTCCCTAAAATCCCTATCGCGTATATAAACTTATTACCTCGTAATATTTACCTTTTTATCAATATGGAGCAATGTAATATACCTTATATTTTACCCACTAGCCAAGTAATAGAGCTTCTTTCTTTACTTTCTCCTCTACTTCCTCCTTTGCTTTTTCCTTATTACCTCTATAATCTATGCCTTAATTAAGCCATTTAGTAATCCGTAGGCGTTATAGCTCTACTACTTTTAGTCCCCTTGCGGTTAAGAATATCCCTAAATTAAATAAGTTAAACAACTTTATATTATATAAGCCTCTACTAATTGGCCAAAACTATGGCTGTATATTTTCTATTAACTGGGATAATCTTTACCTTGGTAAGTATAGTAAGCTTACTAGTAAATATAGATACTAAATTATCAATAAGTGGTCGCTTTTAATGAACTTATTTATATTACCTATATAAAAGTATAGAGTGGATCTATTCTAGAATGGGCTAATTAGTGGGAAAAGACTCTGGCTATATAAGATCTACTATTTAGCTTAAAGGCTAGCTGCGTTACTTATAATTAACGGCACAGATTATATTACTAGCTATTTAAAATCTAAATATAGTCTTATCCTTAACCCTAAAAGCTCCAGTAGAAATCTAAAACCATTAAGCGCTTTAGATCCTTAAGCATCCCCTCCTATACCTATTAGCTATAAACGCTAGCTATTTTAGGCAGCCGGCTATATATAAGCCTATATTAATTGGACAATCTTGTAGGATATTATATTTCGGCAAGCTATAAGTCCTTATACTTACGCTTTGCTTATATTTAACCGTCCTTAGGTATAAAACTGTTTTATAAAAGCATATTAATCGCTAAGCAATTAGATAAAAGCTGCCTTTAAGCGCCGGTATATTAATACCAAAGACCTTCTCCTTACCTTATAAAGCAAAATCTACCTTAGCTATAATATCTGGACATCTATAAAAGAAATACCGCTGCCTAGTATAGTAGCTTATTTTATTAACGAAGGCAGCAAGCTATAGTCTATACTTATAGGACTTTTATAAATATAAGGATCGCATACTGCTAAGAACATAGCAGCGGCTTTGGCAATAGTTATTTATAAATATTAATTTAAGTAAAAGCTTGGCTGCTTAGTTGCTAATAATGCTAGTAATAACAATAAACTCTATAAATACCTCTTAAAAAGCCTTATAGTTACAAAAAAGAAATGGCTTTAATATATTGGCTATATTATAAACCTTATTGTTAAAGCCCTAATATATGGTAAATGTTATAATGACGAAGTATTATATGCGAACACTAGATAAACAAGCATTAGGTTCGTGGAATTGATAGCTATATATAGCTGTTATAGAGACTTAAGAGGATTGCTAGAGAGCTTAACAAGAATGCAGCTGCGGGCGAATCTATATAGGGGCAATTGGGACAGATAAACTATTTGCCAAGCGATATTAAACAAGGAAAGGAAAGCTACGCGTCTAGCATAGCGGGCAGTCCCGTGACAGTAAAGGTATTAGTAAGCTTAAACGCTTACTAATTAAAGTAAGTAATTAAGCTAAGTTTAACCTTATATGACAAAGAGGTATTATTAGAAAGATTTATAATATTATTAAATATATTATGTAATTAACTATATATTAGGAGGACTTTGATAAGAATTAAGCTAAGGCCTATATAGAGGACGAACTCTTTAATTAAGCTAAGCTTCTACTTATTAAGGACGGAGGCGTTTAATGGAATTCCACCTACTTTATACTTTGCTAAGCGCCGCTTCTTTATAAAGGGACTAATAAATATCTACTAGCTTAGAGGAAGCCTGCCAGCGATAGCTATAACCTCTTATAGGACTTTCTTACCATAGAAGATTAGGAGTAAGTTAATTAACTTATTAAAATTCTAAGGCCTTTTATATCAGCTACTAAGCATATAAAAGGCAACGTAAATAGCCTTAGTGTTAAGGGCTTATATGGAGCTCTATGGGAATTACTTATAAATATTAAGCTTCTTTATTAAATCCTCTAGCAAACTTAGTAGAACCTTAAGAATAAAGATAACAGCTTCCTTAAATTAGGCGTTAATATATCTCTATAGAAGATTAATAAGTATTTTAATAAAATAAAAGCCGAGAGCCCTTACTACTTTGCCGCAGTTATTCTCTATTCTTCTCTTAAACGCGCCTACTTTCGCGATAAATGGAAACAATAGCTATAATGGTGGAAACACGCTAAGCAGTGTATGGAAACTCTATTTAACAAATATATTACTAAGTAGGAAGGTAAGGATATTAAGGATGTCGTTAAACTATGGCGTAGGAAGGTCCCTCTTATATCTAGCGACGATTTAGGCAATAAATATTTGCAGTCTCTATTAATTAATAAGAGTCTTACTTTCTTACGCTTATAAAAGCGAATTAAGCTTACTACTGAACTTAATCACTACTATAATGTAGGCCTTAAGTTTATTAAGATGTAGGGCAAAGATAATAGTAAGGTAAATAATATTATTCCAGATCCTCTTAACCAGTGGCTTATAATTGGTTAAATACTTTATCTAACTTTTGCTAAAGTCGCTCTAGATCTATTCTCTATACTAGTAATAAGCTCTATATATAAGCGGGCTTTTAGTTAAGCTAAGAAGATCGTTACTAATAAGTGTAATTAACTGTTAGTCGATATAATCAAAGCAGATCAATGTTAGAAATAGTGGCTGCTTAAGGGCCTTCTACTAAGCAGCTTGATTGACTGTATTAATTCTAATAGTGTATTAATAACGCCATAGTTAACGGACCTAAGTACTAATCTTACTGGCTATAAGCTAGATATTATTATAGAGACGTAAGGTTAGTAAGCTATATCTACTAAAGCTTTATACTTAATAAAATCTAACTCTATAATAGAGCCCGCAGAGCCTATTAAGCCACCTAACCTAAATCCTTACTATTAATGTCATTATTAAAGCCTCTGCAGGCGCGCTGAACAAATTTAATAATATTTAAATACTATATAGAGTAAACCGAGGTAGATTCAAAATTGGGTAATGTCAATATTTGTGTATATAGAGGTGCTGCTAAAATTTTATAATTTGACTTTATAACTCTATTAGATCTATATAAATTACCTAATTTGGATAAGCGCGCTAACAGCGGTGTAGTTAACGTATATATATACCCAGTGTGGCCAACAGTCAGCGTCGCTGTTAGTGTCGCTAATAGCTCGCTGCTGATATAAGCAGTTAGTTAGCGTATATTTATGCAGCGCGCTGACAGCTCGCTGTATAGGTGGTAGGGAAGTATCAATTTGGTAGTATTTTAAAGCCTTTAAAGGTAATATTAAACGGACTTATATATAGATTAATCTACGAAGAAAATAAGACTATATATATATAGTAGATAAGTTATAAGCACCCTAATCTAACCCTAATATAGTAGTAATCAACACTAGGTCAATAGGTAAATATATACGCTAATGGCTAATATATGGTTTTCCTTACTAAAATATACTACTTATAACTTAATAACTATAGTAACTATTAATATAAAAGTTATAGTATACTTTATCAAATGCCAAGGCTATAGTTTTATATAAAAATAGTTAAAATATTATAATTAAAATAATATTATATATAACTTATATTAAAAAAAAAATTATTTTATTATTTAAGAATTTATAGCTAAATTAAATAAGTAAAATAAGATAAGTAAGTTTATTAAAGGTTACTTCTAAATAAAGTTTAACTTTAAATTAGCGCTTATACAGTCTATTTAACTATCTAGTTTAAATCCTTATTATTATTAATATAATACCCACTTCTTTAAAGCCTCTATAGCGTAATAATTTAATTTAATTTAAATTTAAGGTTATATTACGTAAGAATATAGGTATAGAGTGGTATATATAGAGACTCTATAAGGTAGGGTTGTTATTAAGAATAAATTCATATACAAGCGAGGCTATTACGTAGTTGTAGAAAGCTCCTATAAATATTTACCCACCTCCCCTACTAATAGGTTAATTAAGGTATATCTAAGATTAGGTAATATTAATATTAATATATATATAGAGGTGCTAGGGTCTAAATAGCCTGCCTTTAAAGCATAATAGGTGGGTATAAGCGTATAACTATAGCACTGCTTAAGAAGGAAGCCAATATTCCCCCCCTATAACTATATATTAAAGCCACTATAATACAAAGGGCGTAAAATAAATGCAACTCTAATGTTATAAAGTATATTAAGACACCCCTAAATAAACTATAGAGGGACCTTAGGGTGCCCTATAGGAGAATAAACCAATAACCCTAAAGTAGGGAAGATATATTAGAGAAATAGGTAAAGAAAACAGAAGAAGAATAGTGCTATATTAGGGCCTAGGCCTATATAAAGGAGGAAGGGAGACGCGTAAGAGGCTAATAAAGATAATAGCAAGAGAGAGAAAGGAGCTAAAGTAGAGTATAAAAAAACGCTAGAAAACTATCTACCGTAATATAATACTGGTTAGACTAACGTTGGAGAGGTAAATGGGAGTTAAAGGTATAGAGGCTAACTTAGGCAAAAGGAACTTAAGCTGTAGTATAGTTAATACTATAGGGGATGAACATTTAAGGGCTCTAAGAAGGCCTAATAAAGGTAGAAGATATAATAGTAACACTCTTAAGAACAGGAATAATAGGACTAAAAGATTAGCTCTACTAGGTAAGTATCCTAGTAGGTAGCCTAAGATATAAATATAGCTGGCTAAGACAGATGCTAAAACATATAATACTGCTATGCCCCTTACGCACTAACTAAGAAGTAATGCTCTTAGTAGCTAGCATAGAAAACTATAATATACTACTCTTAATATAAAAAGGTCTTAAGGCGGTTACCTAATAGCTTATTAGCTAAAACATACTAGACTAATTTTAGATTATAAAGGAAATGGCAATAAAAGACAAAGAGGCGAGTAGTAGGCGCCCCCTGTTAACTCTATAGTAGTAGAGTAAAGTTTATAATACTAGCGCGTCTGTAGGCTTATTACGGCAGCAGTAGTTCCTAAGGAGATTAAAAAGTAAGGTAGAAAAGTACTATAGGCAACTTATAGGCGTTAAGTGTGCGAGTCCTAAAAGGCGGGGAGATAGATCACGGGGTTTTCTTAAGTAGAGTTTTCTCCCTATATGTATATAAGGAGTAGTCCGCATGGGCCCAATAGGGATCCAAATTAGACGTTAAGTAATGAATAATTATTATATAGAGGTGCTACTAAAAATATAGAATTTAACTCTATAACTCTACTAAATTTATATAATTACCTAATTAGGATCAGCGCGCTGACAGCTTTGCAGTCAGCGTGTATACTTTTCCAGCGAGCGTCCAGCGAGCGACTTGATTAGCCACAGTCAGTCAGCGGAAGACGTCTTTGCTCACTAAACGCTAACTGTTGGCCACACTGCATATACCCAGCGAGCGGACAGCGAGCGATTCAATTAGTACAGTCAGTCAGCGAAGCTCGCTGTACGCAGTGCTTTCATCAAACCAGACCCTTATCGACGGTTGTTTGGTTTAATTAATTTAGTCCAATTAAGGTTTATTTAATATAGATCAAACCAATTAAATAAACTAATTGGACTAAATTAATCGTCTATTAGTTTAATAAATTGCTAGAACAGCCTTCCTGCCCTTACTATAAGCCAGTTGCCTTGGGAACTGATCTCTTAGTAGAAATGAAGCTTTAGTAGGATAGTGGAGAGCCGATAGCTATGGGTATTAGAGGCGTTAAAATCCTTTAAGCCTTATACAGCCTCCCCACCAAAGACTCTTCTATCCTGCCTCTACAGCCCCTTTCTTTACCGTGTTTACCTTAGTTAATTAGGTTTCCCACTTAATACCTTTAGATATATTAATTAGTGATATTTCTGATTAATCTACGCCTTTGCTATTTTCTATAGAGGGCAGTTTACACCCAAGGCAGCCAATATATAGCGTAGATAGCTTTATCTTTAGGCCTAAAGATGCAGTTGGCTATTAGCTTACTCTATAGCTTAATAGCAAGACCTCTTATAGGCGTAGAGCCTGGGTCTGGCAGCATAGCACTCTGGTATAAAATACAAAGCAGCAGTAGTACTAGCTTTGCTGTAGATATAAGCCTATAATCTCTTATACAAAACCTGCTAATAGGAAAGGCTATAGAGTAATCCCTCCTATAGTTAAATTAGCAGCCTCCACATCGCACGCAATTAGCCATATGGTTAATACCCACGGCTTTAATAGGCAGGGAGAAGAACCCTATAAAGAGGAGGATGTTATTACAACTAAAGGTTTACCCACTTATTAAGTTGAATTCTACCAATACCGCGAACACCTTATTGCCTTTATGGTCTTAGATAATATCTCTTTTACTAGAGCCTTATTAGAGCGCCTTATTTGCCTTATTAGCCTACTTAACCCTATAGCTATAAGCCTACACCCTACGTCGCCAGCAACAGTTTCTAAATGGGTAATTAAAGATATAAAGATTATAAGTAAGCGCATTAAACACGCTCTCTATACTGCAACCTCTAATATAAGCCTTATACTTAATATCTGGATATTGCCCAACTATATCGCGTTCCTTGGTATTAAGGCGCATTTTATTAATTAGAATGGGAAGCTATAGGACCTTTTAATTGCCTTCTATATGCTTCTAGGACCTTATACTAGTAAGAACATCGCTTCTATAGTAATTGCTACTATGGAATCCTACAATATTACATCCCACATTATATACACTACTATGGATAATGCGTTAAACAATAACACTTTTATATAGCACTTCTATAACTATCTGGACAAGGATTGGAAGCTCTTTTGGCTTTAATATAGCTGCTATATAATTAACCTTATAGCAAAGAATGGCCTATATGGTAATATACATGCAAAGGCTTCCTTATACTCCACAGAAGAAGCAGCCTCCTAGCATACGCGTAGCAATAAAGAAGTAGAGCAGTTTATAGCGGAGATACATGCTAAACAAGTAGAAGAGAAGGCCGTTTAAAAGCAACATAAAGCCTGGCGTTAGAAAGGTCCTGTTAGCATACTTTATAACTTAGCAATCCACGCTATAATAACACTATAACGCAGGGAGGCCTTCCGCGATGCTTAAAGGGCCATAAATAACAATTAAGGCCTTTACCTATACTCACTTGTTAAAGAGAACGCCATAAGATGGAATAGTACCTATAAGATAATTAAATGTGGTAGGTGAACTGCCTAGTAGAACATACTAGGACCTTATTTTTACCCTTAAAGGTTAATATAAGGTTTAGCTATAGCTCCCAATCTTAGTACGTAAGAAGGCTGGTCAGTAGGTAAGTTACTAGCTGGCAACTTAGATTGACTTAAATGCGCGCTATATAATTAATAGCCGCTGTTCTGCTTTCTAAAGCTAAGTCTAATTAATTAATTAGGTTTTATAACGAGCCTTAATACTAAGCCTGTTTTTTAAGAATAGATTAAGACCTTGCTAATAGAATCTCTTTTAAATAGGTCTCCGCTTACGCCCTGCTATTAACAAGTATACTAGAATGCAGAAATTAACCTCCAACCGTAGTATCTCTAGCGATTAACTCCTACCTGATTACTAGGAGGCTCTATATAATATTAAGAAGATACTAGAGCCTCTAGCTAAAGCAACCTTCAAACTAGAGTATCGTGGTATTTATAGTAATACTAGCTCTCTCTGGCAGTGGCTTATAAAGCTTAATAGCCTCTTAACCTTTATAGAGAAGTAAAAAGTAAGGCTAGTAGCTAATAAGTATACAAACAAGTATATTATCACCATAGTAGAGCTTATATAGGAGAAACTTGACTACTACTACAGCCTTAGTAATATAACACCAGCTTACTAAGTAGCTGTTCTTCTCTATCCTGGCAGGAAGTTTTAGTGGTTTGAGACATATTAGGCTTTAAGGCCTAAATAGTAAGAAGCTGTTAAGGACGACTTCAAAGAGTTTACTTATACTTTACTTAAGAGCAGGCCTCCTACACTAAAGGTAATGGCTACACGCAGCTCGCCACGCAAGCGGAAGCCTTATACTGAGTATTAGCCCAAAGACAGTGATTCTAATTAGGGTGAGGAGGCAAGAGATCCTATTGCTAAGAAGATTAATCGCTATCTTAATAGCCCAGTTATAAAGAGGCTGGTAAGAAGCAATAGAATAAAGATTAATATTAATGTAATTAACTAGTGGTTTAACCGTCGTAATAAGTATCCTGTACTTAGTTTAATAGCTCTTAATCTTGCTGTAGCGCCGCCAGAAAGTAGCGACCTGGAGTATAAATTTAGCGACGCTTTTAATATCTTCATAGATAAGCGCAATAGCCTCAAGCCTGACACAATCGAGGCGCTTATACTATTAAAATTAGGTCTACGCGAAGGTTTGTAGCTGTAGGCTTGTAGCTAGAGTAATATAAGCAATTAATTGTTAAACCAGATTAATCGGGTTTAGTTTAATTAATAGTTATCAAACTAAATAAACTTAGTTTAATATCAATCAAACGTCTAATAAGATGGTTTAAACCGTTTGGGTTTGGTTTAATAAAAGCACTGGCTATACGCTGACTGTTACCCACACTAATATATAAAAGAATCTAATAAATAACATTACTAAACTAGCTATATAACTTATACCAGTTATTCTAGAATCAGGCAATGGCGCCAATCGCCATCCTCTTCCCCCACCGTGTTATCAGCACTATGCTGTTTGACTTCTCTAAGCCCAAGTGCCCATTTCACTGGAACCGTGCGAGACCCAATAACATTGCCATTAAATTGAACTTCGAATCTTACATTTGCCGGGCTAACATGAACAAGTACTTTGTGGCTGATTTTCCAGAAATCCTTCCCAATCTTGATGCCGAAGAGCCGCTTCTGCTTCCTCTTTGCACTATGTATCTTTCCAACGGTATCAATACTCAATATTGACTCAATATCACACACGGCAGTGGCGTCACCTTCGTAAATGCTAGATGGCAAGCGTTCAGCTTGGGAATCGGAACGTGCAATAGTATCTTTCCAGACCATCTCTGGACTCCCAACGTCAATAAAGCGAAAGAAATCATAGGAGATTGGCTTATCTCTGCTAATCAGTTCGCCTTGGCGTAGAAACCAATGAATTTGGCCTATAGCATATTTCTTGCCATCATTAGGGTCTCTTCGGATACACGTTTTCTTGCCATAAATTTTCTTATTGTCGAAGGGTTCATTGTAGAGTATTCCATATGAGCTACGGCACCGGAGAGAAGGAAGGATGAAAGTATTATATTTTAGTTGATGAAGTCGATCAATTACGAGGCCTTTGCAAACCACGAGCTGGCTATCAATATGGTTAACCGAATAATACATATTGTCATACTTTAATACTTACGGGTTCTTATCTATGAGAATCTTTATGCCCTGCCCAAATAAGCCGTAGCGTCTTGAAAGCTGGCTTTGCACGTATTTAGAAGAGCAGAGGCCCCCTGAGAGAACGAAATGGGACTGATTTGGTAGAGTCAGTCAACACCAATGACATTTTTGCAGGATTAGGATTCGCTTACGACTTTCTCCGATCGTAGTCCGTTTATACGAATGAGCTGTCGGTCAATAAGATCGAATATTCCACTAATCTGGACGTCAAATATCTCTCGAATGTCATTCCTAGTACCATTTCCAATCAGCATAAGTGAGAGCAGGGCGCTAGAAGGTTGAAGATTTTTGACTTACTGAGCGAACACCATATGGCCGGACTCAATCATGCCTTCCGGGAAAGTGAAGTTACGAGGCAAACCTGGAATTCTCAATAGGATCTTCGGGAGCGGTGGGTTTTCCTCTACCCCTTCTTTGATATACTGAAACTCCCCTTTGACTATATCGTCGGCAGCATATTCTGGTAACTGAACACTCGGAAATTTATAGCGAATATCTTTTAGACGTTCATCGACCCTTTCTCGGAAGGTCTCGTCAATCTGAACTGATCCAATTGCATCTCCTAAATATCCAAGTGTAAAGTGTCAGATTGGTGATTACGTTTGCAGAATCTGAATACGGGGACAAACCGATGGCTTTGTCAAGTTGTTCCAGTTCAGTGATCTTCTCCATTTCTTCTTGGTCATGCTCATCGATGTATTTGAGTGAAATAACTTTAACAACGGAGACATCCTTAGCAGCAGCATCAGCAGAGCTCCCGGTTTAAAGTCTTGTGTAGCACATACTGTGGTACCACCACCAGAGTCACAAACAAGGATAATATTCCCCTCTCTCATCTCCGAACCCTTGGCAGTAGATTCATTGACTGATTGTGAATCCCCGCTCCGGGCGCTCAGTGGTATATGATTGTGTGGACTAGCTGCTGTGTATACCGCTGCGGCCTCTGCCTCCGTCAACCGAATATTCACAGAATGTCCCTCACTATCCTTCCCGAAGCCGGCTTCTTTCACAATTTTTTTAAACTCATTGGTTACTGACCCCTCCCAAGTGGTTGGCACGCTGAAAAGAAAGTCAACCGTGTGTTTTCCCCAATCAGCAAGCTCGAAGGAAGAACTAATGTATTCACCAATATGCTTGTACAATCCTGTCAAGAAGTCTTTATACCAATCTCGCACATCATCAGACCTCACGTCACCATACCTCCCTACGGGACAGCCAGCACTGTCTTTGAATGTTTTCTCCAAAAATTCCGGGTCGAGGAATAGTTTAAAGCAGTCCTTTACGGCCTCACCCCGTTCCAATTTACCTGGTGGCGGACATCCAAATCCCCACGAAGTGAAGACTTTTGTACCAGCACGATATCCAACGGCGGTTGGGACTTTGTTCCTGATTTCGTTGATTCCCGGCCATCTATTGATGATACGAGGTGTGGACCAGTCCGTTGCGCAAAATGCGACACCTGTGACTAGCTCAGCACCAACAATGCAACTGTTCCCTTGGGGTAAATAATCGTCCAAGGTTTCACTTTTCCTGTAGTGTTTATCAAGTTGCATATCCAACTCACCTGTGTACGTCAACCCCATATCAACTCCCACGATGATCCGGTCAGGGGGCATTCTGGCGGTCACGGTAGCTCTCCGTATTGTTGACGATGCATGAGAGTGCAGGATAGATAGGGCAAGAGTGGGATTCGGCATCATGCTATGCCCAAGAGGGGCGTGCCAAAAACTTATCCACGTTGTCATGCAGGTCACCAGAATCATCGCATGGCTTTGGGCTACCATGCTAGAGGTATCAACAGTGGAGAAAATCGTAAGTGTACTGCAATGCCACGTGTTCCCCTTAAAATGTCGAGTCTCCTACTTTGTTTGGGTAGCAACAATCGGCACTAAACCAATCGGATTGCAATCTCCCACGATAGTCTGATCCAATCTGATCCTGTTAAACCGTAATCTATCCCTTAGCACGTTGCTTCGGGTCCGTAGGTTATCGATAAGAGCTAACCAATAGAATGAATAAGATCAAGGCTCCGTGACTGGTGTTCGCGCACCGGCCACTTCGTCTACGGACCCTAAAGTGCCAAGGGATAGCAGTCGAATAACTAAATTAGATTAATCTACAATAATAAAAGCATAAAGAGATATTTAGTAAATGGTCTTAGTGAGCTTAGACTTATCTCGACCCTAGACGATATTATTACGTCTTTATTACAAGTTATATAAATATAAGGTCTTTCCCTTTAGACCAAAAACGGGTCCGTTACGTACTAAAAGTATATAAATAATATTCTTTCCGACTACTTTAATAAATTCTATACGGTATACCTAGACGATATTCTAATATACTTAGATAACGAACTTAAATACTAAGTTTATATTAAGAAGGTCCTAAAGAGACCACGGAACGTAGGCTTATAAGTTAATATTAAAAAATATATATTTAGAGTAAAATAGGGCGGGTTTTTTAAGGGCAATTATTAATTGGAGCTTCGCCCTTATTAATAGCTTTTATTAAATAAAAAACTAGAGCTAAATAAAAAAGGCCGCGAGTAGTAGTTAGGGGTTAAACATAGTAATCGGCTGCTAATATTGGCCATCTATAATTCCTTTCGGAAGGGGTAGAGGTAGTAAAAAAAGAGGTAGAAGCTCTATATCTAAAGTAGAGGCTTAGCTTAATACGTCATTCTTGCTTATAGGTTTTTGTTAGGGCGTATCCTAAGTTACTAGCTTTAATTTCTATAGCGTTTAGGTCCTTATAGGTCTTAGGCGGCTAAGGGGTAGAGTATTAAAGAGTATATTTTAGGGCGAGGTGTAGTATATCATTATATAAGCTATTAGTAATATTAGCGTAGACGGTAATAGTATTTAGTAGTTTAACTTCACTAAGAGATACCTTTAGTTTAGAGTTTAGGGATTATACTAGGCGATTAATTAAAGCGGGTTTATTTTATTTAATCTCTTTAATATAATAGTAGAACTTAGCGAAGTATAATAGGAAGTTCTTAGAGCTTTAAATTATCCTATTTAGTTTCCTTTATACTATAGCGATTTGGTTAAGATTACTATAAATAATTCTAGTATACCAACTAGCTCTTTTATAGTATTCGGCTAAAATAGATATATAGCTTCTATAGTATCTCATTTTGAGTAACTTATAGTATAACGTACTTAGCTATTAGGGGTAGTATAGTAATTAATATTACCGTTTAGCTTATTCTAAAATTAGTTAGGAAAGGGGCGTAGCTTACTCCTTTTCCCTAAATAGGTAAGGAAATTAGGGAGACGTGTAGTTAGCTTCTTTATAGAGGTATTAGTCGGCGAATTTAGGGTTAAGGAGCTAGTTCCAAACGCGCTTTTTGTCACAACCTACGCGCTAGCTTACAAGGCATTCCAACCGTTAGTCCCCCAGCCGCGGGACACGCTACCTTTTTGGAGGTTTGTATGGCCAAGTGGGTTAGAGCTTAGGCATGACAATATATCCCGCGACTACCTAGAGGTCAAGTATTCGATTCGGAGAGGGGTCGAATATTTACGAATACGGACAGCCTAAGCGACTGCATTATCTGTAGTCGAGTGCGGGGTATCGCACGTGCTTGCTGGGAAGTCACCTTATGAAAAGCTTAATAGCGCTAGCTAGAGTGCTTGTGGACGCCTCGCGTTGTAGCGAGGGTGCTGCGGGCAGCTGGAGTGCTGCGTGGACAGGCCACCTGGCGAGAGGCCAGCCACTTGTCGCGATTTAGGCGCCTTAGCACATGCGTCCTAGGAGGCCTTATTACGGCTCTAAGATCCGAGCGATTTAATTGGCTAGAGTTTATCAAAAACTATAGGACACGAATTAACGTTGCAAGGGATACAGCAGCTAAACTAAATTAATACTAATCTGCGCCACCGCATCCGTTCCCAACTAAGAACGTTGCCCCCTCACGTTCGACAGCCCCTTGCACGGATAGATACGTCCTATAAAATGTGCACCGTGCGCACCAATCAACAAGCTGTACGTGCAAGCGGTAAGTCGTTCTGCCAGGTCCCCATCTCTACGCGAGTTTGTTAATGTTCTTGATCTCGTGCACGGGCCACAAAATATAGGACCTTATCCACGCAAGGGACACGGCTCTTGATCAAGGCCCTACCCGTAGCTCTGTATCGGCCTCTAATGGAGCAAGGGGGGAAACGGTGCTTCCAACGATCTACCGACCGTGTACTAATTTCCTAGATAGGCCTAGTACCTTCCTGGCCGCCTGCCCGCATGCCCGCCTGCTTGCATAACTGCCTGCTTGCCTAACTGCCGTTGCAGGGTCTTCGAGCGGCGGTCAAAGTTATCTAATTTGTCAGTGACGACGTGCTGCAATCGATCGTCGTTCGATTTAGGAGTAAGGTCGGCCTGGTCGAAGGCTCTAGTCGATTTGGTTCGAACATAGAGACGGCGTTCGATTTGCTCGATATACTTACTGTTAATGATTCGATCGTTCAGTCCATCGTTCGGCTATAACTGTTCGCTAATCGATTGACTAAAACCTCCGAACCGTCGTTCGATTAAGGCTCTAGCTGTATAGTCGTCTGACCAAATCTCTTAGTATCCCCTAGGCCTCTAACCTAAAGGTAGATTGTTACAATTGCTATATACAGTTAGTGGGAAATTGAATGCCCGTACACAAATCTGCAGGAAGCCGGTGGTGCAATTGCTGGGAAACTGAAATCCTGCTAGGTCTCCAATTTGCTAATATTGACGTCTGCAGGGAAACACGTCAGATTTCGACTTAGATCTGCAATTACTAAAAACTATAAAGCGGCTCATTGGTAACTTGTCTTATAAATCTAAAGTGGTTCTTGCTTTCATTTATCACTATGGGCTGTGGGAACTCTAAACAAGGGACTGAGGCGATAGAATTAAGGCCACGAACCACTGAAAATCGACAGCCGCGTACCAGCTCTCAAGTGCCTCAGTCTCGCCGGGGCGGATCAAGATCCCAGCAAGGTCCAGGCACAACGACAGCCACACGAACTCACACGCGACGAGACACTGCACGAAGTTCCCATAGTAGACAGCGAGACCTCACAACTGCACAGCGCCGGGACCACCGAACCCGCGGCAATTATCGCGTACCAAGGACTATACAGGAAACAGAGGATAAAGTCATACATCACGACTTTGGCAGACTCGCTAGCAACATCAATCAGCATTCTCTAAATTTCTACAGCGCAAACGCGGACTCGGTCTCCCGCATAATCGGCCGAAGCATTTTGGATGAGGCTATTATCGGTCGTGTTGATGGTACATCTCTGTAACTCCCCGACTCCAGTTTAACAAGACTCAGCTGCAAGTGATAGCACCAATCGTAGCCAATCATTTACTCGATCGACTCGCACACTACCCCTCCAGTCAGGCAGAGGAACAACGGAATACACATTTAGTCCAAATATGCAACGAAGGCGTATCTATAAGGAGGTCGATTGACAATCACCCTGCCGCCTGGACTTTTGGGTCCTGGGATCCTGGTGTTAGATTTCCGAGCGTGCGGAGAGATGGGCATGAGGTTTTACCACCCGAAATATAATTTTTGATTGATTTAAACGAATTGTACATCTTGTGGGCTCATGGCTCCTATCGCGATCAATGATTATAGAACGGGACCGACCTCGAAGCAAGACATGCAGTGCTCTTATCTTACCTCAGTGGACTCATACTAAGAAATCGATTGCGCTGGTGGGCTAATCCCCTTCGGATATTTTATCGATTTCTTGGTCTGAGGGACTTTGGCGAGATTTGTGTGGAAGCATAAGCTTTGTAAGGAAAACTTATAAACCCTAACAAAATTAATTAATATCCCCATAACGTCTTTTAAAGTAAAACGGTGTGTCTAGCAGAGTTGGGTAAAATCTAATCTTATCTCGATACGATCGACGATCGACGATCGACGATTGATATGATATCTCGTATCGATTAAAGTATCGTGATATTCTCTTGGCATTCCCCGCAAAATTTTCTTCTATTGAATTTACTACTTTTCTACTGCAGTATCGTACGAAATATGGCTTTAGAAGCTGATTCATCTCTTCTTAAAAATACTCCTAGCTCTATTAAGAGCTCTAGTATATAATAGGTGCAGCTTCAATCTCTAGTCTATTAATTTACTTGCCCACTGTATAAGAACGAGCTAATATATAATAAAAAGAACCGAAAGCTTATATACTGCAATTAGTGCGAAAGTTACTTAGCATTATTAACTATAAACATAAAAAGACATCTTAAGAAAGACCATGTAATCTCTATTAACTTAAAACAGCCTTATATAAAGGAGTAAGTGTTACGGACGCTTTAAGTACAATGTTATAACTACTTAGAGAAGAGTTGGCGGAAGCTAGTTAGTTAATATAGGCACGGTCCAGGATAGATCTGGTGGAACTATGTGACGAGGAATAGTAAGCGAGTCACATAATGTTATACATAGTATATAAAGTATACACAGTGTACGCTATGTATAATACGTATAACACGTACCTTACGTATAAGAGAGGATTTCTTAGGAGTATAGTTGTGTATTTAAAGGACCTTAGTCCCTACTGTAGATAGTTCTCTCCTTATAGTAAATCTTAGAATAGAATTAGAGTTAATCTGTTAGGCAACCACTCCACCAGTTATTATTATATTGTTGTTTTGTTCTTACCTATACCTAGCCCAATAATAGAACCCACCGTAGTTCCTACTATAAGGTTCCGTTACACATTCACTACTAAGGTTATAGTATTAAACAAGATCGAATAATATGCCACCAAGAGCAGCACTAGTCGCGACGGCGTCAACAGCAGCTATAACCTTAGGGCTAGGTAATACCAGTATAGACAAGGGGGATTCTTAAGTGGTTACGCGAGGTTAGTTATAGGAAATGGTTAATCACTTATAAGACAATAATAGGATACTTAAAGAACGCATTAATGGAATTAGAGCAGCAAAGATTAAGTTACCTTTAATTAAATAATTTTTAGGAGAGAAGTTAAAGCTTAAGGGATTTCTTATGCAGATATACTTTAAGGTAGTACAGGAAGGAGTGAAGTTAGCAACATTGTTAGATTAAATAGCCTATACAGGATTGTTCCTAATAGGGAGGGCACTTAAGTGGTTTAAGCCGTATCTTACAGAAATACAGGCTAATAGCATAATAACTACTAACCAGGACGTACGGTATATATTTACTAGTTGGAATGGGTTTATAGAACGGTTAACACAGATGTTTAGAGACCCGGAGGCTATAACCACAGCAGAACGAAAGCTTTAGAACTTAGTACAACGCACTTTAGCAATTAAGTATATAATATAGTTTTAAACACTAGCTATGCAGGTTAAGTGGAATAATAGGGCGTTTATAGCATAGTATAAATAGGGACTTAAGGCTAAAGTCTAGGACGCAATTATCCTAATAGAAGATGCGGACACTCTAAGAGAGTTAATAGATTAGTTAATAAAGATTAATAACAGGATCTATTAAAGAAAATAAGCTAAGAGAGGGCAAGACAGAGTTCTATAGTTATATAAGGCGTAGAGTACGCAACGATAGACGCAGAGTTAAAAACTATAAAATGGCGTAGAGCTAATGGACTTAAGCGGTACTAAAGAAACCTAAAGGTGGGAAAAGAAACTATAGAAACCCAGGGGTTAAGGATTAAGTGATTAAAGAACCTAAGAGCAGAGGCTAAACCAGGGATCTCAGCAGTAGAAGACGTTTAGGCGGACTCTATAGTAAGAAAAATGGTTTAAAGATGGAGCTTGTATAAATTGTAGAAAACAGGATTATTTCGCCAGAGACTATAGAGGTGGTTAGAGTAACTATACGGTAAAGGGAACCAGACTAGTAGACGGCATATATATATAGAGGGATAACGGTGCACTATAAGGAACAAAAGAGTGTTTAATTAACAGTTTTGCGTATTGTTATAACAACGCATACTAAATTTATAAGGACGCTAAGTACGGCGCAAGCTATTGGCTATAGGAGCCATTGTTATCTAAGTTTAAAGAAACTAACAAACCAGCTCGTAGATTGGATATTAAAGACAATAAATTTAACACAGGCGAAGCATTTACCAATAATAAGGCAATAAAGGCAGCTTACTAGGAGCATATAAACCTTAAAGAAGTTAAAATAGAAGTAGAGACTAAGACCATTACAGAACAAGGTTTAGTAACAGGTATTACAACACCATTAGATACAATTTCCATCACTTTATAAGACAATAGGAGTAATGTTTAGAAGAAACTAAGCCAGTAGATAACTACTAGTGCTAGCTTATTACTTAATAAAGGCAAAAGGCCATAGGCTTAAGATTCTTAAGAAGAGACAAGAGAAGCTTAAGACTCTTAAAGTAAGATAAGACATACTTAAGGACCCATAATAGACAAAAACCGATGGGAAAGGGCAGTGACTTAGTTTAGTAACAAACAAATAAGTATAGGACGTAAGTTTAAGAACTATAAGTTTAGGGAATGAATAAGAACGTTAGCAATCCTAGGTAAATGTAGTATTTAGCCTAAAGATTAAATAGTTAATACCAGGATTAAAAAGTAAGACGACTATAAAGATCTAGCTGCAAGATATAGAAAATAAGAAACTATAGATAAGTTTAGGACAAGAATTATTATATAGTAAGAGTAAAAGCTGGATAAGAGGTTAGCTATGCTAGGTTATATAAGGGATAGAGCACCCGTATAAAGAGTTATTAATAGGCCAAGTATAGGGACACCTAGAGCAAAATAGTTAGATAAACTAGAATAAGAAAAGGATCTAGATATTCTAACTAGGTTTAAAGAAAGATATACTAAAGGATATTACAATACAGCGATAATAAGGTACTTTTTAATAGATAGACTATACACACTAAACCAGTTATATGGAAAGTGGTATAGGTAATAACACAGTAACGAATAGGAAGACTTTTATATATAGCTAGACAAAAAAGTTGTCTAAAACTAACCTATTACGGAGAAATGTATAAGTCATATTAAAGGAGCATTAATTATAACGTTAAGGAACCTAGAAGAGGGATCTAAGGACTAGAGAAGTAAGTAATAAATCTTAGTACCTATAGCAGAGATACTAGTGGTTAGGTTAACTAGGTATAGGTTTAAACTTAAGGACAAAGATAAACCAAGAGTTAACCTAAAACATACAGCGTATTATACACTATCGTGGATAGCTTATGTGGATAACATATATAATATATATAGAGCACCTAAAGACAAAAACCAGAAGTACCTAGTAAGAATATATTGGGCACCAGAGGAAAAGCGGTTTAGAAATGCTAAGTATATATATAGTTGGCACCTAGTAGAAGTACAAGGTCAAGAAGACTTAACACTTTAACTAGGAAGATTCCTTATAAAAGAATGCCTAGACGGATAATAGTAGTGGGAGTACCTAGAGAATACTTATCCATGGTATATAGAGGAAAAGAAATAAACTAAGTATTGGCCTAAGTTGGACTAAGTATAGGCAGGATTTAGCAGCTAATAGTTAGGAAAAGGGGAGGCATATAAAACTAGAGGGAACTAGTATTAGAGCCTTAGACCCTTAAAGGAATTTAAGAACAACACCTAAATTTAAGAGCTAAGTGGTAAGATCAGCAGTTTAAAGCATTAGTAGATAGTAGAGTAACTAGAAACCACATATTACCAAAGGCAGTAAAAAAGATAGGGTTACTACATAGATAGAAGAAACACCTATATCCACTTATAACGATTTTAGGAGATTAGATAGCCTATAGAGGAGGCATTATTAATCTTAAAATAGGACCTATTTAGATAACTATTAAAGGGAGACCAGTTAGAATGTCTTTTAATATCCTACTATTGGGATAGGATAAGGCGATACTAGGAATGCCTTAGTTATAGGAGTATAATCTAAAGATTAATTAGATTATAGGTCAGGTTGATATTAAGGATATATAATGGCGCAAAGTGCGACAGCAAACCAAGTTGGTATAGTACTAAGTTGGAGTGATATATAAAGAGACTGAGCAAAGCTTAAGTTATATACCAAAGAGATACCATAAGTATGGTAAAAAGTTATAGTTACCAGAAAGTAAAAAGCTGTTAGAGTATACAGCATAGGACTATAAAATAGAATTAGAAGAGGGAATAAGTCTAAAGTTCTTTCTAATCTATAAGCTTACTGAAACAGAGTTAGTAGCGCTTAAGGAGTTTATTCAGGAGAACTTATAAAAGGGATACATTAGACTATTATAGTTATTAGTAGGATATCTAGTATTATTCATCCTAAAGAAAAATAGAAAACTTAAGATGTGTATAGACTACAGACAGTTAAACAGCATTACTAGGAAGGATAGGTATCCTTTACCCTTAATTAGCGAAATTTAAAATAGGATAGGCAACGTAAAGATCTTTATAAAGATAGATCTGAGATAGGCGTACCATTAGATTAGAATTAAGGAAGGTAACAAATAGAAGGCAGCCTTTAGGTTAAAGGAAGAACTATATAAACCATTAGTTATGCAATTCAGGCTTATAAACGCACTAGTAATATTCTAGAAGCGAATTAATAGTGTATTAGGAGAACACTTAGATGAATTTATTATAGTATACCTTAACGACATTATTATCTACTTAGAGAGTAAGGAAGAATATAGAGAACATATTAAGTGGGTCTTAAAGAGACTATAAGAAGAATAGATGATAGTAGCAATTAAGAAATGCGAGTTCTTTACCAGGAAGACCAATTTTATAGGATTTATTATTAAACTAGGCTAACTTAGCATAGATCTAAAGAAGATTAAGGCTATAGTGAACTGGTAAGAACTAGAGAACGTTATACAGTTAAGATCGTTCCTAGGGTTTTGTAATTACTACAGAAGGTTTATAGCGTAATGGTTATAGAACATTAAGCCGTTTATACAGTTAATAAAGAAAGAAGAAATGTGGGCATAGGGAAAGGAATAATAAGAACTGTTTAAAAGAATTAAAGAGCTATTTACCTAAGAGCCAGTTCTTAAGATCTATTAACTAGGTCTAGAGACGGTTATAGAAATAAATGCATTAGACTTTACACTAGGGGCATACTTTATATAGAAATATTAAGATGGATGGCACCTAGTGGCATACTATAGTTAAAAGATGACACTACCAGAGTTAAACTATAATATCTACAACAAGGAGTTGTTAGGTATAGTTATAGTACTTAAGGAATAGAGAGCATTCTTACAAGGCACAGAGAAACTATTTATGGTTAAGACGGACTATAAGAACCTTATAGGATTCCTAACAATAAAGGAACTCAACTAAAGATAGGTTAGATAGGCAGAAATGCTTATAAAATACCATTTCAAAATTTAGTATACCAAGGGTATAAATAATACATAAGCAGACACTCTAAGTAAAAAGGCTAAACTATAAAGTAATAAAAAGCTATTAGGAGCTTTGTTGCAAAAGAATTAAGACGGATTAATTAGGTACAATTATCCAAAGATTATAGTAACTAAGGAAAGTCAGATCTATAAATTACTAAAGAGTAATTAGATATAGAAGATCTAAAAAGCATAGGTAGAGGATCTAGACTTAAAGCAATATAAAAATAGAGAAGCAATGTATATGCCTAAGTCTATTACAGAAGAATTTATTAAGAAATTCCATAAGGGAATAACTTAAGGACACAACAGAGCTACAGGCTTAGTATCCAGACTTTAAAAGGAGTACATTATTTAAGGAATTTAGGGACTAGCGAGATAAGTTATAAAGAAATATCTAGATTGCTAAAGAAATAAACTAACAAGGCATAAGCTGTATAGAGGGCTATAACCTATCAAAACACCAGGAAAACCATGGGAAGTTATATTATGGGACTTTATTGTTAAGTTACCAAAGTTAAAAGATCCTATTATAGGACAAGATTATAACGCAATCCTAGTAATAGTGGATAAGCTAATAAAGTGGGGATACTTTATAGCATGCACTAAAGAGATATTAGCAGAAGATATTACTAGAATTTATATAAAGGAAGTATTTGCAAGATATAGAGCACTAGACAAGATTATATCGGACAGAGATCTAAGATTTATAGCAGTATTTTAGGAAGTGTTTCTGGCAGAATAAGGGATTCGCGTAGTAACGTCTATAGTGTATTATCCGCAGACGGACAGATAAATGGAAAGACTAAACTAGACACTAGAGCAGTATCTAAGGCATTATATTAATCACGCACAGAACAATTAGGTATTATTATTACTAGTTATATAGTTTGCATACAATACAACACCACAAGAAGGAATGGGGATATTACTATTTAAGGCGAATTACGGATACAAGCCAAGAACATTATTATTACTATATTAAGCAAAAAGGACAAGTAGCACAGCTAAACAAAGAATAGAGATGTTAATAAATCTTTATATAGACCTTAAAGAAACAGCTAAACTAGTATAAAAACGAATAAAAAGGTACTATAATGCTAAGAGATCTAAGGGACCAGATCTTAAGGAGGGGGATAAAATGTGGCTACTATACAAAAATTTCAAGAGTTAATGACTAAGCAAGAAGTTAGACTATGTTAGACTAGGACCTTTTAAAATTAAGTAAAGAATTTTATTGGTTATATATAAGTTAAACCTACTAGCCAAAATAAAAATCTACCCTATACAACACGTTGTAATGCTAAAGCTAGCACACGGGAATATCAAGCCACTAGTCTACAAGGCAGACACGTATAAAGAATAAGAGGAAGATAAATGGCAAGTTTTAAAGATTATTAGTTATAAAGATGTAGATAACAAAACGTGGTATAAAGTAAAGTAAATAGGCTATAGTAAGACTACCTAGGAACTACTAAGCAACCTAAGGAACGCTATAGAAAAGGTACGGGAGTATCAGAAGAAAGTAGGTTAAGTAGTATTAATAAAGAAGGATCGCCAAAGAATGAGTCACCTAAGGGGGACCCAAGAGGAGCAATTGCCAAGCTACTTAGAGTTATTTCCCTCGCAGGAGGAGAGCCAGTCCTTTTATTACCCAGCTTAGATAAACCCTATTAAACCAGTTTCTACTCCTTGGAACGGACCTTCTCACGGACACATTTAAGACAAAGAAGATAGGTAGAGGCTAATAGACGGGCTTTAAGGGCACGCTATTAAGCAGCTGCAGCCTCCTGCTCCGCTTTCTATAAATAATAAAGCTCATCTAGGGCGCTTAAGAGCTCACTATTAAGCTTTGCAGCGGTAGATTAAATATAAGACCCTATAACAAGTTAATTAGGGAACTTAAAGACTGTTAAGAGTTATAGGACGCGCACACTTAGTATTAGAGATAGAGCGAACATCGTAGGACAATTAAACGTTTGCTTTAGTGCACTCCGAGCAAAACAAGGGTTATTAAAATAAGGGACTTATTATCGCAACACACACTAACCCCACTTTCGCACAACGAGAATATAGAGACGGCATTATCTCACCAAGCGATAGTATAGCAGCCATAGTGCGAGCATAACGTTGTGCTTGTAAAGAAGAAGAAGCTTTAGGTATAATAAGCAAGGATATTAACCAGACTAATTAAACGGACATTATACCTCTAGTGGACGACTTGGAGATATTAGGAATCTTTAAGGATAAAGATAAAGAGGAGGGAGATAGTATTACAGACGCTTTAAGTACGATATTATAACTACTTAGAGAAGAGTTGGTGGAAGCTAGTTAGTTAATACAGGCACGGTCTAGGATGGATCTAGTAGAACTATATAACGAGGAATAGTAAGCAAGTCACATAATATTATACGCAGTGTACAAAGTATACGCAGTGTACGCCATGTATAATACGTATAACACATACCTTACGTACAAGAGAGGATTTCTTAGGAGTATGGTTGTGTATTTAAAGGACCTTAGTCCCTACCATAGATAGTTCTCTCCTTATAGTGAATCTTAGAATAGAATTGGAGTTAATCTGTTAGGCAACCACTCCACCAGTTGTTATTATGTTGTTGTTTTGTTCTTACCTATATACCTAGCCTAATAATAGAACCCACTGTAGTTCCTACTACAAGGTTCCGTTACAGTAAGCATTTAAAAAGCTTTAGGAGCTTTAGGTATAAATAGTATTAGAATTTAGAATAGATAAAGTTAATTCTATAGTTCTTACAAAAGTTCTAAATAAGGAGGTTATCTAGTAAGCTCTTATTAACTTAGTTGTTGTATAAAACCTTCTATTCCGGATTATAGAGTAGGAAGAGTTTTATGTCTTCTATTAGGCTCTTAACCCAAAGTTGTCCGATTTAATAATAACAACGCGTAAAGAAATTTCTTAGATAATTACCCATTTCTTTTAGTTATAAAAAGATATTATATAAAGATAAGTTTAATTAGCATTAACAAGTATTTATCTTTCTATTAATATCTAGACGTCTCTAAATAACCACTGTCACGGGACTCACTCGTTCTCATATCTCTGCGCGTCTTTGACGTTCTTAACCCGTGCTTACGTTTGTCCCAAGACACCTACGCACGTTCCCCTACAGCCCCTATTTATACCCGTACCTGGCATATAAAGACTCTTCTTCTTTATCCAATGTCTTTGTATCAACTACGCATAGTTACGTGTACGTAGCCTTCTCAATTACTACCTCGTTTAGTGCATTGTATCCCGGCTCGTGCCTACTCTATAACAACCACCTTCTTCTCGCAGTCTGCGCCCACTTTATTAATAGCTAGGAAAACTGGATAAAAGCTCTTCTTGCCCTTTATACGGTACCTAGTTATAGTAGAGCTAAATAATAAAATACTCTTCTTTTAGTTCTAGAGAAGTATAGGATTATATAAAAGCTTGGAGCTATTATTGCAGATAATTTTATAATAAATAATACTCTCTATTATACGATCCACAAGTATCTTGCTAATAATGAGAATATTACCTAGGATCCTATTTAATAATATATCCGCTACTAGGGATATACTATTAATCTTGCCGTTTAGGCCTTCCTCTTTAAAGATACTCTTAAACTTAAGGCTATTGAGTTATATAAAAGGAATAATATAAGTGGAAAGGAGCGAGGTTGTAAGGAAGAGATTGAGTAGAAATAGGCTTTCTGAGCAATAGGCCTACTTGGTAAACTTTATAATGTTATAGTATACTTCTATACCTTAGCAAGTCGTATAAAGGAGTTTAAGACTTTAGTTATAAGATAAGTTCCACTTAATAATTGTATAAGATGGAATAGTTGGTATTAAATACTAAGCGTCTTACTTAAGCATAAGTTAGGAATTAATAACTATATTAAGAGCAACTTTAATACGCTTAAGGAGGATTATATCTTGCTATAAGACTAGAAGCTTCTTTGTATAATTTATACCTTTCTAAAGCTATTCTACTATATAATATTAGAGATATAAGGGGATTATATAACACTTAATTAAGTACTCTTTATAATGGATATGCTTATTAAATATATGGAGAACTCTTTTATATAACTCTTCTTCTAGCTACTTTATTTAAGCTAAAGCTAATATTATATAATAGGTACTCTTTAAATTAAATAAAGCTCTCTTACTTTAAGTAAAGAATATATGGGCAAAGTTTAATAAGTACTATTAGAGAACGGATAACTCCCCTTTTCATACCGCTGCACTTATTCTTTACCCAAATCGTTATATAAAGTATATTAAGATATTTTGGAAAAAGGAGTGGCAGAAGATAGTACTTCTAAAGGTCTAATGGCTTTGGGAAATATACTAAGAATTAGAGAAGCCTATTACTTCTCTTAAGATAATATTGTATAATAAGCTATTATAAGATAAGTATAAGGAACTTAATAAGTATAATCGAATTATAAACGAGCTAAATAAAAAGGTTACTTCACTAGCAAGCCAGGACAAGTATAAGGACTACTGCTCTAAAGCACTATACAAAATTAAAGTTTCTCTACTTTAGTGGTGGTCTTAAGAATAATAAATAAAGCGCTGGCTGCGGCTTTCACTCTTTACAAAAGAAGTACTTTTAATTTTAGCTATAAGCAATAAACCAAAGAGAATATTTTTAGAAGGACATTGTATAATATTATAGGAAAGGATATAGCTTAGAATATTAAGTGTTAAAAGAATAGAGTGTATAAAGAGTTGGTATAGGAGTAAAATTTTAAAAGAGAATAGCTAGATTTTAAATAAAAGGAGAAATAAAAAAAATATAGTAGTTGTATAAGGGAGGGTATATAAGGGATATTTATATAATACTAAGGGTTAGGGGTATAGGGTATATAAATAAAACAATTTTAGGTAAAAGTAACCACTAAAGGCGTATAGGTGGCATATATAAATATATGCTAACTTTAAACTTAATAGATTATAAGTTTAAATCCTACTAATATTGTCCTTTATTAGGAATCGGGCAATATAATTATCTAGTATACTTCCCGTCCTACTATATAAGAGATTCTCCAGCAATATTGCTATACTATAAGTAACTCTCCTCTCCATATAATATACCTATATAACTAACTACTTTTAGAATAAGCAAAAAAGGGTAGAAGCTTTGCCGGCAATTAATATAAAGGCTTGGGTAGGGGGGGTATTAGAGAAGTAGGTATAGATAGGGAGGCCTTTATATATAAATGCAATGCTAGTTTAAAGCTATAAATTTCTAAATATAATTATAAGTAACCTATATTACTTATATAAGGTAGAGGGCTAATTGATATTAGCCATGTAAGGCTTATATGGCGACTCCACGTCGTCTAGTAGGCCTTTACCCCTTTACTAAGTATTGGAGTCTCCTGGGGTTCTATGGTAGGTGTTATAGAAATTATAAATAGCGGGATTATAGGTCTTAATATTTATTATATAATAAAAATTCTTAGCCTATAGCGGTGGCAGTAGGAGTACTAGAGGGTAAGAATTGGATTGTGGAATTGGAGGATAATAAGGAGTAGATAAAAGTTACTAAATTTAATCTCCTCTCTTTTTTACTACTTTTATTTTATTTTATGGTATCTTATATATAGTATCTTATATAAAGAGAAGCATAAATAGAGAGGGTAAAAAGGAGATACCTAATTAGTAGGGAAGCTAAGGACGTTGGTAAGTTATTTACTTATTTAGTAGCGGATTAAAAATGATTGATTAATATAATATGATATGATACGATCTCGCGTATCGTATTAATAATGATCGTTTAGATTTTACCTAACCCTGCTATGTCTAACAGTTAGCCTAGCTATAAACTTGACCATTATAGCTGACTAACTGTGTTAATTAGATCTCTTACTGCCCGCTAACTGTTACGCTGTTAGCTAGCTGTCCTAATTAGGAAAGTGGTATAGACTTTATAATATTTTATTGCAGATTTTTAGTAGCACCTCTCTATATATAAATACTAATACTACTTAATTAAAATCCAGCCCTAATTTACCTAATATAATAATTAAATATAGCTAAATATATCTTATGTACCTATAAAGGCTTAAAAAAGTAGATAGAATAATTAGTAGTAAGGTATTACAGAACCCTACCACAAGGGCCTCCATAGGAGAGCCCCGTGCTCTTATATACACCTCGCGTATAGCTTACATTAGCTATACATAGGTATATTACCTCCTTACGCCCTCGACCCTTACAATTAATTGCGCAATATCTTATAGACTCCTTCAATATATACGCTCTGTAGCCACTGCCCCCGTCCTATAACATTATATTGTGCCTTTTTACCACTAATGCTTAGCCTATAACCAATTCTACATCTTTATAACACTGTAGGCGCTGCCAGAAGCAGCATGTCTATAAGTTACCTTTATACTTCTAGGGAACCCATAATAGTAAGACAATATTCCTTACTAGCCACTATATTAAACCTAAAGAATAACCTAATACCTATACCTAACCTATAACGCCAATCAATCCTAGGAGAATTTAATTTATTAGCCCTAGCTTTAACCCCTAAGGAGGTGAACACCAATAATATCTTATCTTTTATTAACTATATAACTATAGATAAGCAAACAGAAGGGCTACTACCTATTAAAATTAAAATATAAGACGCTAAGATGTTTGTAAAAATAGCAGTATAAGAACCTAATAAATACTACCGCCTTTTATAGAACTACTACCTAAAGCTTACACAAGCTAAAATGCGTACTATTTAAGACTATAATATTATTTAAGACCTATAAGCTTATAAGGCGCTTGCTAATAACACGAGCTAAAAGACTAAAGATAACCTCTGTGTGTCTAAATGCAATATCTAACAGTTAAAGAAAGCTAAGATTGTACTTATTACTATAGTTACTAAAAAAGAAGATAGAATTAAATATCTATAATTTTAGTTTAATAAGTATATCTATAATAACGCCAGACAGCTTTTTACTGCATATAACGCTACTTAAGCTTCTATGCCCCTAGCAACTTTACCTACTTAATGCTTAATAAAGGGTTAATACTAAGCAGTTTTACCTAACGGGAACCCTTACTAAAGTAGTAATAATAAAAACTATAATAATTAAACCTAAGCTGCTACTGTAGGGTTTAATATATATTATTTTAATCCCCTAGTCTTTTAAGAGGACTATAAGGAATATAGCTACTAGAAGATATAAAGCCGTAAAAAACTAACTTAGAGCGCCTATTTATAAGGGGACTTTATAGATAGGGGGCTATAAGGACACAATTATAGAATAAGATGGATTAGTAAGAGAGACAAATCCTTAGGGAGGTAAGGCCTTTAGGATTATAGAGACTATATACTATAAGCACGTGCCTCTAGTATATAGCTGGCAACTAGCTAAGGGGTGTCTAAAGGTTATCCTAAGGGCAACCTAAGGTGTCCGCAATAATATCCCTTCCCTTAGGGGGGGGGGGGGCGGGCGCGGGCCCGGGCGCGGGGGGGGGCGGGGGGGCGGGGAGGGGGGGGGGGGGGTTGTGGT